>Ga0157374_10000973_pt1 | contig 24818 bp, 27 predicted proteins | sample M25metaG_FD_115308 | JGI IMG/M metagenome (GOLD analysis project Ga0157374, IMG submission 115308) | Miscanthus rhizosphere microbial communities from Kellogg Biological Station, Michigan, USA - M2-5 metaG | ecosystem: Host-associated > Plants > Roots > Rhizosphere > Soil | place: USA: Michigan... | reverse complement strand
GCCGCTTCATCGCCGATGCCGAAGGGCTCGAGGCGGCGGCGCAGCTCCGAGGGCTCCAGCCGCCCGCCCAGCGCCCCGGCGAGGACGTCGCCGGCGAGGCGCCGCTCGGTCTCGCTGGCGACGCGACGGCGCATCAGCTCGAGGGCGACGACGGCGACCGCCTGCTGCAAGATCAGCCGCTCGAAATCGCCGAGGCCTCCCGAGTCGCGGACGATCACCACCCAGGCCTGCGGCGGCCCGCCGCCGGGCGAGATCACCGGGTGGGCGAGGGCACGGCCGGCGACGGCCGGGTGAGTGGGGACGAAGGGGTGTCCGTCGGCGGTGTGCGAGAGCGCTTCCTCGCGGATCGCCTTCACCGCCTCGGCCGAGAGCTCGCGGCGAAAGCCGCGCCCGGCGAGGCGCTCGCCGCGGCCGCCGAGGATCGCCACGGTGCCGCCGACCGCGGAGGCGATCGTCGCCACGATCTCCTCCAGGCCGCGCTCTTCGAGGACCAGCCGCTCGAGCCGCCGCTGCACGGCGATGCCGCGCTGCAGCACCTCGTACTGCTCGTTGACGAGGCGGGCGAAGGCCTTCTCCGTGATCGCGATGAACGGCGTCGAGTAAGGCACCTCGAAGAGCGGAAAGTCCCGCTTCTTGGCCTCCTCGACCAGCGCTTTCGGCATCTTGTCGTGGTTGAAACCGGTGCCGAAGCCGAGCCCGGCGAGGTTGTGGTCGGCGAGCAGGCCGACGAAGGCGCGCTGTTTGGCCGCGGTGATCAGCGGGATCCCGGTGGTCAGCATCAGCTCGCCGCCGGAGAGCCACGGGGTCGGGTCCTCCAGCTCGGAGATGTGGACCCAGCGCACCGGCGCCTCGGCAGCCTGAGTGCCGGCCGCGAGGTCGAGGTCGAGCTCATCCAGCAGGCTTTGGACGGTGAGCATCCGGCGGCCTATCTCCGGACCCGCTCCCAGGCCTCACTGAGCACCCCGTGCAGGACCTCGTGGATCTCTTCGAACTGCTCGGTGTCGGCGATCAACGGCGGCGCCAGCTGGACCACGGGATCGCCGCGATCGTCGGCGCGGCAGATCAGGCCGCGCTTGTAGAGCTCAGCCGAGAGGAAGCCACGCAGCAGCTCCTCGGACTCGTCGTCGTCGAAGCTCTCTTTCGTATCGCGGTCCTTGACCAGCTCGATCGCCTGGAAGTAGCCGGCGCCGCGCACGTCGCCGACGATCGGCAGGTCGTAAAGCGTCTCCAGCATTTGACGGAACTCGGCTTCCTTGGCGAGGACGTGGCCGCAGAGATCCTCGCGCTCGAAGATGTCGAGGTTGGCCATCGCCATCGCCGAGGCCAGTGGGTGGCCGGCGAAGGTGAAACCGTGGGCGAAGGAGGCATCGCCCTGCATGAACGGCGAGGCGACGGCGTCGGAGGCGATCAGGGCGCCCATCGGCGCGTAGGCCGAGGTCAGCGCCTTGGCGACGGTGATGATGTCGGGGACGTAGCCGAAGCGTTCGCAGCCGAAGTAGTGGCCGAGGCGGCCCCAGGCGCAAATCACCTCGTCGGAGATCATCAAGACGTCATAGCGGTCACAGATCTCGCGCACCCGCTCGAAGTACCCATCCGGCGGGACGATGCAACCGCCCGCGTTTTGAACCGGCTCGAGGATAACCGCGGCGACCGTCTCCGGCCCCTCGAACTGGATTCGCTCCTCGATCGCGGTCGCCGCCCAGAGCGGGTGGCGGTCCTCCGGCCAGCGGTAGATGTTGGTGTTGGGGACGTGGCAGCCACCGGGCACGAGCGGCTCGAACTGGGAGCGCAGCTCGGTGATCCCGGTCGCGGAGAGGGCGCCGAGCGAGGTGCCGTGGTAGGCGATCTCGCGCGCGATCACCTTGTGCTTCTGGCCTTTGCCGAGCGCGCGGTGGTAGTTGCGGGCCAGCTTCAGCGCCGACTCGACCGACTCCGAGCCGCCGGAGGTGAAGAAGACGCGATTGAGGTCGCCCGGGGCGAGCCCGGCAAGCCTGGCGGCGAGTTCGATCGCCCGCGGGTGGGCGTAGCTCCAGAGCGTGTAGAAGTCGAGCTCTTCGACCTGACGGGCGGCCGCCTCGCCCAGTTCGGTGCGGCCGTGCCCCGCGTTGACGCAGAAGAGGCCGGAAAGGCCGTCGAGGTAGCGCTTGCCGTGATCGTCGTAGACGTAGCAGCCCTCGGCGCGGGTGATGATCGGGATCTCGTGGTCGGGGCCGTAGGAACCCATCCGCGAGAAGTGCATCCAGAGATGTCGCTGTGCCAGCTCTTGCAATCCAGTGCTGACCCCAGAGCCCGGACGCGATGCGACGGCCATCTCATTCTCCTCTCGTGCTACGACGATATGGACAACGCTAGAACTGGTATAGCGCACTTGCAATGTTCACTAGGGCAAGTCCCAGGCCATCTCTTGTACCGACCGTATAAGTACCTGGCGGACTTTTGGGACATTTGCCACTTGTGCGGTTTGTCTGCCGCGAATAGCTTCGAGCGATCGCTGCGGACAATTGCGGCGGATCGACGGGAAGGAGACGCATGGAGAGCGCAGCGGTTCCCGCTCCCCCGAGCTCGGCAGGGCCCGGCCCCAGCGGCGGCGACAAGGGGCTGAAGAAGAACGCGATCGGCTTCGTCTCCAGCGTCGTGATCGGAGTCGCATCGACGGCTCCCGGCTACAGCCTCGCCGCAACCCTGGGCTTCGTCGCCGCCGCCGTCGCGCTGCAGTCGCCGGCGATCCTGGTCATCAGCTTCGTGCCGATGTTCCTCGTCGCCGCCGGCTACTACTACCTGAACAAGGCCGACCCGGACTGCGGCACCAGCTTCTCCTGGGTGACCAAGGCGATGGGCCCCCAGCTGGGCTGGATCGCCGGCTGGACGATCGTCGTCGCCGACGTGATCGTGATGGCCAACCTGGCCCAGATCGCCGGCCTCTACACCTTCCTCCTGGTCGGCTGGGACGCCGCGGCAGCATCGACGGCAGCGGTGACAGCCGTCGGTGTCATCTGGATTGCCTTGATGACCACAATCGTGCTGATCGGGATCGAGCTCTCGGCGCGCACTCAGGTCGGCCTGCTCGCGGCGGAGATCATCACCCTGGCCGCCTTCGCGGTCGTCGCCCTGGTCAAGGTCTACACGGGCGATGCCCTCGCCGGCTCGATCGACCCGAGCCTCTCCTGGCTCAACCCCTTCACCCTCAGCCCCAGCGAGATCTCTGCCGGGATGCTGCTTGCCGTCTTCATCTACTGGGGCTGGGACACGACTGCCACCGTCAACGAGGAGACCGAGGACCCCGGCGAGGCGCCGGGGAGGGCGACCGTGATGAGCACCCTGATCCTGCTCGGCATCTACCTGATCGTCGCGACCGCGGCGCAGGCCTACGCCGGGGTCGACCAGCTGATCGAGAACCAAGAAGACGTCCTCAGCGCCCTGGGCACCGAGGTCTTCGGCTCGCCGCTGGACAAGATCCTGATCATCGCCGTGCTCACCTCGGCGGCGGCCTCGACCCAGACCACGATCCTGCCCACCGCCCGCACCACGCTCTCGATGGCGCGCTCGCAGGCGTTGCCGAAGAGCCTCGGCAAGGTCCACCCCCGTTTCCTCACCCCGCACATATCGACCCTGGCGATGGGGATCGCCTCGGTCGTCTGGTACGTCGGCCTGACCCTGGTCAGCGAAGACATCCTCTTCGACTCACTGGCGGCGCTGGGCCTGATGATCGCCTTCTACATCGGGCTGACCGGCTTTGCCTGCACGATCTACTACCGGCGCGAGATCTTCCGCAGCGCCAAGAACTTCTTCTTCGTCGGGCTGGGCCCCTCGATCGGCGGCGCGATCCTCTTCTACCTGCTGATCAAGAACGCGATCGAACTCTCCGATCCGGCCAACTCCGAATCCGGCGACTCCTGGTTCGGGCTCGGCCCGCCCCTCGTGATCGCCCTCTTCTTCCTGATCCTCGGCTTCGTCTTGATGTTCATCCAGTGGCGCAAGTTCCCCGCCTTCTTCCGCCGCCGGCCGGAGGTGGTGCCGGCCGGCTTCCTCGAGGGCGAAGCCGAGCTCGCCCCGGAGCCGATCTCCGGTGGAGGCGAGTGACGTGATCGGCAAGCGAAAGGCGAGGTGACGGTGCAATGGGCGAGATAGTCGTCGGCTACGACGGATCGGACTGCGGCAAGGCAGCGCTGGACGAGGCGCTTCGCCTGGCCGCGGGACTCGGCGACCGGGTGACCATCGTCTTCGGCTACGCGCCGCCGGGAATCTGGGGTGGCGAGATCGCCGAACACGAGGAGGCGATCGAGGAGTTCGGCGAGAAGCTGATCGGCGAAGCGAGGAGCCGCGCTGAGTCGAGTGGAGTCGAGACCGAGGTGGCGATGGTCGCGAAAAAGGCGTCGGCGGCGCTGGTCGAGGTTGCCCAGTCGCGCGGCGCCCGCATGATCGTCGTCGGCAGTTACGGCGATCCGCCGCTGAAGGGAATGATCCTTGGCTCGACGCCCAACAAGTTGCTGTACATGGCGGAGTGTCCCGTGCTTGTGGTGCCCGCTAACGGGTAGCGGTACCTTCTAACGGGAGGCTCCAGCGTCGTACAAAACGTCGAGGGAGCAAGATGGAAGAGGATGTTCCAAGTGTCGAGCTTCGAGGCGTAAGCAAGCGCTTCGGGGACTTGGTCGCCGTCGATGACCTCAGCCTCGAGTTGGCCGCTGGTGAGTTCTTCACCCTGCTCGGGCCGAGCGGCTGCGGCAAGACGACGACGCTGCGGATGATCGCCGGCTTCGAGCAACCCAGCGAGGGCGAGATCCGGATCGAGGGGACCGACGTGGCGGGCCTGCCGCCCCACCGCCGCCCGACCAACACCGTCTTCCAGAGCTACGCGCTCTTCCCCCACCTCAGCGTCGAGGACAACGTCGCCTTCGGCCTCAAGCGCAAGCGCGTGCCGAAGGCCGAGATCGGCACCCGGGTCGCGGCTGAGCTGGAGCGGGTCGGGCTCAGCGCCGAGGCCAAGCGGCGACCGGCGCAGCTCTCCGGCGGCATGCAGCAGCGCGTCGCCCTGGCCCGGGCCCTGGTCAACCTGCCCAAGGTGCTGCTGCTCGACGAGCCGCTCGGCGCCCTCGACCTGAAGCTGCGCAAGGACCTGCAGGTCGAGCTGAAGCGGATCCAGCGCGAGGTCGGGATCACCTTTGTCTACGTCACCCATGACCAGGAGGAGGCGCTGACGATGAGCGACCGGATCGCGGTGATGAACCGCGGCCGGGTCGAGCAGGTCGGCGGTCCCGAGGAGGTCTACGACCGGCCGGCGACGACCTTCGTCGCCGGCTTCATCGGTGTCTCCAACCTGATGCCGGCGACCGTGTCCAGTCCGGGCGAAGTACGGCTCGACCAGGGGACGATGGTGAGGGCCGACACGAGTGGGCTGCCCGCCGGCGAGCGCTGCCACGCGGTGGTGCGGCCGGAGAAGCTTCAGATCGAAGCGCTCGGCGCCGCGGCCGCGCCATCGGCAAACGCCCTGCCGCGAGTCGAGGGAACCATCGAAAGCTCGATCTACCTCGGTACCGCGACGCAGATCGTCGTCGACCTCGGCGAAGGGGTGCGGATGACGGTGCTCTGCCCCAACGCGAGCGAGTCGGAGCGCCAGCGGCTGCCGGGGGGCGGCGCCCGAGTGGCGCTGATCTGGGATCCAGACCACATGCACGTCGTGCGCGAGTCGCCCACCGACCGTTCGGGTTCGCAAGCGCCCGGAAGCGGGGATATGGAAGCCCCGGAGCTAGAGGCGACGAGAAAAGGTGATTGAGATGAGAAATCGAGGATGGCGATCGAGCCCGGTGAGGCTCGCGGTTGCCGCGGTGGTTGCGGTCGTTGCGCTGACGCTGGGCCTCGCTGCCTGCGGTGGCGACACGGTCGGTGGCGGCAACAGCGACGACGTGACCACAGCGGAAGGCGGCCCGGTGGCCGGCAAGCTGACGATCTCGAACTGGCCGGGCTACATCGATCCGGGCAAGAACGGAACCGTCGCCGAGTTCGAAAAAGCGAGCGGGGTCAGCGTCGACTACATCGAAGACGTCAACGAAAACGAAGCCTTCTTCGGCAAGCTGCAACCGCAGCTCGAACAGGGCGAATCGGGCGGGCGCAGCATCTTCGTCGTCACCGACTGGATGGCGAAGCAGATGTACGACCTCGGCTACCTGCAGGAGATCGACCACAGCGACCTGCCGACCGTTTTCGAAAACATGCGAGCGCAGTTGCAGGACCCGGTCTTCGACCCCGGTCGCAAGTTCTCGGTGCCGTGGCAGAGCGGCATGGGCGGAATCTGGGTCGACACCGCCAAGGCGCCCGAGATCCGCTCGGTCAACGATCTCTTCGACCCCAAATACAAGGGCAAGGTGACGATGCTGGGGGAACTCCGCGAAACCGTGCCGCTGGTGATGCTGGCCGAAGGGATCGACCCGGTCGAGGCGAGTAACCAGGACTGGTTGAACGCGATCGACAAAATCAAGGCGGCGGCCGACTCCGGGCAGATCCGCCGCTTCACCGGCAACGACTACACCGAGGACCTCACCGCCGGCAACATCGTCGCCGCGATCGGCTGGTCGGGCGACGCCTCGATCGTCGAAAACCCCAACGCCGAATGGCGGATGCCGACCGAGGGCTGCTCGCTGTGGTCGGACAACATGGTGATCCCGGTCGGGGCGCCGAACGTGGGGGCCGCGTTCGGCTGGATGGAGTTCGTCTACCAGCCCAAGGTCGCCGTCGACCTGACCGAATACATCACCTACATCTCACCGGTCGACGGGGTGCAGGATTTGGTCAAACCCGAACTGGCCAAGGACCCGTTGGTCTTCCCCAGCCCCAAGTTCACCCGTAACTGCACCGATCAGGACTCGCCGCCGGACATCGAACCGGTCAACGAAGCCTGGCAAGAAGTGATCACCGGGTGAGACGGCTGTGAGCCTGCGGCAGCGCCTGGTCCCCTACTGGCTCTTGGGACCGGGCCTGCTCTGGCTGATCCTCTTCTTCGTCGTGCCGATGTACTTCATGGGCGAACTGGCACTGCGCTCCGGATCGCTGACCACGGGCTACACCTTCGACTGGGCCTGGGGGAACTTCCCCGACTCGCTCTCCGGCCACACCGAGCAGATCGGCCGCTCCTTCTTCTACGCCGGCACCGCGACGGTCCTGGCGCTGCTGATCGGCTACCCGCTCGCCTACGCGATCGCCTTCCGCGCCGGTCGCTACCGGACGCTGCTGCTTTTCGCCGTGATCGCCCCCTTCTTCACCACCTACCTGATCCGCACGATCGCCTGGAAGACGATCCTCAGCGACTCCAGCCCCGTGGTCAGCATCCTGCAGACGCTCTCGCTGGTGCCGCCCGACGGCCGCGTCCTCGCCACCTCGGGGGCGGTGATCGCCGGGCTCACCTACAACTTCCTCCCCTTCATGATCCTGCCGCTCTACGCCAACCTGGAGCGGCTCGACCTGCGCCTGGTCGAGGCGGCCCAGGACCTCTACTCCTCCTCGCGCCAGGCATTCCTCAGGGTGACGCTGCCGCTGACGATGCCCGGGATCGTCGCCGGCGTCCTGCTCACCTTCATCCCCGCCTTCGGCGACTACATCAACGCCCAGCTGCTCGGCGGCACCCAGCAGGCGATGGTGGGCAACGTGATCCAGTCGCTCTACCTGAACCAGCGCGACTACCCGGAGGCGGCGGCGCTCTCCTTCCTGATGATGGCGCTGATCCTCGCCATCGTCACCCTCTACATCCGCTTCGCCGGGACCGGCGCCTTCATGGGCGACGAGGAGGAGGTGACCTGAGGTGAGGTCCGCGAGCGGTGCCTGGGCCTGGCTGCGCCACCACGCGCTGCCGATCTACGCCGGACTCGCGGTTGCCTACATGCTGATCCCGATCGTCGTCATCGCCGTCTTCTCCTTCGGCGCCACGCCGAAGGGCAAGCTGACCTTTGGCCTCGACCACGGCTTCACCACCGAGTACTGGCGCAGCGCCTTCTCCCTCCCCGAGCTGAACGAAGCGCTGCTGACCAGCCTGCGTCTGGCCGCGCTGGCGACCGCGATCGCGACCGTGATCGGCACGCTGATGGCGATCGCCCTGGTCCGCCACAGGTTCCGCGGCAGGCGGCTGACCAACCTGCTGATCGTGATCCCGATGGCGACCCCGGAGGTGGTGATCGGCGCCGCGCTGCTCTCGATGTTCATCTACGCCTCGTTCGCGCTCGGCTTCACGACGCTGCTGATCGCCCACGTGATGTTCTCGATCAGCTTCGTCGTCGTCGTCGTGCGCTCGCGGCTGATCGGCTTCGACCGCCACCTCGAGGAGGCCGCGGCCGACCTCGGCGCCACCCCGTTGGCGACTTTCCGCACCGTCACACTGCCGTTGCTGGCCCCGGGAGTGGTCGCCGCGGCGCTGCTCGCCTTCTCGCTCTCGATCGACGACTTCGTCATCTCCAACTTCAACTCCGGCACAACCGTGACCTTCCCGCTCTACGTCTACGGCGTCAGCCTGCGCGGCGTGCCGGTCCAGGTGAACGTGCTGGCGACGATGCTGTTCATGGTGATCGCCTTCGCCGTTTCGCTGGTGCTCTGGCAGCAGCGCCGGGCCGAACGGCTGGCCGCCGTTCGGCCCGAGCAGGAAGCTCAGGTACCGGCCCTGGCCGGCGGGAGGTTGTGATGGCAACCGAGGAGGCGACAGCGGTGCGACTCGCCAACTACGTCGGAGGGCAGTGGCGGCCCACCGACGGCGTCGCCACCCTCGACGACGTCGACCCGGTCAGCGGCGAGACGACGGCGCTGGTGCCGCTCTCCGGCGCGGCGCAGGTGCGCAATGCGGTCGAGGCGGCGCGGGCGGCCCAGCCGGGCTGGCGCGAGGTACCTCCGCAGCAACGGGCGCGGGCGCTGCTGGCGCTGCGCGAGGAGCTGCTGCGGCGCCGCGACGAGCTGGTCGCGCTGGTCAGCGCCGACATGGGCAAGACCCTGATCGACGCCGACGGCGAGGTCGGGCGCGGGATCGAGTCGGTCGAGTCCGCGGCGGCGATCCCGCACCTGCTCAAGGGCGAGACGCTGGAGGGCGTCGCCGCCGGGGTCGACGTCGAGCTGGTCCGCCAGCCCGTCGGCGTGGTGGCCGCGATCACCCCCTTCAACTTCCCGGCGATGATCCCGCTCTGGTTCCTGCCCTACGCGATCGCCTGCGGCAACACATTCCTGCTCAAGCCCTCCGAGCAGGACCCGCGGCCGGCGGCGCTGATCGTCGAGATCGTCGACTCGATCGAGGAGATCCCGCCCGGGGTGGTCAACCTCGTCCACGGCGGCCGCGACGCGGTCACGGCGATCCTCGAGGACCCCGGCATCGACGCGGTCTCCTTCGTCGGCCGCGCCGAGACCGCGCGCATCGTCGCCGAAGGCGCGGTCAGGACCGGCAAGCGGGTGCAGGCCCTGGGCGGGGCGAAGAACTCGCTCGTGGTGATGCCCGACGCCGCGCTCGAGCAGGCGCTGCCGGCGATCATGGGTTCCGCCTTCGGCGCCGCCGGGCAGCGCTGGCTGTCGGGCTCGGTCTGCGTCCTCGTCGGCGACGAGGCACGTCGCGCCGAGGTCCGCGCGGCGCTTGTCGGCGCCGCCTCTGAGCTGGTGACCGGGCCGGGCAGGGACCCGGCCACCGATGTCTGCCCAATGGTTTCCGCGACCGCACGCGAACGAGTCGCGGAGGCGGTCGGCCGGGCCGCGGACGGCGGCGCCGAGCTACTGCTCGATGGACGCGGCGCCGCCGGCCCGGCCGGCACGCTGCTCGGCCCGACGATCGCCGTCGCGAGGCCCGAGTCCGAGCTGGCCCGCGACGAGCTGTTCGGGCCCCTGTTGACCCTGGTCGAGGTCGACGACCTCGACAGCGCGATCGAGTTCCTCAACGGCTCTCGCTACGGCAACTCCGGCGCGATCTTCACCAGCTCCGGCGCTGCCGCGCGCCAGTACCGCTACGAGGCGGAGGCCGGGATGCTCGGCGTCAACGTCGGTGTTCCCGCTCCTGTTGCCTGGTTTCCCTTCAGCGGTTGGAAGGACTCCATTGATGGGGACCTTCATGCGAATGGGACGGACGCGGTGCGGTTTTACACGCGGGAGAAGGTTGTTACTACCCGGTGGTAGAGGGAGGGGAGGGGTCTCTCCGTCTTGCTGGGTTTTTCGCCTGGCGCGTTATCGCTCTCGCTGAGTGGTCTGTGCGAAAAACATGACGCCGCTGCGACGGAGAGACCCCTCCCCTCCCTTTCCAAGGGCTCCTATCTGCCGATGTGGAAGCCGATTAGCTCTGGGACCCGGGCTACTAGTGAGCTGATCGGGTTCGGGGCGTTGCCGGTTAGCTCGGCCTGCTCCTTGCTCATGATGGCCTTGCGGATTGCTTCGCCTCCGATCCAGCTGAAGGGCTCGGGCGGGACGCGGGGCGGGGCTGGGTCGACGAAGGCCAGGCGGGAGGGTTCGTCGCGGCGGTCGAGGGCCAGGGAGGCGAGGGTGCGGCCGACCATGTGGGAGGGGCCTACGCCGTTGCCGGTGTAGCCGGCGGCGGCGAAGGCGGGGTTGCCGTGCAGGGGCAGGACCAGAGGGAGGTGGGTCGGGGAGGCGTCGATTGGGCCTCCCCAGGCGTGGGTTATGGCGCGGCCCTCGAGGCCGGGGAAGTAGTCCCATAGGTGTTCCGCGGCGCGGGAGATGACCTCCGGGTCGAGCTCGGTGCGGCCGTGGAGGCGGGCGCCCATGCCGATGCGGCCGCCGCCCCAGCCGAAGGCGATGCGGCCATCGGGGGTGGTGCGGAAGTAGTCGATCAGGGCGCGGCTGTCGGTGATGCACTCGCCGCCGGTCCAGCCGATCTCCTCGAGCAGCTCCGGCACCGGCTCGGTGAGGACGATGTGCGAGGAGGCGACGGTGAGGTTCTGGCGCAGCGGTCCGTCCGGCGCCTTCGCCGTGGCGCCGATCGCAAGAACGGCGGCACCGGCGCGAACGACGCCGGCCGAGGTGTGCGCCTCGACCCCGCCCGGCGAGCCAACGATCCGGATCACCGGCGAGCGCTCGCAGACCTCGACTCCGCGGTCGCGCAACCGCTCCCTCAATCCGAGTGCCAGCCGGGCGGGCTGGACCGTGGCCGCCTTCGCGTAGAAAGCTCCGCCGCGAAAAGCGGGCGAGGCACAGTGCTCCGCCACCTGCGTCGCCGAAAGCGGCTCGATCGCATCCTCTGCCCCAAGCTCCCGACACGCGTTAAGCGCCTTCTCCCAGACAGCATCGTGCGCCTCAGCGGTCGAGACCTGCAGGTACCCCCCATGCGTGTACCAAGCATCAACCCCCTCGCCCTCACAAAAGTCGCCGATCCCGGTCGCAGCCGCTTCCGCCGCCCGAGCGACAGCAAGCGCCCCCTCATCTCCCCAGCGCTCCCGCATGTTCGGCAGCGAGAACCACATCAAGTTGCAGAACCCTCCATTCCGCCCGCTGGGCCCAAACCCACACCGATCGGCCTCGAGCAAAACCACAGACGCCTCGGGCTCCAGTTGCTTCACATGCCAAGCAGCCCACATCCCCGTATAGCCACCCCCGATCACAACAACGTCAGCGCTCCGCTCTCCCGCAAGCTCCGGAGCAAGCTCCACGGCAGGAGCCTCCTCAAGCCAATACCCGTGAGCATCGTGCTTCATGGGCCGAGTCTGCCAGGGCGTCCGAGTGGGGTCCCCAAAACACTCAAGCGCGGCTCCTGCCGCGCGTTTTGGGGACCCCACTCGGACGCCCTCATACACTCCCCGCCATGCCCACCTTCGACGCCCTAGCCGACCTCCCACTGGAGATCGAGGGCTACGAGCTACAGCCCCTGGAGCTCCACCTCCCCAGCTTCGAACGCCTCTGCACCGTGATCCACCTCTGGGGCGCCGGCGAGGACGGCCTCGGCGAGGACGTCACCTACGACGCGGTCGATCACATCGCCCTGCAGGACGCCGGCCCGACGCTCGACCTGACCGGCTTCGCCACCCTCGGCGAGTTCTGCGATCTGATCGGCGATCTCGACACCTTCCCGGCCGAGCCGCAGCGCGACGTCTCCCGCCTCTACCGGCGCTGGGCCTTCGAGTCGGCCGCGCTCGATCTGGCTCTGCGCCAGGCGGGAAAGGGCCTCGCCGAGGTCGTCGGCCGCGAGCCGCGGCCGGTCAACTTCGTCGCCTCAATGCGGCTCTCGCCCGGCGAAGACAAGCCTTCGACGATCGACACCCTGCGGGCAAAGCTCGACCGCTATCCGGACCTGCGCTTCAAGCTCGACCCGACCAACGACTGGACCGACGAGCTGATCGCCGAACTGGTCGCGACCGGCGCGGTCGACTCGCTCGACCTGAAGGGCGTCTACAAGGGCACCGTGGTCGACGTCGAAACCGACCCGGCGCTCTACGCGAAGCTGATCGAGGCCTTCCCCGACGCCTACTTCGAGGACCCCGATGTCAACGACGAGACGCGGCCGATCCTCGAGCCGGTCCGCGACCGCCTCACCTGGGACGCGCCGATCCACTCGATCGCCGACATCGAGGCCCTCCCCTGGCCGCCGAAGATGGTCAACATCAAGCCCTCGCGGGTCGGCAGCCTGCGCGAACTCTGCGCCGCCTACGACTACTGCGCGGAGCGCGGCATCGGCGCCTATGGCGGCGGCCAATGGGAGCTCGGCGTCGGCCGCGGCCAGATCCAAGTCCTGGCCTCACTCTTCCATCCCGATACACCGAATGACACCGCGCCGCGCGGCTACAACGAAGCCGAGCCGGAGCCGGGCCTGCCCACCAGCCCGCTCGAGCCGCGCTTGACGGCAGCCGGCTTTCGCTGGGAAGACTGAGCCCGGCAACCACCGGGTCGCTACGGGGTAGCTTCGGTCGTGAAGCTACGCATCGTGGCAACCGCTGGGTTCGGCCTCTTGCTTGGAACGTGGGCCTACCTTGATGAATGGTCCTACGACCAGTCCTGGTCGCTCCACGACACACTGAATAACCCGCTTGTCCTGCTAGCGCTGATGGGGTTGGCGGTCCTTACCGGCTTTCTCGTCAGCCGCGGCTGGGTACTGCTGGCCCTGCTGGCTCCAATCGCGTCACTGGCTTACTTGCAGAGCACCGGCCACAAGGGGCCCGATGGCATCTCCCCGCTGACCTCGCCTCCGGGAATCTTTGGGTTGATCTGGTTCGGACTGCTGCTACTGCTGGGAATCTCCGCTTCCGTGCTCTGGAGCTCTGTAAAGGAGTGGCGCCACCGGCGAAATCTTAGGTCACCCTGATCGCTGCTTCGGCCAGCCGAACTCTGCGTTTCGGCTACGTTTGCGCTGACCCCGCCCCGCCGAGCAAGGAGTGACCATGGCCGAGAAAAGCTTTGCCGACGCGCTCAACGAGCAGATCGCCAACGAGTTCGCCGCCTCGCAGCAGTACGTCGGGGCCGCGGTCTACTACGACGCCGAAACGCTGCCCCGCCTCGCCGCCTTCTTCTACCGCCAGGCGCTGGAGGAGCGCGAGCACGCGATGATGATGATCCAGTACCTGCTCGACGTCGGCGAGGGAGTCCACATCCCCGACATCAAGGCGCAGGAGACGACCTACTCCGACGGCAGCGCCCCGGTGCGGATGGCGCTCGAGCAGGAGAAGCGGGTCAGCGAGGAGATCTTCGCCCTCTTCGAGCTGGCGCGCGAGGTCAAGGACTACCGGGCCGAGCAGTTCCTGCAGTGGTTCGTCAAGGAGCAGGTTGAGGAGGTCGCGTTGATGGGTGATCTGTTGAACGTGGTCGAGCGTTCGAAGGAGAACCTGCTGCTGGCCGAGGACTACATCGCGCGGGAGAGCCTTGGCGAAGAGGGCGGGGATCCGACCGCTCCGCCTATGGCCGGAGGGTCGGCGGGGTAGAGCGGGGCACCCTCGCCCGAACAAATGCCGGGCTAATGGGCCCGGCATTTTGAGTATCCGTCCGTGCGAGGGTGCCCCGCTCTACCTATCCGAGCCAGCCTGCTCGCTTGCGCATCGATTTGATCCGGCGGAACTCGGCTATGTCCTCGCGTAGAGCTGCGGGAGCAGGTGCTGGGAGGAATCTCGCTGGGAGGGGTGACTCGATTACTCCTGTATCTGAGCTTGTGACCTTGTAGGCGCGGGCACCGCGGCGGGCGGTTACCGCGGATGGGGGGCCGGGGCCCTCCCAGAGCAGGCCGGCGTAGTCGTCTAGGCCGTAGCCGTCGGGCATGCCATTGCCGACTGCCTCGAGGTAGGCGGCGCGGCGCTCGGGCTCGTTGTTGTAGTGGACGCAGAGGCTGCCGCCGAGCAGGCCGAGGCCGGCCTCGGCCTCGGGGCGACCGGATGACTTGGTGATGCCCTCCTCGAACCAGCACATCGCGCCGGCGCTCTGGCCGGCGAGGACGATTCCCTGGCGCCAGGCGAGGCTGAGGATCGCGCCAAGCTCGTGCGCTTCCCAGACCGCCAGCAGGTTGACCAGGCTGCCGCCGCCGACGTAGATCAGGTCCTGGGCGAGGAGGTGGTCGCGCAGGGCCATCGGCCGCCGGCCGAGGCGGAAGAGCGAGAGGTCCGAGGGATCGCAGGGCCGCTCGCCGAAGGCGGCGTAGAAGCGGCCGATCTGCTCAGAGGTGTCGCCGCTGGCGGTGGGCAGGATGCAGATCCGCGGCCGCCGCCCCGCCCGCTCGGTCGCCAGCCGCAGCATCAGCTCGCTGACCGCGCGATCGGGCGGCCGCGAGGTGAAGTCGTGACCGCCGAGGGTGAGGATGCGGGGCACCATCGGCGCTATGCCGCCGAGGTCGTGGAGAGCAACGAGGAGGACGGCGGCGACAGGCGGGTTACCGGCCCAGCGTCGCCGAGGTATGCGGTCGCCAGGCGCATCTCGACCACGCGCTCGCCGGCCGCGTCGAGCCGGTAGCCACGCACGCCCGGCCGCGAGGCGACCACACGGTTCAGCTCGCAGCCGGTGAAGTGCAGGGCGGCGCTGTCCTCGGCGGCGTAGCCCGGGCGCATTCCCTCGCGCAGCATCTGGTGGTAGGCGAAGCGCCGCTCGGAAGCCGGCTCGTAGTGAACGCAGTTGCTGAACGGCAGGAGGCCAAGGCCCTCGACGCGCCGCGGCGCCCCATGGAAGCCGCTGACCGCCTCCTCAAACCAACAGAGCGAGCCGGCCGAGAGGCCGCAGAGGATGACCCCGGCCTCCCAGGCTTCGCGCAGGATCGCGTCGATCCCGTGCGCCCGCCAAACGCCGAGCAGGCTGACGACGCTGCCGCCGCCGACATAGATCAGGTCCTGTGAGAGCAGGTGCTCCCGCAGGTTGGCAGGGCCCTGCTCACGGCGAAAAAGCGAGATGTGGCTCGCCTCGCAGCGGCCGGCGGAGAAGGCGCGGTAGAAACGGACGATGTAGTGGTCGGCGTCGCCACTTGCCGAGGGCAGGAAGCAGACACGCGGTCGCTCGCGTCCGCAGAGCCCCAGCACGTACTCGTCAAGCAGGGGGTTACCCGACTCCATTGAGAAGCCGCCACCGCCGAAGGCCACTATTTGGCGAGGCGCAGTCTCCATCGAAAGATGGTCGCGGCAGGCATGGCCGAGGCCGTTGTACAGGGGTCCGAGATTCGGTCCGCCGGGATCGCCCCTATGTACAGTGGCCGGACGGCCCTCGGTCCGGCATTCCACTGGCGTTCCCAACGAATCGGGGGATTGTTAATCTCGGTACGAGATCGTCCACAGAGCGCCTTAGGGGTGTACAATCGCGTTTACCTAAACACGAATGTCTGCCTGAGGAGCGCCCGACGTGCCTCCGACTTCTTCCCATCACAGCAAGGTTTCCCCGGGTCCGCCCGATGATTTGGGGGCGGTGATCGAGCAAGAGCGTCTGCCCGCCAGCCGCGAGGACCTGCCCGAGCCGCTCGTCGCCCACTCCCAGCGCGAACGGATCCTCAACTCGATGGCGACCAGCTGCGCGAAGAAGGGCTACGGCGCGACCACGATCGCCGATGTCTGCGAGCCCGCGGGTGTCTCCCGCGCCACCTTCTACGAGCTGTTCAAGGACAAGGAGGACTGCTTCGGTGCCGCGATGGAGCTGGCCCTGGCCGAAGCGATGGGCCGGATCGTCGCCGTCTACTCCCCCGACAAGCCGTGGGCGACGATGGTGCGCGACGCCGCTGCCACCTTCCTCGAGCTGCTCGCGACCCGGCCGGGCTTTGCTCGCATGGCCCTGGTCGAGGCGCCGTCCTCGGGCGAGCGCGCCTTCGAGCTCTACGCCTCGGGCAAGCGGGTGCTGCAATCGCTGCTCGAACGCGGGCGCGATGACCCGGTCGAGGAACAGGCAATCCCGTCCAGCGCCGGGCGCGCCGCCCTCTCTGCCGCCGAGTCGCTGATCGTCGGCCAGATCCTGGCCGGCAACACCGAGCGCCTCGGTGAGCTGCTGCCCGACATCGTCTACATCACGATGGTGCCCTACCTCGGCCAGGAGGAGGCGCTGCGGCAAGCGCGCGAGGCCGAGCGGACCGTCGCGCCGGCGGACGGCTGAGCGAACCGTTGGCGCAGGCGGGGGGTGAGAAACGCGAGCGTTGGCGGCCGCCCCGGGGTCGCCACCGGTTGCCACCGGAGGTGATCGCCCGCTCCCAGCGCGAGCGCCTGCTCGAGGCCACGGTGCGGGTCGTCGCCGAGAAGGGCTACGGCGCAACCACCGTCGCCGACCTGACCCGCGAGGCGGGCATATCCCGCACCACCTTTTACGCGATGTTCGAGGACAAGGAAGCCTGCTTCCTCGCCGCCTACGACAGCGTCGTAGACACGCTGGTGAGGCGGGTTGCGAAGGCCTACGAGGCCGAGGAGCGCTGGCCCGACCGCGCCCGGGCGGGCCTTGCCGCGCTGCTCGAGGCCCTCGCCGGGGAGCCCCAGATCGCCCGCTTGGCGCTGGTCGACGTCGGCGCCGCGGGACCCGCCGCGCAGCGCCGTTACCGCGCAGCGCTGCAGCGGCTGACGCCGCTTTTCGACGAGGGACGCGACTTCGCCCCGGGCGGCCGGGCGCTGCCGGCGAACACCTCGCGGATGGCGATCGGCGCCGTCGCCGGGCTGATCTCCGACGAACTGGCTGAGGGACGCGAGGAGTATCTGCCTAGGTTGCTTTCGGATCTGCTTTTTGCCACGCTGATGCCATATATCGGCCCAGCGGCGGCAGCCAGGGAGGTGGGCGAAAACGATTAGGTAAACGCTTACGTACACCATGCCGCTATGATGAAGGTACTCCGGAGTACTCCCCCTACCTGGGACTGGCCGATGGCATCCGAATCGCGGCGTGAACTGATCCTCGCGGCAATGATCCGCGTAGTCGGCAGCAAGGGCTACAAAGAGACCTCGGTGGCCGATGTGATCGAGGAGACGCCCACCTCGCGCACGACCTTCTACAAATACTTCGAGGACAAGCACGACTGCTTCCTCGCGGCCTACGACATGCTGGTCGAGCAGGTCTTCGCCGAGGTCGTCGCCAACTGCGACGGCAACCAGCCCTGGCTGGAGCGGGTCAAGACCGGGCTGGCAACGATCGTCAAACTCTTCGCCCTCGACCCGGAGCTGGCGCGCACGGCCGTGGTCGAGGTCGCCGCGGCCGGCGCCGACGCACGGCAGCGGCACTGGAACGCGGTCGCCCGCTTCACCGCCTATCTCGAGGACGGCCGTGAGCTCGCCGACGGCCGTGAGCTGCCGGAGAACATCTCGCTGATGTCGGCCGGTGCCGTCTCGGGGCTGATCTTCGACGAGCTGCTGGCAGGACGGGCGGCGCAGCTGCAGGCGATGCTGCCCGACCTGCTCTTCGCGATGCTCGTTCCTTACATCGGGCCCTCGGCAGCGGCCGAGGAGATGCGCCGCGTCGCCGAGACCCGCTGAGGCGCCGGCGGCATCGCCTTCGCAGCCCCCATCTCCCGGCGCAGTTTGTGGCGCAGCCGGTGCAGGCGCACCTTGACCGTGCCGTCGGGGATGCCCAGGCGGCGCGCGATCGCCTCCTGAGTGAGATCCTCGCTATAGCGGAGCTGGATCAGCTGGCGGTCGCGCTCATCGAGGCGCTTCAGGGCCGCGTGAAGGTCGGCACGCTCGACCGTGGAGAGAATCTGCTCGTCCTCGGCGCCCTCCCAGGTCTCGACGCTTTCGACCGGATCGGGCCGAACCCGAGCGTGCTGGCGGAAGGCCTCGTTGCGGACGATCGTCCCCAGCCACTCCTTGCGGCGAGCGCCGTCGCGCAGGGTCGAGCGGCGGCGCCAAGCGCGCAGCAGCGCGTCCTGGGCGATGTCCTCGGCCTCGCTCGGGTTGCTTGTGTAGTGGTAGGCCATCCGGACGCAGAAGCGCTGCGCCTCATCCCACTCCCAGCCGTCGTCGGAATCCGGATTTTGAATAAAGGAAACGTTGATTGCTCGACCGTACTACTTCTAAAACCAAAAAGGTGAATTTTAGTGCTGAAACTTTCTTGATCTAATTTCCGGTCTCCTTTCTATGGAGGCGGCGGCATCAGCGGGAACTAGTGGGGAATCGGCGCATCGCACCTATGAGGCAATGGCGCCCGTCTATGACGACTTCACCGCCCACCACGACTACGAGGGCTGGCTCGCCGATCTACTGAAGCCGCTGGAACAGCACGGGCTGCAGGGCAAGCGCCTGCTCGACGTCGGCTGCGGAACCGGCAAGAGCTTCATGCCGATGCTGTCACGCGGCTGGGAAGTGACCGCGTGCGACATCTCGACGGCAATGCTCGAGCTGGCCCGGGAGAAGGCGGGCGAGGCGGTCCGTCTCGAGGCCGCGAACATGCTCGAGCTGCCCTGTTTCGGGGAGTTCGACCTGGTCTGGGCGCTCGACGACGCGATCAACTACCTGCTCAGCACCGAGGAGCTGGAGCGAGCGCTGGCGGGGATGAGGGACAACCTGGCGCCTAAAGGATTGCTCCTCTTCGACGTCAACGAGCTGCTCGCCTACCGCACCTTCTTCGCCGAAACCGAGGTGGTCGAGCGGGGCGGCCGGCGGCTGGTCTGGAAGGGCCTGGCGGCGAAGGACGTGGCGCCGGGATCGATCTGCGAATCGCGGCTCGAAGTCCTGGGCGAGGACGTGACGGCAGCCTCAATACACCGCCAGCGCCACTTCCCCGAAGCAGAGGTGCTTGCGGCGCTGGCGGGAGCTGGGCTGGAGTGCCTCGAGGTCTACGGCATCTACACCGACGGGATCCTGAAACAACCGCTCGACGACACGATTCACACCAAGGCGATCTACATCGCCCGCGGTGCCGCATAGCGCCGTAACCACGCCTGAGCCGGTCAGGCCGCTGCGCGGGCTAGAAGACTTGGGCATCGAGGAAGCCGGCGATCAGGATCAGCCAGCCGCCGATCTCGGCGACTATCAGGGTGGCCATGAATGCCTCGAGGCCGCGGCCCGGGCGGCGAAACTGGTTATCGGTGTCGCGCTTCCAGCCGTGCACCATGTAACCGGCCACGGCTGCGTAGAAGTAAAAGGCCAGCGCCCCGGCGGCGAGCAGGTTGACCGGCACGCCCCAGCCACTCAGCTCAACGAAGGTTGCGACGAGCAACAGGGCGAAGCTGTACATCAGCGCCGCCCGGTGGGCGATGTCCGTGTAGGGATGCGCAAGACCCTCCTCGGAAGCGTCCATCTGCCGGAACTTCATTACCCCAAGCAGCAGCGCCCAGAGGAACATCAGCGCGGACGCCAGCAGCACAACCTTCGTATCGTCTCCCAAGACCACGAGACCTGAATACCAGCTAGGAGGAAGCAATGTCGTCAGCGACAACCATCACCGGCGTCGACTTCGCCACCGTCTTCGTCAGGGACTATCCGGCCGCGGTTGAGTTCTACGGCAAGACCCTCGGCCTCGAGCACTCAGCCGACTACGGGAAAATTCCCGGTGGCGAGTTCGAGACCGGCAACCTCACCCTGCAGGTCATGGACGCCGCCGCGATCGGCCGCGAGTTTCAGCCCAGCGGCCACCCGATCGCCTTCCACGTCGAGGACGTAGAGGCCGCCCGCGCCGAGCTCGAGTCAAAGGGCATCTCCTTCGCCGCCGAGACGATGGACAGCGGCGTCTGCCACATGGCCTTCTTCGCCGATCCCGACGGCAACGCCCTGATGCTCCACCACCGCTACGCGCCGCGGGACTAGCCGCTGGCGGCAATGCCCTGGCGCCGAGGGCACTCGCCACGGCGGGCAGCCACTCGCGCACCGGCGCCGGCTCGTCGTCGACGACGTTGTAGATGCCGGGCCGGCCGCGCTCGAGCGCGGCGACCGTCGCCTCGGCGGCATCGGCGATGTGGACGAAGGACCAGACGCCGGCGCCGTTGCCGACGACTGGGAACTTGCCGCGGCGGATCATCTCGGTGCTTTCGCCGCCAGGGGCGAGCGAGGTGTCGGGACCGTAAAAGCCGCCGTAGCGAAGCACGATCCCTTCGGTCCACTCGGCACCGATGACAGCATCCTCGAGGTGGCGGATCGCGGCCAGCGTGCCCGCATCGGGGCGACCGGCTCGGGATCGAGCGGGTCCTCCTCGCTCTTCACCGGCCCGCCGCTGCGCTCGTAGTTCCAGCCCGCGAAGCTCTGGGCGACGAAGCGCCGCACGCCGACCGCGCGCCCGGCCGAAAGCAGGTGGTCGGTCGCCTCCGTGCGCAGGCGGTTGGTGGGCTCGAAATCGCGGGCGAAGTGGCGCAGGTCGAGAGAGCCCGCGAGCGCGGTCAGCTCGTGGACGATCGCCTCCGGCTCGGTTTCGGCGACGGCCCGCGCGACCTGCTCCGCGTCGAGGGCGTCGGCGATCACCGGCTCGGCGCCGAGCTCACGCACTAGCCCGGCCTTGCCGGCGCTGCGCGTCATCCCCACCACCTCGTGGCCGTTCGCCGCCAGCCGCGGCAGCAGCTGCTTGCCCATCGCGCCCGCCGCTCCAGCTACCAAGACCTTCATCGCTGCCTCCTTTCGTGGTTCTAGAAGTGAGACGAGACAGCAGCCTCAGCTGTGACGGTCTCGCAGCGCCCGAGACATCAGCTCCTTGAAATCCCCGACCGGGCCCAGGTGGGCGAGCTTGTCGGGATTGACCACCGACCTGACAGCCTGCACCTGGCCATCGGCGATCTCCAGCGAGAGCACGCTGAGCAGCTTGCCCTCGGGGCCGAAGGAGAGCGCCCCGGGCGCCATGCCCGCGGGCTAGCCGGCGTCGGAATGAGGGTTAGCTTGAATCGTCGTCTCCATGTGGTTTCAGCTGCTTCTTCCAGTTCTGGATGATGACCACCGCGCCGTCCTTATTCACGTAGGACATCACCGGCGGCGCCGGATTGCGTACGCCACCCGAAGGAGCACTCCAAGTCTTCTTGGTGAGAATCACGCGTTCGACAAGGCTTCGCAAGCGAGGGAGCTTTTCGTCGCAGAGGTCCTCCACTCTGCTCAGCTCGACATCGGGCGCGCCTGTCTCGGCGTGACTCGCACGGCCGCGAAGAACCAGAAGTTCCTTGAGCTCTTCCTCATCGAAGCCGATGTCCTTCGCCGGCTTGTACTTGGAAAGGCTCTTGACCAGCGTCTTGTCCTTCTGTGTAAATGCTGATTCCAGGACCCGCCAGAACTCTCGAAACTGGCTGGTCACCAGGTTCAGCCGCAGTGCATCCGCATAAAGGCGGACACCAACTCGGGGGCCCTCAAGCCTGGAGGTTTCCTGCGCCAACCTCGAGCGAGGTTGTTCGTATAGACATCGTGAGGCCGGTCGCGGAGAAAGGTTCGTCAGAGCCAACGCCCTCGATCAGGTCGATCTCCTCCCGGTTCTCCGGGATCAGCTTCCCCCGACCCACCTGCCGGATGTGCACAGGCGTGTCGATGAGGAAGGAGAGCCCGTCGATCACGTCGTCGAGCTGATGTCTGTTCGGGCCCGAGCCGTCCGGAACTCGCAGCCGCGGCAGCGGGACCTTAGTCCCGTCATCAAGAGGGACCGACCAGCCGCTCTGCTCAACCTCGATCTCGAGCGGCGCCGAGATTGGCAACTCGCGGAGAAGGCGCAGCTCCATTTCCTCCTTGCCCATCTCCTCGCTGAAACGTAGGTGCGAGCCATCCTCCAAATCAAGCTCAAGAGGGAGCTCATCTAGAGCCTTCGCAAGTGATTTTGGCTTGACGGTGTAGACGCTACGGAGGATCAAGTCGAACCTTGAGTCTTGTCTAGCCGGGTGCCACCCGATCATATGTTCGCGCAGAGAATTTTAGTACGGGACCTTGATTGCGGACTTCTGCGGCCCACCTCTGTATGCGGGAGCTTCTGACACTCGTAAATGGTGAAACTGGTCACCTCGAAAAGCTGGAGTCGCAGCTTTTTGGTCTCAAGCGGCTTTACGAGGTCCCTTTAGGTTGCGCACCTAAAGGGACTGCTGAAGCTCTCTTACGGGAGCGACGGGACTCGAACCCGCGACCTCCGGCGTGACAGGCCGGCGCTCTAACCAGCTGAGCTACGCCCCCGAGGGATGGGCGACTTGCGCCCGGGCGGGCATTATCTCAGGGTCTTGGGATTTGGAGCTGGAGGGGTCTGGCCAGGCGCGGTCAGCGCTGCGCGAACCAGGCGCCGAGCGCCTCGACTCCCTGGCGCTGGGTCTCGCCGCCGCCGAGGCCGCCTAGCGGCCCGGAGCCTCGCATCAGCATCAGTTTCAGCTTCTCGCCGTCGGTCGTGCGCAGCTTCACGGTCACGGCCGCTCCGTCCATGATCGCCGCGCCGACTTGCATCCAGCCGCCGCCGGCGCCCTCGGCGCTTGCCTTGGCGATCCGCTCTGGCGGCAGCGAGATCGCTTCGCCGTCGGGCTCGAACTTGCGGTTCATGCCCTGGACCAGCAGGCGCCGGTCGGTCACGCCGAGCGCAACCTGGCGGCCCTTGAAGAGACTCGCCTGGGTCGCCACGCAGACGCCCCGCAGCTCCTCGCCGGGCTCCAGCAGCGCTTCCACTACCGGTCGCAGCTTCGAGTCCAGATCCGCCATCTAGCAAGACTAGCTGCGAATTCAGGGTCGCTGGACTCGCAGCCGGAAGGGCCCTGCGTGGGCACGGGTCGAGGTGATCTCGAGGCGCAGGCGGTGCTGGCCGCACACGGTGTAGTCGAGCTGGCGCTGCGGCCCGGAGCCGTGGCGGGAGCTGCGCAGAAGCCTGCCGGCACGGCTACGAAGGGCCAGTTCGTAGCCGTGCCTGTGCAGGCGGCTCGGGCGCAGGCTGACCGTCCCGTCGAGCGGTGTACTTAGGGTCTCGACGGCTGCGCCCTCCCCCCTGGCCGGCACTCGCCCGGCCAGCACGAAGCTGGTCCGCCCCTGCCAGGGCGTAAGCGTGTCTTCGCGGATCGCCTGGTAGGCGGCCGCGTCCGGCTTCAGTCCCGACAGGTAGCGCCACTGGACTGAGAGCTCCGGGAAGCGAAGGTGGGCGAAGGCCTCGGCGAAGGCCTCGCCGGGGTTCTCGAAGTAGTGGCTGCCCTCGTCAGCCGGGTAGAGCCGCCCCTTGCGCTTGCCTTGGCAGACGTTCTCGAGGCTCGCCCAGCGCTCGGTCCCCCAGTCGACGGCGCCGCCGAAGGGAGCCGGCATTTCGCGATGGGTGGCGACGTGGTGCCCGTACTCGTGGGCTAGGACGAAGTCGAAGGTCGCCCCGTCGCCGTCGGCTTCCTCGTAGCCGCCGATGACGATTTTGTTGTCGCCGGTGAAGTAGCAGGCCTCGGCGCCGAAGCCGCAGTCGAAGCCGAGCTGGAATTCGGTGTCGAGCTGGACCGTCAGCAGGTCGACCTCGTCGCCGTGGAACAGGGTGCCGATGAAGCTGGCCACCCGCTGCGGATCGGTCACCTCGCAGCTCTCCGCGCAGGCCGCGGTGACGTCGACCGCGATCGTCGCTTCGCTGCCATCGCCGATCGAGTAGCGCTGCGACGACGCGGATGCGGATATCCGCGCCGCCGCAGCACCGGGCTCGCCCAACACGACGTCGCGCATCGGTACCGCGGGCTGCGGCACCTCGAGCGCGGCGCCCGGGCTGGGACGCTCGGCGGCAGCTCCTCCCGGAACCGCGAGGAGAAGGAGAGTCATGGCCATGCCCGCAAGCGCCCCCGCCGGGCGCCGGCTCACGGAGCGCGGCCCTGATCGATCAGGGGGTCGCTTGCTTCCCCGGTTCCAGCCGGCACAGCGCAGGCAGCGGTTGGCATGTACGCGAGGAGCGCCATTGCAAGAGAGGACGATTCGTGAAGATCACGGGGCAGATCCCTGGCTCCGCGGATCTGGTCTTCACGTCAACTTCGAACACCGTAGCGGGCATTACCCTGGGAGAAAAGAAACCGCCATACCATTGGCGTACCAGAACTAGCTATCCGTATCTGGAGGGCCAGATCGCACCCGGCACACAACCGATCATGGATCCTTTACGTAGTTGGCAGCGATGAAGATCGCGATCGTCGGAACCGGAATCTCGGGGCTCGTTGCCGCCCACCTGCTGCAGCGCGAGCACGAGCTGACCGTCTACGAGGCGGGCTCGCGGATCGGCGGCCACAGCAACACGGTGCGGGTCGACTTCGAGGACGAGACCCACTGGGTCGACACCGGCTTCATCGTCTTCAACGACCGCAACTACCCCCGCTTCGAAGCGCTGCTGGCCGAGTTGGGAGTCGCCACGCAGCCCTCCCACATGAGCTTCTCGGTATCCGACGGGCAGGGCGGCTTCGAGTATTCCGGCACGCCCCGCGGCATCTTCGCCCGTCCCTCCCACCTGCTCAGCCCCTCCTTCCTTGGCATGCTGCGCGACTGGCGCCGCTTCAACCGCGAGGCGCGGGCGCTGATCGGGATGAACGGCACCGCCCCCTCGCTCGGAACCTGGCTCGAGCAACAGGG
>Ga0157374_10000971_pt1 | contig 24893 bp, 25 predicted proteins | sample M25metaG_FD_115308 | JGI IMG/M metagenome (GOLD analysis project Ga0157374, IMG submission 115308) | Miscanthus rhizosphere microbial communities from Kellogg Biological Station, Michigan, USA - M2-5 metaG | ecosystem: Host-associated > Plants > Roots > Rhizosphere > Soil | place: USA: Michigan... | reverse complement strand
CGGCATCGGCTCGGTCGTCGTCGGCCGTGTGCGGCCCGGAGACGTAGTCCCACGCGCTTGCCAGGATGCCGGCGATGTTGTTCGGATCGTTGTCGGGGTTGATCTCGAAGGCCTTCTTGGCGACGGTGATGCCGGACGACTCGTCGTCGAAGGCCGTCTGGCGCAGCGCCTCGATCAGGTCGTCGAACATCTTCGTGCCGGCACCGGCCAGCAGGTTGCGAAGCCGGGTGGCGGCTTCTCCGTGCGCGAAGAAGTACGTGACCGTCCTGCCGTCGACCTTGCGCTGCCACGCCTGAATGCCGCGGCGCTCGAAGGTGCCGCCGGTAGGGTTCTCGCGCGCGGGTAGCGGCAAGTTCGTAGTGACTGCCAGCTGATCGTTCGCGAGCGGGGTGTCGGCGACCCTTACGTCGACCTTAGCCATGGTCTTCCTCCATGTTCTACTCAAAAGATCTCCCGTTGTGGGTGATCGGTAGTATATTAGATATTTATTGTACTCTTGTCAACTTTATATTAACAAGATATAGCTCGAAGTAGTCGGTTGCTTAAGATATGTAGTACCTAGTCGGTCTCGTCTTCAATCTCGTGACCCACAATCTCTTCAATTAAATCTTCAATGGTCACAATACCTACGATTTTGTCGTCTTTTTCAACTGGCACGAGATGGGTGTGCGAGCCAATAAATTTGCGTAGCATGGTATCGAGCGCGGTCATGCTCCCTACGGCTTGAACAGGGTGAAGCGGCAGTTCGTCAACGCGAGGCGGCTCTTCGTCGAAGTCTATATCAATCAGCTGCTTCATAAGCAGTACCCCGTAACAAATAGTCTTATCAGTATTAAAAACCGGGATACGGCTGCGGCCACGCGCTTTTATTTGGTCAATTTTGTCGCCGTCAATAACTGTCTGCGGGGTTAACCAATAGACCTGCGAAATCGGGGTCATAATATCGCGCACCCGCTTTTCACTCAGTTGCAAGGCTCCGCGAATAATTTCTACCTCGTCGTCGTCCAATTCGCTTTGACTGGAGCCTAAATGTTCACTAATCATAATACCCAGCTCACGGCGGCTTTGCAGCTCGTCAATCTCGGGCCCAAAAAGCCTGTCCAGCAGTAGCTGCAAAGGCTTGGCAACGGGGTAAGTAAGTATGATCATCAGACGAAGCAGCGGTGCAAACCGGGAAGTGTATATAAGTGCGTGACGGTTAAAGAGCGCCTGTGGCAGAATCTCACCGAATATCACGATAAGTAGCGTGCTGGTAAGTCCGGCCAGGATACCGTAAAGTTCGCTTTCCAGCACAAGTGATGAAGCCGAAACGGCTGCAACATTACAGAGTAAGATCGCAGCAAGGCTTAAGTGGCTGTTACGGCGCAGAGGCAAGACTTTGCGCGCTTCAGCGTTGCCAAGTTTGGCCTTGCGCTTCAGGTCGGCTATTTCCAGTGACATTAAGGCAATATTTAGACCTGAGCATAGGGCCGAAAAGACTACCAACAAAAATACTTCTATACAAAGCAAAATAACATGCATAAGACTAGTCCTGGATCATCCAAGCGCTTGAGTTTTGGTGTGTTAGGTGCATTACACACATATTACTAACTACATTAAAGCAAAAAATACTTCGGTTTACAATCTTGTCGCACATAATTTACTACGGAGATTCGTCTTGTAAATCGGCGATACTTATGCCATAATAAAGTCAACGAATTTGCAAGCTTCCCGCGCTTGAAAGGGCGCTTTTTCATTATCTATGGCACAAAACACTCAGGACCCCACAAAAATCCGTAATATTGCGATTATCGCGCACGTTGACCACGGCAAGACTACTTTGGTGGACGGTTTGCTGAAACAGTCTCAGACGTTCCGCGACAACCAGGCTGAAATGAGCCAAACGCTTATCATGGATAGCGGTGACCAAGAGCGTGAGCGTGGTATTACTATTACCGCCAAGGTAACAGCTGTACAGCATGGTGACTACCGCATTAACATTATTGACACGCCTGGTCACGCCGACTTCTCAGGTGAGGTTGAGCGCACGCTGAACATGGCCGACGGCTGCCTACTGATTGTTGATGCCCAGGAAGGCCCGATGCCGCAGACCAAGTTTGTGCTGGAAAAGGCTTTGGAGGCCGAGCTAACGCCGATCGTTATTATCAATAAAATCGATAAGCCCGGTAGTCGTATTGCCGAAGTGGAAGACGAACTGGCTGATCTATTTTTGGAACTTGCCGTGCACGAAGATCAACTGCATTACCCGGTGTACTACGCTATTGGCCGCGAAGGCAAGTCCTGGACCACCGTTCCGGCAGATCCTAGCGCTGATGCAACCCTGGACCCAGTCTTTGACGCCATTATCGAAAAAATCCCTGCCCCAAAGATTGAGCTAGACAAGCCCTTCCAGATGTTAGTAACTGCCCTAGCTTGGGACACCTACAAAGGTAAATACGCCATTGGCCGCATTACTCGTGGCAAGGTAAATCCTGGCGACCAAGTAGTACTGTGCAAAAAAGACGGCTCGCAGACCAAAGCCAAGGTGGAGCTAGTATTTATGAGCCACGGCGTCTCCAAATTTGAAGTACCTGGTGGTGTGGCCGGTGACATTGTGCAGCTGACTGGTATTGCCGACGCGCAAATTGGTGAAACTATTGCTGATGCCGTGAATCCTGAAGCTCTGCCGACTATCGAAGTGGAAGCTCCTACACTTCGTATTTATCTAGGCCCAAACACCAGCCCGTTCAAGGGTCAAGAGGGCGAATTTAGTACTTCCCGCCAGATTAGTGACCGGTTGCAAAAAGAGCTGGAAATTAATGTGGGTTTGCAGGTGGAAGACAACGGTATTGGCTTTACGGTTGCGGGTCGCGGCGAACTCCACCTGGGTGTGCTCATCGAGACTATGCGCCGCGAAGGCTTTGAGTTTGAGGTTGGCCGCCCACAGGTAGTGACACATGAAGAAGATGGCAAAACCATGGAGCCGGTCGAAGAAGTGATTATTGAAGTTCCAGCTGAGCATGTCGGTGCCGTACAAATGGAGCTTGGCCAGCGCCGCGCAACCCTCAAAGAGCAGTTTGCCAGCCCTAAGGGTGTTACTAAACTGGTCTACGAAATGCCAACCCGCGCACTGCTTGGTATGCGCAACATTTTGTTAACCAACACCAAAGGTACGATTGTGATGAATAGTCTGGTAACTGGCTTCCAGCCGATGGGTGCCGCTTTGCAGCAGCTGCGTAACGGGGTACTGATTAGCTTTGAGCAAGGCGTCACCACACCATACGCACTCCAGAACGCTGAAGCCCGCGGTACCACGTTTGTTGGCCCAGCCGAAAAAGTGTATGCCGGTCAGATCATCGGCCTCAATACTCGCCAGGAAGACATGGAAATCAACGTCTGTAAGGCTAAGCACCTGACTAACATGCGCTCTAGTAGTTCTGATGGTGTGGTGCAATTAGTGCCGCCAACCGTCTTTAGCCTGGAACAATGCCTAGACTTCATCGAAAACGACGAGCTTTTGGAAGTAACACCTAAGAACTTGCGCCTGCGTAAAAGCGAGCTTGATCCCAACAAGCGCAAGCGAATGAAGTAGACTCCGGAGGTATGGCGTACGAAGATTTTCCTGGATACGATCCTCTATCGCTACGAATTGCAGTAACCGATACTGTTAACGAGGTGTGTGCAGATAATGCGGAGCTGGAAGCGGTATATGTACCCGATGACGTTGAATATCCGCAAACCGTTACAGTGCTGGCAGGGAAGGTTGAGCCCCTAGACGCTGTCGGTAGAATCTTTTATCCGAATCAGGCATTGGCGGTCGTTGTTCGCACTACCCTTAAAGGTTCGGAGAAAACCTGCTCTGCAGATGTCTTACCTATGCCTGGGCCAGGGCGTGCTTTTAACTATAATCTGCCAGGATTAGACCCCACGGTTGATCTAAATCAGGAAACCGCGGAAAATGACAATTGGATAATGCAGATGTTGAAGCGGACAAAATTTAACGCAGTGATGGCAGAGTATATATTGAACGCCATGTTCCACAGTTCTGAATACGTTATTGGTGGGGTTGTTTTGCACATTACGACCAAGAATCTTCCTGATCAACCGGCTTAGGTTGGCAGATCAGTGAGTAGCGGCTGCGGTACTCTATTGCAAAATATCAGATCTAGTGTAAAATTGCCGGGTTCGAGTGTGACAAATCGCACACCTCGAGCACCTTAACGAGAGAAGCGGCTTTTAGCTTTGTTGGGGCCAGACGTTTATCGCAGGAATCACGCTACGGTACACATCTGGCTCCAACAAGGGAGCTCCCGGCTTAGGCCGGAAACGTTCGGAAGGATGGACTTGCTTATGCAACGTCCAAAATGGTCACGGCTTGCTGTGGTTGCGGCCGTCGCGCTTGTGAGTGCGTGCGGAAGTAGCTCTGGCGGGAGCTCCGGTTCTGGGGGTATCGGGTCTACTGGGACCACTTCGGTTGCGCCTGCGCCGAGCGGGACCAGCAGCGCTCCGCCTCCTGGGTCGAGCTGCGACTTGAACTTCCAGGTCTCGACCAGCAGAGTTGTGGTCGACAAGAACAAAGATACGGAGACACTGCAAGGTGTCATCGAGGAGGGTAATCGACCCTGTGTTCTGGTGAGCTCTCACCTGTGGATCGTCGCCCACAACGCCGCTGGCAACAGCTATGAGTACTTCAACCCGGACTGGCTGTCGACTGAGGGCTCGTCATGGTCCGTTAAGGTGCCGTTCATCGAGGGGGGTGACGCCGTCGCGCTTACCGGGGGCGACGACTGCCTGCAGTCCTTCGAACAGGGTACGCTGAGCGACGGGCACTACAGTCACTCTACGAACTTGAAGGGTTGCGTCCGGTGGGGCGTGGCCGAGGATGCTCCGAAGGTATAGGGCTAGCGGTCGGCCGGCGGTGCTGGAGTCACTTCACTGTGTACTCACAACAGCATCTGCCGGCCGACTGCGTCTGGTTCTTTCCTCCAAAGCCTGCTTCTCTCGTCGTTTATCCTTGTTAACGAGTTGTGAATCAAGAAATCTAATGTACAATACACGGGTTCAGGTGTGACAAATCTCACACCCTGGGCACCTTAACGAGAGAAGCGGCTTTTAGTCTTGTTGGAGCCAGGTATCTACCGTAGGAAGGATACTGCGATAGATATCCGGCTCCAACAGGGGGCTCCCGGCTTAGGCCGGAATTTGAGGAGGTGGATGGGCTTTGCATAAGCCACGTCCAAAATGGTCACTGCTTGTTGTGGTTGCGACCATCGTCGCACTCACGACGAGTGCGTGCCAAAGCAGCTCGGGCGGCTCCGGTGGGAGTTCCGGTTCCGGAGGGATCGGGTCGACCGGAACTACTGCGCTGCCGCCAACTACCACACCCCCGGCGAGTTGTGATCCGGCTACGCTCAGCGGTCTCAGCGCAACGAACGTCCAGAACCAAGTGGTCATCACGGGAAACGGGTGCTGGCCGGCCGGTCAGAGCCTCTGGCTCGTGACCTACAAGAAGGACAACCACTACGCCAAGGCGGTCAAGGTCGAGCGCACCGGCCACAACGGCTGGACGGCGCGAGTGAATAACTCCCCAGGCATACAATTCATCTTCATGAGCGGTGGCGATCCGTGCGCCAAGTCGGTGAGTTTACTCACTGACGCCAAGAGTCTGTACGACCAAACGGTGAGCGGCTGCAAGAAGGTGCTCCACACAACCCCTGACGGCGCTTCGGATGTTTGCAATCCGGACCCAAAGGTGGAAGTTCCAACACTTGAGGTGCCGAAAAAGAGCGACGACGGCAAGTCCTGGTCGCTTAAGGGCGACTTCTGCCCACGAGAGGGTCAGACAACATGGGCGGTCAGCGTTACTGAAACCGGCAACGGTACCGTCTACAACTACTACAAGTACGTACAGGATGATCCGGTCGGTACTGACCCCAAAGGTAGTCTCACGGAGTGGACTGCAGTAGTGCCCGACGTATCTGGGCCCGGTGGCGGGCTGAGTATTCGGCTACTCTGGGGAGCCAGCTGCGACGCTGTGCTGCATGGCGGCGGACAGCGGCAAAGCGGCGGCTATTACAGCGTGGCCAAAACGGCCGTGGACACCGCCTGCACCACAGAAGTGACACCAGAGCCGCCTTATGTGCCGTTCCCGAGCAATAACGGCTAACGGCTAGTTGAAGCGAACGATCGGCCGACGAGTGCAATTGGTCCCCCGGACCTCGACGAACGCTGTCACGCACTCGCCGGCCGGCTTCGCCTGGTCTTTCCTCCTCTCCTCCGCAGCCGCTTCTCTCGTTCGTTTCGTAATTTATTTTTGGATTGGGTTTCGGTAAATCGACCTCAAGTCATACAACTGCAGTTTGACTAACTAACCATATTCTGCTACAATGTAATCATTGTTCGCAGGAGTCAAACCTGCATGAATCCCCGAGTTGTTTCGTAGTTGTAGCTCAAGTGGATTCCTTTGAAAAAAGAGCAATCATCACTAAGTATTAAAACTACAAATACAAAGGATTCATTTTTTATGCCTAACAATTCACGCCGCGGCTACGCTTTTAAAAGTAGCCATCAACCATATGGCCGCCCACAGCGTCCACCTCGCACCAACAAGCCAAAGCATGGTCAGTACATTGACCCTGCTAAATTCGTAAAAGTTGCCCAGCCAGTTGCGGCTGAAGCGTACACGCCAGAACATAAATTCGCTGATTTTAACGTTGACGTACGTTTAGCTAGCAATATTGCGCACAAAGGCTACGAACTTCCCACGCCTATTCAGGACCAGACAATTGCTTTGGGCCTAGAAGGCAAAGATGTGATTGGCATTGCTAACACCGGTACTGGTAAAACGGCTGCCTTTTTGGTGCCAATTTTAAACCGTCTGATGACGGACCGTAGTGCCAAGGCTCTGATTGTTGCCCCAACCCGCGAGCTGGCTCAGCAGATTGAGACCGAACGCCGCACCCTCAGTAAAGATGGTGGCGTATACGGCGCAATCTTAATCGGCGGCAGTAGCTATGGTCCGCAACTGCGTGACCTGCGCAAAAACCCTAACATTGTCGTCGGTACTCCGGGCCGTATTAAAGATCACATCGAACAGCGCTCGTTGGATCTTTCCCGCTTTAACCTAGTAGTACTAGATGAAGTTGACCGCATGCTGGACATGGGTTTTGTACACGACGTACAATTGCTACTGAGTAAGCTAGCCGAAAAGCGCCAGTCGTTCTATTTTTCGGCTACTATGGATACCCGTGTCAGTGGTTTGATCAATGGTTTTTCGCCCGAAGCGGTAACTGTTTCAGTACGCCAGGGCGACACCAGCGATAATGTGCATCAAGACGTGGTGCCCTATACTGACAAACACAGCAAAATGGAAGGTTTACACAACCTACTGATCGAGCCTGTTGTTACCAAAAGCATTATTTTTGAATCAACGCAGCGCGGTGTAGAGCGCTTGGAACGTGAGCTGAAGGAGCGTGGCTTTGATGTTGCCTCGATCCACGGTGGAAAAACCCAGGGTCAACGTCGCCGCGCACTTGATGCCTTTAAAGAAAACGCTGTTAATACGCTGATTGCGACCGATGTGGCTGCTCGCGGTATCGACGTGCCGGACGTTTCACATGTGATTAATTATGGTTTGCCACAGACCTACGAAGACTATACGCACCGCATCGGCCGCGCTGGCCGCGCTGGCAAAATCGGCTACGCGCTGACATTTATTGAGAAGTAGTCAAGAAAACTACAATAGACTCCAATACTACCCAATTAAAATAAGACAGAATTTATTTCTGTCTTATTTTCTAGGGAGAACCTTGCTCGGTTCTCCTGGCTACTTGCAGTACAATACGGGTATGACGACGACTTACTACAGCAAGGCTCACGAACGTGCGCTGCAGATCTTAGGTGAACCGCGTACAGGAGCATGGCTAGTGGTGGATGCGCCTGATGCCGCCGAGCTTGATAGGCTAGCTGAAACATATAACCTTGACCGGGATAATCTGGAAGATGCGGTGGATATTTATGAAGCACCGCGCGTGGAAGCAGAGAGTGGGACGGTTTATATTTATACACGCTACTGTTATCCGGAAGGCAAGGAGATCGCTACTGAGCCGCTCCTTATTGTCTATACCCCCGACCTGCTTTTTACCATTATGCGCTCCAAAACGCATGTCTTAGAGCGCCTGACAAATGAGGCGGTCGATGTAGTGACCACTCAGAAGACCAAACTGCTACTACAGATATTTTCAGAAATAAATCGTTCGTATGAGCGCCATGTACGCAAAGTGTCGCGTCAGATTCTGCAGCTAAGAGCTCACATGCGCCAATCGGCTATAACTACACGCGAGTTTGTGGGGATTATTGAAGTAGAAGAGGATTTAAATGAATTCTTAAGCGCTTTGCAACCACAGGCGTCATTGCTTACTTCGTTGCTTAGCGGTAAATATATGCGCTTGTACGAAGAGGACCGCGATATCATTGAAGATATTGAGCGGAGTACTGGTGAGTTGATTTTACAGGTGCAGGGGCGGCTGCGTACTTTAGTAAATATGCGCCAGGCTTACGACGCGATTGCCACTACCAATCTGAACAACACCTTTAAACGCCTAACAAGTATCGCGATCTTTTTAACAGTTCCGACCATTATTGGCGGCATTTACGGTATGAACGTTGACTTGCCACTGCAGCATACCCATTATGCTTTTCTATTCGTGACCTTCCTAATCATTGGCGCGATGGGCGGGATGGTATGGTTTTTCCACCGCAAAGAATGGCTATGAAGTTCGACAGAAGCTAGGGTATACTGACAGGGAAATGACAGCAGTTTCTTCTCCGGGTGGTTCAACACTTCGTATCTTTGGGTTTTCACTGGCTGCGAGCCTGGGCATCCTTGTGTCCGTGTTGTTGGGACTTGGCGGCGGCGCACTGCTTATCACTCTAATCCTAGCGGTGGTAGAAGTTACTTTCAGTTTTGATAACGCCATCATTAACGCCAAGGTGCTCGGCAAAGTATCTGCCGCTTGGCAGGCAGCCTTTTTAACACTGGGCATTTTGATAGCTATTTTTGGCATGCGCGTAGTATTTCCAATTGTGATTGTCATGATTACCGCTTCTCTGGGTTGGAACCAGGTGGTAGATTTGGCGCTGCATCACTCTCATGAATACGCGCACCATCTGGAACAAGCGCATGCCTCAATTGCCGCTTTCGGCGGCGCGTTTTTACTGATGTTGGCGCTGACTTTCTTTTTAGACGATGAGCGGGACGTGCACTGGATTGGTGTTATTGAGCGGCAACTGAGCCGGTTCTCGCACTGGTTGGTGGCGCCAGCCGTTGCTGTATTGCTAATTGTAGGCGTTGCGGCGTTGCCGGCTAATACACATGGGACTGCAACTATTACTGCAGGATTATTTGGGGCGGCAACCTATATTTTGCTGCAAGTTATGAATGGACTGTTTGGACGTTTGCAGAGCTCACAAAAGAGCATGGCCAAACAAACGGGTGCAACTGCACTTATGAGCCTATTATATCTGGAGATTCTGGACGCCAGCTTTAGTTTTGACGGTGTCATCGGCGCTTTCGCTATTACTAGTAATATTGTGCTCATTGCTGCCGGTCTTGGCATCGGCGCTCTGTGGGTGCGCTCGCTGACAGTGTTTATGGTGCGCCGTCATACCTTGGGTCGCTATGCTTTTATTGAGCATGGCGCGCATTATACGGTGTTAATTTTGGCGCTACTATTGCTGGTTAGCATTATGTGGAGCATTTCCGATTACATACCTGGCGTCATCGGTGTAGGGGTCATTAGCGCCTCTATTGCCGCTTCGGTACGCGACCGCGCACAAAAAGAACGAGCAGTTGCTGCAGATTAGCGCTATACTAAACCAGTAATAAAGGAGCCTTGAGGAACAATGGAAGAAATGCCAGTAGTAACCACCAATGATTTGCCAGGCTACCGAATTGATGAAGTGTACGGTGAGGTGTTTGGTCTAATCGTGCGCAGCCGCAACGTTTTTAGTAATGTCGGTGCCAGTTTTCGTACCATTTTTGGCGGTGAAGTGAAGGGCTATACCACGCTGCTAGCTGATAGCCGTGAGCATGCCTTGGCACGACTGCGCCAAGCAGCCGCAGACAAAGGCGCTAATGCGGTGCTCGCCATGCGCTTTGACAGTGGTGATATCGGCGGCGTTATGAACGAAGTCGCTGCCTATGGCACCGCCGTCCGCGTGACGAAACTATAGCGTGAGCGACTTCGCGTTTTTAGACGGACCAGCCGAACAGGTGGCAGCGCGCCTGCTCGGCTGTTTGCTGGTGCGCGAACTGGATGGCCAAAGGCTAGTTGGCCGCATTGTAGAAACCGAGGCCTATGACCAGGCCGATGCTGCTAGCCACAGCTATAAAAGGCGCACGGCTCGCACTGAGGTTATGTTCGGCCCCGCCGGACATCTGTATGTCTATTTTACCTATGGCATGCACTACTGTATGAACGTAGTTTGCGGTCCGGAAGGTTATGGTGCTGCTGTGCTGATCCGTGCTGTGGAGCCGGTTGAAGGTGAAGCGACAATGATACAAAACCGGGGTGGGCGTGGCGGTGTGGCGGCCACTAATGGTCCCGCTAAGGTCTGCCAAGCTTTAAGTATTGATAAACGTTGGAATGGGTGTGATCTGCGCGCTGAACCATTGCAGTTAGTTGTGAGACCTGCGTTGCCAACGATCCAGGTCGTGCGGTCCACGCGCATCGGTATTACGCAGGCGGCCGATGTGCCTTGGCGGTTTTATGTGCGTGATAATCCATATGTCTCTAAAAGCGGCGGTAGCAAACCGGAGCCTTGATGTACTTAGCAAGGTACTGGTAGTTTCGGGGCGGGTCGTCACATGATAGGTATGTCGCTGGCGGCGACCCTTTTCATGCGTGCCCGCACCCGATTCTACTACGTCCTAGTCCGTGGGCAGCCCAAGCGGCCGTTCGCATTGTACACAGTTTGGCAATTGGTTGCTGGTTATCAGACGACAATGCGGACAGGTGGTCTCAAGATGAGTGATATCGCCGTTATCGAGCTTCTTGCCGGTGTGCGGCGGTCGTCCCAAATGAGACAGCTCCATGCCGCTAAAGGCTTCAAACATTCTGACGCCAAGGGCGGCTGTCAGCGATTCGGCGGTTGCCTCATTGATCTTGAAAGTGGTATCTCCACTTTCAATGCGGCGAATAGAACTAACACTGATTCCTGATAGGTCGGCCAATTCAGTAATGCTCACTTCAAGGATCTCGCGAATTTTCTGAAGTGCGTGCTTTGCTTCGTCGTTCTGTGCCATGCGCTTACGTAACCTGCTCTCGCGGAGTGGAAGTAATAGGTGCACTAGGGAGTGCATTTATATTATAGCATAATCCTACAAGTATTTCAAATATACTGATCAAATTTCAGAGTGGACTGGACGCTCACAGGTCTTGCAGTTTTTATACCTTATTGCAATAAATTTGCAGAAATACTTTAACTGCCGCAAACTAGAACTATTAACGACTAAAACTAAAGGGTAGTACTACGTTATGCTTCCAATTTTACTCTCGGCAGGTACCTTTGCTTCCACTATGCTTGGAGGGGTAACCGGTCTTAAAAATCGTGATCGGCTGCATCGGCTGCTGGGCTTTACGGCTGGCGTTGTAATTGGTGTTGTAGCATTTGATCTGTTGCCTGAAATATTTAAATCGTTAGGACATGGCATAACCGCGCGTGATGCTATGGTGGCGCTGGTTTGCGGTTTCTTGCTGTTTCATATCATCGAAAAATCAATTTTAATTCACCACAGCCAAGAACAGGAATACGAAGTGCATCACCACCCGCAGGTAGGTATCGCCAGTGCATTGGCTCTCTCCGGACATAGCTTTTTGGACGGACTGGGCATTGGTCTGGGTTTTCAGGCGGGAACGGGGGTGGGTGTTGCGGTTGCAATTGCCGTGATTGCACACGACTTTTCTGATGGCCTTAACACGGTTACCTTAATGGTTATTAATAATAACAATCGCCGCAAAGCCTTCAAGATGCTGCTGGTTGACGCTCTGGCACCCGTTGCTGGCGCGATTGTTGGCACAGTGGTGCATATTTCTGACGGTGGACTAACGTTGTATTTGGGCTTTTTTGCCGGCTTTTTGCTGTACATCGGGGCCAGCGAAATTTTGCCTGAAGCGCACAGCAAACATTCGTCGTATGCCACAATACTACTGACCATACTAGGTGCAACCTTTATGTTTTTTGTGACCCGGTTCGCATAAAAATCAGACGCCCCTAAAGACAAGCGACAAGTGGTACAATACTAGTCAATGATTGCTGCGGTAATAATTTTGGGGCTAGTAGTATTTGCTTTGTTGGCATTGATACTGCGCGGACCTAAAGCCACGGCACCTGATACTAATGCCTCTTTGCTTTTAAAAGAAGATTTAAAAATGTTGAGCGACGATATTGCAAAGCTTAAAGACGGCGTGCAGCAACAACTAACCGAACGGCTCGACAAAAACCAGGAATTGATGCGTGAAAGCATTCAGAAACAGTTTGCTGCTAGCAGTAAAATTATTACCGATGTTACAGAACGCCTGACCAAGCTCGATGACACTAATAAGCGCGTTGTAGATGTGGCGGACGAGCTGAAAACGCTGCAAAATGTGCTGCAGAACCCCAAGCAGCGAGGCGTGCTCGGTGAATATTATTTAGACCAAGTGCTTAAAAATGTTTTGCCGCCCGACCGCTATAAACTGCAGTATAAGATTGGCAAAGCGGATGGCGGCGTAGACTTAATTTGTGATGCCGTCATTCTGCTGGATAAAGGCAAAATGTTGCCGGTGGACAGCAAGTTTAGCCTGGAAAATTATAACCGCCTGGTTGAATCCACTGATAAGACCGAGCGCGAAGCATTGGCTAAAGCATTTAAGGCTGATTTGAAAGGACGGATTGATGAGACGGCTAAGTATATTCGTCCGCGTGACGGCACTATGGATTATGCCTTTATGTTTATTCCCAGCGAAGCGATTTATTATGATTTGCTGATCAATAAAGTGGGTGCGACTAACACTTCGGCCCGTGATCTGATTGAATACGCTTTCCGTGACAAAAACGTTATTATTGTAAGTCCTACAACATTTATGGCGTATTTACAAACGGTCATGCAAGGTCTGAGGGCACTCCAGATTGAGGGGCAGGCGAAAGATATTCAGATCCGGGTTGGCGAGCTGGGCCGGCATATCGCAGCGTATGAAACCCTAATGCAAAAATTGGGCGGTAGCCTGGGCACGACCGTAAACCACTTTAATAGTGCTCACAAAGAACTGAAAAAGATTGATAAAGACATCATAAAGATTGCCGATAGCGCTCCTAGCGTGGAGCCGATGCTGCTGGATCGTCCCCAGCAAGACGAAATGTAGGCGTGGTAAGCGGGGGATGATTACTCCTTAGAGCTCAGCGGATCACCAAAACGCATAGCTTTAATCTGCTCCAGCGCTTCTTCCTGCAAAATCCGGTTGGTGCGGGTCAGGTCAGCGATAACTGATAAGGCTAGGCAAATAAAAGCGCCCATTAGGCTCACTGCGCCAAAAATGAGTGATTGCAAATGATTCCCGGGGTGATGGTCACTAATAAACAGCACCAGAAAACGCAGGAATGGCAGCAATCCCACAAATCCCAGCACAGTTCCAACCGTGCTCACCACGACATATGGACGATACATCACATAGGCGCGGATAATGGCGCTCATAGATTTAATGACATGCTCCCAGCTGCTCTTAAACAGACGCGATTCTCGTGTTTTGGCATTAGTAACTACCGGAATACTAACAATGGGGATTCGCTTGTTGCCGGCCTGAATAGTGGTTTCCATGCAATAGCTAAACTGGGTAATAATATTGAGGCGTATTAGGGCGTTTTTGGAATAAGCACGGAAGCCGCTGGCAGCGTCAGGTATATCGGTGCCGGCTGCCTTGTTAACCACCCAACTGCCAAAACGCTGCATCAGTTTTTTGCCGGGTGAAAAGTGGGCAATTTTGCTGGTTTGACGGTCGGCGATTACAATTTCTGCCTTGCCGTCTAGAATGGGTTGAATTAGATCTGGAATACGGTTTTGTGGGTATTGGTTGTCGCCATCAGTGTTTACCACAATATCAGCACCTAGCTCCAAGGCGCGTGTGGTGCCATCACGAAAACTGCGGGCCAGGCCCATCGTTTTTTCATGGGTAACCACATGGTGGATGCCAAGCCTTTTTGCTACCTCGACTGTTTTATCGGTGCAGCCGTCATCTACAATTAGATATTCTAGGACATCAATACCCGGGATGTGCTTGGGCATAGTTTCCATGACCAGCGGCAAAGTTGTCTCCTCGTTCAAACAGGGAATTTGTACAATAACTTTCATAAGTAGTCGATGCGCTCCTCTCGGTAGAAGTATACTATATACCGGCGCATCGTTTGAGAAATAATTACCCCGATTTTGAAAGGCTAATTCCATAGCATAAAATATGCTCTTTATCTGGACACCCCCCAAGTTTGCTACGAGCTTGCCATAGCGGTCTTAGGAGGTACCTCGCGTTTATTTTTGCCGCAAAAGGTCAACAACTAATGCCGCGGTCCAGGAAAAACTATGTGCGCCAAGTGGTTCAGCGGTAGTCGGGTCAAAATATTCGGCTAGGCCGCTTTTTTCGGCCATTTCCAAGCTGGTCTCGATAAGTGCCGCAGCATGATCTTTGTAGCCGTAGCGCTTCAGTCCGTCAATAATCAGCCAGTTGGTGTTCATCCAGGCAGGACCTTGCCAGTAGCGGTGAGGATCGAAATCGGGGCTATCAAAGGGTACGGTTGGTACTGGGTAAGCAAGGCCAAATTTCTGATCATTTTCAAGCTGGCGAACAAGTGTCGCGGCACGCTCTTTACTAATGGTACCGGCGTACAGCGGCATTAGAGTAGCAATACTGGGGACTTTAATGAGGTTGTGAGTAACAAAATCGCGCGACCAGTACGTATCGGCGTATTCATCCCACAGCTTTTCAAGGCTTTCGGTGGCTTTGTGCATCCCTGTCAGTAGATCGTTCGGCAGTTCATAATGGATTTCTTGGGCCATGTCCTTAATCAGCGCATTGGCACGAATCAAGATACAGTTATATGTCAGATCTTGGATAGCAAATAGGCCATGGCGCAAAATTTTATCTGTATTGTAGGCCTTGCGCCGCAGACGCCGCTGAGCGTCATATAGGCTCAGTGCTTCCAGGGTTGAGAACCGCTGGCCGGGAGGAGCATAGTGCAGGTCGCGGCGAAATAAGCCGATGAGTTTGTCGGTGTGCGTACTGCGAATAAAGCGAATCCATGAGGGCATTAGGTGTTCATGGAGTTCGGCCATCCAGGGAGGAGTATTATCCAGGCCAGTTTCCCACGGATGCACTTGTAGTACCAATCCTTCCTGGTGCGGGTCGCGCTCCCTATATTGCCATTGATGATAAGCTACCAGGGCCGGCAGCATATGCTTGTACCAGCTGTGTCGCTCGGCTTTATTCAACCGTTCGCCTATGCGCCACACGGCTTCGGCTAGCATAGGTGGCTGGGTAATACCACTGGTAGTAATGTAGTCGGGTGAATAAGGACTGAGCCAACTGCGCCATAATTCCCGGTCGTGCCGGTAAGCAGAGTCATGATTGAAAATAGTGTGCGGTATCATGCCGTTGCTCCACTGGCCGCGCAGCAGGCTGGTAAGTTCGGTTTGAGCGCGATCAATATTCATCCACCGAAGTCCAATGGCGATAAAGCAGCTGTCCCACAGCCACTGATGCGGATAGAGATTTTCGGCTGGAATGGTGTGCGTTCGATGGTCGTTGCGCCTTAAAACGTCTTCGGCTCGTTCTAGTAGTCCTAAGGTGACCGGTGTTGATGTGTCGCTCATGCTTTTCAGTATACTGTACGCCTTAGTATAATTTTAGGGTAGGTTTATTAACCGATTAGCAGGATTCTTTTTAAGCACTGCTAACCGCGTATTGCGTGTACTCGAGCTATAGCCTGACGAAAGCAGAAGCGCTATACTACTGTGCATTGGTGCGTGAATCGATGAGCAAACTCAATCTCCCTAGGTCCGCAAAAATTCACTTATTCGGCATAGTGTTGCTTGTTTTTTTATCGCTAAGCCCGGTGGTGTCTGTTTATGCGGCGGCTGGTCCGATTGCTCAGGATTATCAAACGTCAGACAGTAATGTAAAAACGGGTACTTTAGTGAGTCTGTCGCTTAGTAACAAAGTAGTGCCCGCCAGTACTGCTAAAACAGCTTTGGTCGGTGTAGTAACTGCCGAGCCAGCTGTATCGGTGTCTGACAATTCGGCTGACAATGTGCACGTTGCTGTCAGCGGCTCGGTGCCAGCGCTGGTTAGTGATGTAAACGGCATTATTAAACTAGGTGATCGGATTGCAGTTTCGCCATTTAGTGGTATTGGCATGAAAGCTACAGCCTCATCAGTAATCGTGGGCATTGCACAATCTGATATGCAAACTGCCCAAATGACTACCAAAAAAGTGACCGATAAGTATGGTAAAACCAGCACAATTCATATTGGACTGCTGTCGGTTGCCGTAGGCGTTAGTTTTTATACGGCGACGAGTCAGAGTGGCCTGTCGGCTTTTGTCCCTACCTTTTTGCAAAATCTGGCCAACACCATTTCGGGTAGGCAAGTCTCACCGCTCCGGGTATTGGCCGGTACGGCGGCAGTGGTGCTAGGTTTTACAACGATTATTATTATGCTGTACACGTCGACTCGGGGCGCAATGACCGCATTGGGGCGTAATCCATTGGCGCAAAGCGTGATCCGAAAAGGGTTAGTAGACGTGGCGGTAACAGCAGTAGCAGTGTTGATCGTTGCAAATGTGGTGGCTTACATTTTGCTTGCTGCATAGAACTATTGCTAGACACGAAGTACCTTACCTCTGGTCATGACCACCAAGCTACATCTTGACAGAGTATAGTACCTTGTATAACATAGTACTGTATGGATGAAACATCACAACAATCATCTTTGGTAAAACAGGCAGAAGTGCAGATGCGCAAAGGCCTCCTTGTGTACTGTGTATTGCTCCTGTGTAAAGATGGCAAAGTATATAGCTCGGACATTATTACCAAACTACGGGCAGCGGAGCTGATTGTGGTAGAAGGCACGCTGTATCCGCTACTAACCCGGCTTAGTCGTGACGGCTTTGTAGCCTATGAATGGCAGGAGTCAGAACAAGGGCCTCCTCGTAAATATTATTGGCTGACCGATGAAGGGCAAAAGCTGGTTCACACGCTGCATAAAACATATCACCGCTTACATACGTCCGTCGGACAACTCGAGAAAGGAAACTCATGAACGAAATACATAATATCCACCTGGGGCGTGAAGCATATACGGTATCGGCTGACGCTTACAAAGAGCTACATGATTATCTGTTAGCCATTCAAAAGAAAGCCGGAAAAGAAGTGGCCGATGAGGTGGAGCTGCGTATGGCTGAACTGCTTGCTGCCCGTGGTGTGAGTACCGAAAAAGTGGTGCTGGACAAAGATGTGAAGTATTTGAAAGAACAGCTTGGTACGCCGAGTGATTTTAGTGATGAAAATACCGAGGATGACACACTGGATGACGCGCCGGATAGCCAGCGGCGTTTATTCCGTGACATGGATAATGCCATGATCGCCGGTGTAGCAGCGGGACTTGCTAAGTATTTTGATGTCAGCGTGTTGGTGATTCGTCTGCTTTTTGTGTTGCTGACCTTCTTTGGCGGCGCAACGATTGTAATTTATTTAGTGCTCTGGTTGCTGGTTCCGGAAGCGGCTACGAATAGCGAGCGCCTGCAGATGGAAGGCAAGGCAGTGAATGTCGATAACATCAAGCGCGTAGTAGAGCGGGCTGATGTGCCTGGTGTGACGCGGCGGGCTACCCGAATAGCGACGAATACGGCCGTACGGATCTCCAAGATCGTACTAGGCATAGTTGGGGGCGTGCTGGTAGCTGGAGGGGTTGGTGTGTTGCTGGCATCAACCGCAGCCTTTATCTACAGCTTGGTTCATGGTTTAGAGGCGGGCCATACGGTATTGTTCCCGCTGGGGGGCGAACAAATCGCACTGCTAACCTGTGGCTTTGTGCTGATTGTGCTGATGACGGCTATGCTGATAATGTCTGGGTTGGCGATGTTGCGAAACCGCGCCATAGCACCGGTTTGGGTAATTGCGACCATGGTGGGCGTATTTGTAGCAACTGGTGCAATCGGTACGGTACTGGGTTTTGATTCGGGGCAGGCTATTAATGACCGCTATCAGTCAATACAGCACACACGTCACATTAGCGTGAAGCCATTTACGGATCTCCGCTTTATAGGCAACAACATATTCTTTGTCACGCAACAGGGGCAAGCAACCGATGTCTCGGTTCGCACGCTTGGTAAGGTCGACACAAGCGCTATCAAGGTCACCGAAAGGGACGGCGTATTAACTATAGACTCAACTCACTATCATCCGCCCAAGGGATGTAATCTGGTTTGCCCCTTTGGAACGTCAAACACCGAGGTGGTGGTGACGATCCCCAAGCCATGGAACGTGCCCATTGACGGTACTGACGGTACAAGGCTGGATTTGAACGGCGAACCTATCTATAGTTTGTGAAATTGATTGGGTAATCGAGGTCTTGAGTGCGGAGCAGCTGCATAACGGCCTGCAGGTCGTCTTTGCTGCTGCTCATAACGCGCACGGCGTCACCCTGGATTTGGCTTTTCACTTTTGGAAAATTGTCCCGGATAAGCTTGGAAAGCTGCTTGGCTTTATCTTGGTCGAGACCTTGCTTGAACAGGACCTCTTTGGTGGTTTTTAGATTGCTTTCGGTGGGCTCTTTGGATGTATCAAGCACCTTTTGACTTTGCCCACGGGCGGCTAGTTTTTTGCGGACTACATCAAGAATGGCATCAATCTGCCATTCACCGTTGCCGGTAATTTTTAAGCCCTTTTTGTCGTCCAGCCATTCAACTGCAGCTGGCGTACCTTTAAAATCGTAGCGGCTGTCCATTTCGCGCTCAGTTTGGTCAAAGACGTTATTCATCTCGGCCTTGTCGTATTCAGAAACGATATCAAAACTAAAATTTGCCATGATTCTAGTGTAGCAGACAATTATGGGCTGAAGTGCTCCATGTCTCTGAATTGGCTTGCCTTGCGCAGACGCGTATACTAACAGGTACTAGGTAACCATAAAAAGGAATGACATCGGCATGAAGCACAGATTACGACAAGTGGGATATATGGCAGCTGCTATCTCAATAGTTTTGGGCTTTGCCGCCATGCCTGCCAGTGCACTCCGTGTTGAGAGTCACCCTATGATGGCTACTGACGATACTGCAACGTCCAATCGGTCGACAGCCGCTACTCCGAATACTGAAACGAGCGACGATACTACTAGCGAGCCCAATGATAACTTACGAAGCCAGGCCGAGCAGCTGCTGAAAACCGAGCGCCAAAGCGTCAAGACGCGCACTACTGCGCTTCGGCAAAAAGCCTGTGAAGTGCGTCAAAAAAGTATTGACACGCGCACGGGCAACTTTGCAACTGCAGCGCAACGCCACCTTGATGTCTTTAACAGCATCTTTACCAAGGTGCAAACCTTCCATGATAACAAGAAGCTGAATGTGGCCAACTACACTACGTTGGTAGCTGCGGCTACCGCTAAACAAACAGCAGCTCAGGCTGCAGTTACTACACTGAAAGCTTTGAATGTACAACTGGATTGCACTCAGCCTGACCCAGCGGCTGCGGTCGCTACCATCAAGCAGGCGGTCGGTAATGCCCGCACTGCTTTGCAAGCGTATCGTACGTCGCTTAAAGACCTGATTGTTGCACTGAAGGGCGCCTCAACCGCGCAAGATGGCGGTACGTCTACAGATAGTTCAAGCAGCGCTAATAACGGAGGTGCACAGTAATGAAAAAGCTTAATCAATCTGGTTCGCATGTCATAGGTTTGGCATTATTAGTCCTGGCACTGGGCGTAGTGGGTTTTACGGGCTACAAAGTGCATCAATCACAAGATAAAACTACAGTAGCAAGCAAGGTTACCACTACGGCTAAGGTTGTCGTGCCCGCGTCTATTACGGGTGTGACTGATCTGCAGGATGTAAGCCAAGTCCTTGATCAATCATCAGCTCAGCTGAACAGCGGTCTAAATGACAGCCAGCTTAATGCTGATCTAAATAGTATGCTCTAAGGATCTCCCCATTTCTTTATAAAACCAGAGGCGAAAGCTGTTACTCAGCTTTCGCCTCTGGTACAATTTGAGGGATGAATTACCAGAATCCGAAAGTGCAGGAAGCTGCCGGCCTGCTGAAGGGCCGATTTGAAGCCCTTGCAAACAAGGCGGATATACTAAAAGCGGTTGAACTAAAGGCGCTGTACGGTGAATTACCGCAGTTGCCGGTTGAAGAGCGCGGTGCACTAGGCAAAGAGATAAATATGCTGCGAGCCGAGTTGCAGGCTTTGGTAACTGCGGCTACAGAAGTCGCCGAAGCACTGCCGGCAATAGACGTTACCGCTCCGCTTGATATGAACATTGCTGCAGACGAACGCCCACAGCTACTTCCTAGCGCCCAAGGCAGTAAGCATCCACTGATGGCAGAGCTGGAATTTGTGCTGGATATTTTTTACCGCATGGGCTTTAACGCCATCGAGTCACCCGAGATCGATGACGACTACCACATGTTTAGTGCGCTGAACTTCCCGGAAGGCCATCCGGCTCGGGACGACTACGATACCTTCATGACCGCCGAAACCGATGCAAATGGCAAGCCTTTGGTTGCTCCGGCCCACACTTCAACTATGCAAAACCGCGTGCTGCGCAAATATGCCGCTAACCTTGAAAAGGGTGAACCAATTGCTTGTTTGATTCCTGGCCGTGTCTTCCGTAATGAAGACCTCGACGCTCGTCATGAGCACACTTTTTACCAACTGGAAGGTGTCTACGTAGGCAAGGGCGTGCACGCCGGTATGCTGATTGCCACGCTCAAAACCTTCTTGCAGGAATATTACGCCAAAGAGTTGGAGGTTAAGACGCAGCCGTTTTATTTTCCGTTTACCGAACCTTCTTTTGAGTTTTCGCTCAGCTGCCCATTTTGTGACAAAAAAGGCTGTAGTGTTTGTGGCCACATTGGCTGGATTGAGCTGCTGGGCTGCGGCATGATTCACCCCAATGTGCTGCGCGAAGCGGGCATTGACCCAGAAGTCTACACGGGATTTGCCTGGGGCTGCGGCCTGGACCGGTTGGTGCTTATGAAATATGACATCGAAGACATCCGGCATTTCGAAAGTGGCAAACTAGACTTCTTGAGGCAATTCGCATGAGTGATTTAAAAGATTTAATGGAGCAGGCGGAAGTGATCCGTCTGAAATACCAAGAGTTAAATACCAAGCAGGGAAAACCTACCTGGGGCGTGCGAGATTACGCCATGGGCTTTATGGGTGATATGGGCGATTTGCAGAAACTGATTATGGCAAAGGAAAATTTGCGTGATATTCCCGATGTCGATGCCAAGCTTGCACATGAGCTGGCTGACTGCCTCTGGTCCGTTCTGGTCATCGCCAATTACTACGGGCTTGATCTTGAAGAAGAATTTACTAAGACCATGGCCCATATTGCTGATCGTATCGCAGGAGCAAGCGTATGAAAGTCCCATTAGTACCGTCTAAATTCTATGGCAATTACGACCTGACGATGCAGGACGTCAGTGTATTAGTCGAAAAAATCGGTGCCCAGCTTGGTGCTGTTGAGGAAGTTGAAAATTTCGGCGAGAAATACCAAGGCGTGATAGTTGCAAAGGTAATTGAGTGCCGCAAGCACGACAATTCCGATCACCTCAACATCTGTAAGATTGATGACGGTGGCAAAGCAGAAAACGTGGAACGTGACGGAGACGGCTATATACAAGTAGTTTGTGGCGCGCCGAATGTCCGAGAAGGCTTGACGGTAGCTTGGTTGCCGCCAGGTGCCACGGTGCCCGAAAGTTATGGCAAGGATCCGTTTGTGCTAGAAGCCCGCGAGCTGCGCGGTGCCATGAGTAATGGCATGCTGGCCAGCCCGCGCGAAGCTGCTCTAGGTGATGACCATGATGGCATCTTAGAAATTACTGAAGATATTCAGCCCGGCACCTCGCTAGTCGACGCCTTTGACCTGAACGATCACGTCATCGACATCGAAAATAAGATGTTTACCCACCGTCCCGACTGTTTTGGGTTGCTTGGTGTGTACCGTGAGATCGCAGGTATTCTGGGCCAAAAATTTGAAGGTCCTGAATGGTATGGCGGTGACAAATACAATCTGAACATTGAAGCCGAAGTTTTGCCTCTAAAGCTAGCGAACGAACTTCCCGAACTGGTCCCGCGCTTTATGGCGGTGGTTATGAGCGGTATCACCGTAGCGCCTAGCCCGCTATGGCTACAGGTGCATTTGCTGCGTGTCGGGATTCGCCCAATTAGCAATATTGTCGATATTACAAACTTTGTTATGTATTTAACCGGCCAACCAATGCATGCTTACGACTACGATAAGGTCAGGGCGCTAACGGGCGGTGAAGCGGCTGAGCTAACTGCCCGTTACCCAAAACCAAGTGAAAAAATCACACTTCTAAACGATAAAACAATCGAGCCACGCAGCGAAGCCATTATGATTGCTAGCGGCGATCATTTGATCGGTGTCGGTGGCGTTATGGGCGGTGCGGATACCGAAGTCAGCGCGGAAACCAAAAACATCATTTTAGAATGTGCCACTTTTGATATGTATTCAATACGGCGTACCAGCATGGCACACGGCTTGTTTACCGATGCCGTAACTCGCTTTAACAAAGGTCAGTCGCCGCTGCAAAATCCGTTTATTTTGGCTAAAGCTATTCACGAAGTTCGAGCGCTGGCTGGCGGTAAAGTCGCCAGTCAAATTCAAGACCTCAGTCAGGTCGAAGGCCGCGAGTGGGTTCACCCGCCGGTGCCGGTAGCTGTTCGGTTTATTAATGAGCGGCTCGGTTTTACTTTGTCCGCACATGAAATGAAAACGCTGCTTGAAAACGTAGAGTGTACTGTAGCCGTTGATGGTGACCAGCTAACGGTAACCGCACCGTTCTGGCGAACTGATATCGAAACCCGTGAAGATGTGGTTGAGGAGGTTGGGCGTCTGTATGGTTTTGACAAACTGCCCTTGCAGCTGCCTACCAGAACGATCACACCCGTTCCAAAAGATCCCACTTTTGAGGTAAAAAGCGCTATTCGTGCCGGACTGGCTAAAGCCGGTGCTAGCGAAGTACTGACATATAGTTTTGTGCACGGCGATCTGCTAAAAAAAGTAGGCCAAGACGCCAATGAAGCCTTCCGGGTGGCTAATGCCCTCAGCCCCGATTTGCAGTATTATCGCCTGAGTTTACTGCCAAGCTTACTCGATAAAGTACACGCTAACGTTAAGGCTGGCTACGATCAGTTTGCGCTGTTCGAAATGGGCAAAACACACGGCAAATCCCAGCTGAACGAAGACGGCCTGCCAAAGGAATTCGAGCGCCTGGCATTCGTCTATGCCGCTAACGATAAAAAACTTAAGACACCGGGTGCAGCCTACTATACGGCTCGAACTTATTTGGCCGAATTGCTTGAAGGTTTTGGTATTTGGCAACAGTGCACGCCTATTCCGCTAGCCGAAGCCGATCTTGGCGCGCACCCATTTTTCCGTCAAGTAGTAAAACCATTCGACCCTGCTCGCTCGGCCGCTATTTATGACGGCCAGCGAATCCTGGGCATTGTCGGTGAGTTTTCGGTCAGCACCCGTAAAGCGCTCAAACTGCCGGTGCACAGCGCTGGTTTTGAGTTTGGCCTGAACTTGATCTTGCAGCACGAAACGCGTAGGGTCGCCTATCAAGCTTTACCTCGTTTCCCGAAGGTTACCCAGGATATGACACTTAGAGTCCCGGCCGATTTGGTATACCAAAAGCTTTTTGATTTTATAACCGGCGAATTACATAAAACCCGACCAGAGCATACGGTGGCGATCTTAGAGCCGCTAACTATATATCAGCGGCATGATGACGTTACTCACAAACAGATAAGCTTCCGCTTAGCTATTGCCAGTTATGAACGAACGCTGACAGATACTGAAGTGGATGCCATACTGGAACGTATCAGTTCGGCAGCGGCAGAGCAGTATAGTGCAGTGCGAGTCTAAAATAAGAACTTGCAGCTAAGGCAATAAAACAATATAATTTCCGCTACTGACAGGCTTCCAAGCTTGTTTAGTACCTAGTACTGGCGCGTTAGCGTTATGCGAAAATTTGGACTTTAGGCAGCGACAGCGTAAATACACCCCAGATGCGCTGGATGCGTTGATTGTTGACGTGTCGAGGACCGGACGGACGGTTCTTTTGCTGCCCTAAAGGGGAGGAATGCACCTTTTGGTGATCCCTGGTGACCCTGGAGAAGGACGGGCTCCTTGTGTCTAAGGTTGAGGACTGCCGCCGCAGCCCATTCCTTTCGAGCCGTACAGGAGGCCGGTGCGGCTTCATACCACTCCTGCCCCCTCAGTGGATGTTGTCAACCGGCTTCCTGTACGCGCTCATGGGCGAAAAATTGGCTCCCGGCCATTTATATATCCCCTACCATGTAACCCAACCCTAACCGCCAGACTCTTCCCAGATTTTATCAGTAGCCTATGGGCTGGCTGGTAAGCTGTGGGAAAAGCGGGATGCTGAGCCTACTAGAAGACTTAGTTTTTTGCCTGCCAGCGGGCGAGCACTTGCCTTTAGACTAGGAGTTGTGGCAAGATAAAGGGTAAAGCTAAACGAGAGGGAATAACAGTTTATGACACGTACGCGTGACCGTCTTTTTGCCGGTTTTGGGGCCTTTTTATTTCTGGCCAGTGCCTGCGGACTTACTATTTTTG
>Ga0157374_10000970_pt1 | contig 24901 bp, 24 predicted proteins | sample M25metaG_FD_115308 | JGI IMG/M metagenome (GOLD analysis project Ga0157374, IMG submission 115308) | Miscanthus rhizosphere microbial communities from Kellogg Biological Station, Michigan, USA - M2-5 metaG | ecosystem: Host-associated > Plants > Roots > Rhizosphere > Soil | place: USA: Michigan... | reverse complement strand
CTTCCAAGATTGCTTGCATGAACTGCGTATTCCTTACGCATCGACTGAGGCCGTCGAGTTTGCCGATCAATCGATGGAAGCGGTTTGCTACTACGCATATTGGGCGTCGACCGAACTGGCGGCCGAGCGCGGTACGTACTCCACCTATCGCGGCTCTTTATGGGAGCGCGGCATTCTTCCGCAGGATTCGCTCAGATTGCTGGCCGAAGAACGCGGCGGTTATGTAGAAGTGGATATGAGCGAACGTCTGGACTGGAACGCGTTGCGTATGCGCATCAAAGAGTACGGCATGCGTAACTCCAACTGCGTAGCCATCGCACCGACCGCGACCATCTCCAACATCGTTGGCGTATCGGCATCGATCGAACCGAGCTACCAGAACCTATTCGTGAAATCGAATCTCTCCGGTGAATTCACCATCGTGAACGAACACCTGGTGCGCGACTTGAAGGCGCTCAACATGTGGGACGAAGTGATGATCGCCGACCTTAAATATTTCGACGGCTCGGCGGCCAAGATCGATCGCATCCCGCAAGAGCTGCGCAACATCTACGCCACCGCTTTCGAAGTAGAACCCGCATGGCTAGTGGAAGCCGCATCCCGCCGCCAGAAATGGATCGACCAAGCGCAGAGCTTGAACATCTATATGGCAGGCGCATCCGGCAAAAAACTGGACGATACCTACAAACTCGCATGGGTGCGTGGTCTGAAAACCACCTACTACTTGCGCACACTCGGTGCCACCAGCGCCGAGAAATCCACCGGCACCGGTGGCGAACTCAACGCCGTACCATCCGGCGGTTTGAGTGGTGGCGGCTTATCAACAGTTAGCGCAGCGGGACGCGGAGCAGGAGAAGGCGCCGCCGATACGGCAGGCAAATTCTGCTCTATCGAAGACCCGACGTGCGAAGCGTGTCAGTAAGCTGAGTATTGATAGCACAGCAGTACTCCCTTCTCCCGCTAGTGGGAGAAGGGAGAGGGGAGAGGAAAAACTGTAATAAGCAGCCGCCGCAAACTGCATCCTCTCCCCAACTCTCTTGCAAAAGAGGCAAGTAGTACACAGTTAAATACTAGAAGCACCTCCATTCCATCTTGGATAAAGAGGTGCAAACGGCAGAAGCCTAAAAAGCTTCATGGCTAATTTTAGGGGCACGGAGGTGCGATGGCAGCAGCACTGTACCGGGAACGATGCTTATGTAACGAGGTCATCTTCGATTGGAGTATGGCTTCCGCAACGCTTTCGCAAGACGAGTTGGTTATCTCGCTTGAGAAAGACATGATAAGCACGATTGATCGACTGAAAACATTACGATCCTCGGACGCACGAGAAGTAATGTTGAAGCGAATAGAGTTTTTACGAGTGTCGATTGTTCGCGCAAGGCTAGGGAAAGACATGATCTCGCTAGCCTTTCCGATGAAACAATCGGCATGAAGTAGCAATGAGGACAACTCGTTGTCCTAGTAATGAATGTAATAACGAATGTTAAGACGTCTCCAATCGATCCTCCTCTCCGCTTGCTGGAGATAGGCAGAGGCGAGGGGGCACATTAAATCCAAGGAGCCAATAAAATATGTTGAACTGGGAAGAAGACCTGACGCCGCAGCCAAAATCACAACCAATGAACGCCGCACCGCAACGCGTTGCAGCGCCCACAATTGCCGCATCGCAATCGGCGGCGAATAACGAAGAAGAAGCGCAAAACGTTGCGCGCTTTCAACGAGTGACCGCTGAAGCCAAGCGCGTGATCAACGGCAAATCGGACGTCAATCAACTGGTCCCATTCAAATATAAATGGGCATGGGACAAATACCTGGCCGGCTGCGCGAATCATTGGATGCCGCAAGAAATCAACATGAACCGCGACATCGCCCTCTGGAAAAATCCAAACGGATTAACGGACGACGAACGCCTCATCGTTAAACGCAACCTGGGTTTCTTCGTCACCGCCGACAGCCTCGCCGCGAACAACATCGTACTCGGCACCTATCGCCACATCACCGCGCCCGAGTGCCGTCAATATCTTCTTCGCCAAGCATTCGAAGAAGCGATTCACACGCACGCGTATCAATACATCGCCGAAAGCCTGGGTCTCGACGAAGGCGAAATCTTCAACGCTTATCATGAAGTGAAATGCATCCGCGATAAGGACGAATTCCTTATTCCCTTCATCGAAACGCTGACCGACCCCACGTTTAAAACCGGCACACCAGAAGCCGATCAAGAACTCTTAAAAAGCTTGATCGTCTTCTGCTGCATCATGGAAGGACTTTTCTTCTATGTCGGCTTCGTACAAATCCTCTCCCTCGGCCGTCAAAACAAAATGACCGGCGCAGCGGAGCAATATCAATACATCCTTCGCGATGAGTCCATGCACTGCAATTTCGGTATCGACTTAGTCAACACCATCAAACTGGAAAACCCACAACTGTGGACGCCGGAATTCAGACAAGAGATTTCTGATTTGATGGTGAAGGCTGTTGAGCTTGAGTATGCCTATGCGGAAGACACCATGCCGCGTGGTGTATTGGGATTGAATGCAGGACAGTTCAAAGAGTATCTGCGGTTTGTGGCGAATCGTCGTTGCCAGCAGATTGGGTTGGATCTGTTGTATCCGGGTGCGAATAATCCGTTTCCGTGGATGAGTGAGTTGATTGATCTTAAGAAAGAGAAGAACTTTTTTGAGACGAGGGTGATTGAGTATCAGACGGGTGGGGCGTTGAGTTGGGATTGATTTAGGAAAGGGCGCTTCGGCGCCCTTTTTTATCGTATTAACTAAGCTGTGGCTGGTCTCACAAGGGCTTGTAAAAAAAGCGTATCAGGAGAGGGTGATGTCTAGTGGCCGTGATTTAATAGAAAACAAAGTTATTGACTGGGTTACTGATCGTTGGCATACAAAATGGATACCAGCCGCCTCCATTCTTTTTCTTTTTGTTGGGATTTTATTGCTTGTCCCTAGCGTGCAAAATTTTGTAAAGGTTTCCAGCGAAACATGCTTGACTCTTATGAGTTTGTCCCTGCTCGTATTGGTAGTGTGGGGAGCAACTTGGAAGCCAAGACGAACACGAAAAGGTCATATTGGATTTGTCGTGGCTATTCTTGGGGAATCAGATAATGAAAGAAAGAAAATACGAAGGGATTTTATAGATGAACTTAAGAAGACCCTCAATCAGTCTGATTACATAATTCCATTTGATGTAATTATTGTAGATCAGCATATTGCTAAGCGAGTTATAGATGTTGAGTCAGCTCGAAGATGTCTTGCAGATTGCCGTGCTCATTTTTTAATATATGGTGACGTAAGGACTCGCAACGAGTGCGGGAAAGTTGTAAATGCTATGCGGCTGGAGGGACTTATAACTCATGCAAATATTCGACAAGAGGTTAGTCGGATGTTGGCTAACGAAATGTGTACCGTTCTTCCTCTTAAAATCAATATTCCACAAAGAGATGATTTAAAAGGTTTTGAGGTGGCCTCTGTGTTCTTTGGTATTGCCTCTAAATTTATTGTTGCTACAGCAGCATTAATTTCAGGCGATATTGTTCTTGCGCAAGCCTTGCTGAATGAACTTTATAAGAAAAAACTCAATTCACAGATTAGTAATTCTCGGTTACTTAAAAAACAATGCGAAAACTTAAAGAAATTAATTCCAATGCGTTTGGCTGATGCTTATTTTGCGTTGTCAAGAGAAAATTATTCTATCTGGCGTACTACTCGTAATCCTGAAAGGCTCAAGGCTGCGTATGAATATATTGAGCAATATAAGGCTTTTCATCCAAGCGATATTCATTACTGCGTAACAAAAGCAATTTATGTTTTTGTCTTTGAGAGAAACACTCAGAAAGCTATATCTATCCTTGAGAGCATTAAGCGTCCAGATAGCTATGGCCCTAATGTTAGATATGGACTGGCTTTTCTACATGCATATTGCGGCAACCTTACTGTTGCGGAGAGGCATTATAAAAAAGCTTTCCGTTTAGACAGTAACGGTGAAGAGGCTTTTGAGATTGAAGAGTTTATTATATGGATACTTGAATCGGAGCCAGAAAAAACTCAATTTCACTACTGTTTGGGATTACTAAACTTAGTCGTAAAAAAAGATGCCATTTTATCTAAGCGTGACTTTTCTCAATTTGTTTCGACAGAGAAAAGCTTAAAGTTTCCAGAGCAGGCGAAAAAAGCGCGGGAATGGATTAATGCACCCAATATTGTTTCAGCCGCGAATGACGAATTAATTCAGGCTGACATAGATGACATTAATCGGCCAGCCGCATAATCTATGTGTAGTCTGGATTAGCCGCTTCGCTGCATAATCCGGGCTTCTCTCCCTTTCCTCGTAATTATTCCCCCGAATTACGGCTTCGCCTAAGCCGGGCTACGAGCTATCCGAACTACGGAATTTACAAATTAGAACACCGCTTGAATATTTTCATCTTGCCTAATAAGGAATAAGTAGTGGCAAATTCATATCACTATAAGCATCTTGCAAACTTAACCCCTCAAGAATTGTTCTTATGGGTAGCGATTGATCAAACGTTGGAGCAAGTTGGTGGACATGATATAGCTGCCGTGTTTGCAATTTTAGCCGGACAGCCGATTATTCCGACTCGTGCAAAATTTGGAGGAGCAACGAAAGGAACATCGATAGCATCTGTCACAGCAAGGAGATTATTAAATTATGATGTGAGGGTCAGGCTTCCAACCCTTACGAAAGAATCTATAAAATCCTTGAAATTTCGCTTCACAACCAATTTAGGGGCATTTGTCGGCAGATCTGTACCAGGCGTGGGATGGATTATCGTTGCTTATGATGTCGTGCAAATCACTCAAAAGACCGTGGTGACTTATAACTCACTCGTTAAAGCTGAAGATCGCCTTTTCTAATATGAATTCTTCAGATCAAGATATTTGGAATGAGCTAGTCGAATTTATTCGAGAGCAGACTTCGATATCACCTCAGTTTCCTATTTATCGGCATACCACTTTAGTTGCTGATGTAGGCTTGGACGGTGACGATGCCGACGAGTTTATGGATGCCTATTCAAAAAAATTCGATGTGAATGCTGGGGATTTTCAATTTTCACGTTATTTTGGTCCAGAAGGATTTGATCTTATTGGCGCCGTGATAGATGTTATGCGGCGAAAACCAGGTCTTAAACCTTTGACGATAGGCATGCTCGAACTGGCCGCCAAAATGCATAACTGGGATTCAAAAATTCTTGAAGAGGCATATTTGAAGAACCAATATGATGCAAATGTTAAACCTAACTAGATAGCGTAGCCCGCATTAACCAACGGGCAATGCGCCCTACGTGGGCTGAAGCAATTTGTAATCGATCTGGCCACACGGCAAAGTATCAACGAGATTTTGAGAACCAAAATTCGGATTACCCCAATACATTACGTACCAAGCGACGAACAACAATATAAATAAACCCGCAAACATCGAAATATATCGAAGCATTCGTCGATTCTGTTTTTCCTGCACGGGGAGAGTAATGAATATCTATCGAGTCACTTCCAACCGCTCCATCTCATCCCTTCCTCGCACTAAAACTCCTTTGCAGTTCTCATCCCACACTGGCTGACCTACTCCCGCATTTGATGACGTGGCGATGCTAGCATGCACCTTCCCATTTGGACCTAAAAAATCCAAATGACCATTACCTTTTGCAGACTCGTACTGAAGCAATTTGTAATCACCGGTACCACACGGCAACGTGTTGATGAGCTTCTGTGATCCAAAATCCAAATTGCCCCAATACATCACATACCAAATTGCAAATAAAAATATAAGCGTACCGGCGCTTATCAAGATATACCGAATAGCTCGCTGCTTCGGGGTGTTCTGCTGAAGCTTGTCGGCAGAGCTTGTATGTACGTTCATTTCAATCCTTGATCAAAGCGGATAATTCCATACTAACCGTTAGCGACCAGCTCCACTGTACATTGGGAAAAACAATCTCGCTTATGCTTTGCTCACTAATCTTGGAATTCTTTGTTATCGATTGTGATGAGCGCATTCCTGGCACTCCATAAATGTCATTCGAATTCCAAAAACCTAGTGGCTAATCGTCGCTGAAATCGTAGCAAGCGGAACTCGACTCAGCCGCCCCGTGGCATAATCCGGCTTTCTTTATCCCTGTTGTTATTTCTCGAACTACAGCTTCGCCCTAATCCAGGCTGCTCGCTTGCTAGATTAGCTAATAAAGGAATAATCAATGTCAGCCTTTGAACATCGCTTAAGTGGTGGAACTCATATAATTGCCGGTGTTAGTGGCGTACAGATGACTATGCTTGTGCGCAACAGAAAAGAATATTTCACTGACTTCATCGAAAGAGAAGCTAAAGCAAAAGGCTTAAAAGTTGTTATAAACGGTAGCTTCATCGATCTATCGTTTGCATCTTCGGTTGCTGTTCGAGCAAGAAGTGCTGCACTTGATGCAAGTGAGTCGACGCCTGTTGGTCAAATCATTCAAGATGGAAAACTTCTTGCTGGTACTAGTTCAACAGGTAAGTTCAACTTTTCACAAGACACATGCGGTCTTGAAAAATTCTCCGCAAGCTTAGGTAATCCACCGTTGTCAGCTTGTTCCGCCGTTGGTGGAATAGCACCAATTATTATTGATGGTCTTTCATATGGTGCCCAGAACGCCTATAAGGTTGGCGTGCCAAAGGGTGCACCGTTAACTGGTGACGTAGATGCCAAGTTCAAGCCTTTTCTTACACAAAAGAGTAACGCTATGTTTGCCACGTTGCTTGCTCGTGGCGGTACAGTTGGCAAGACTGCGATTGGATACTCAAATTCCAAACAAACACTATTTATTCTAAGTCAGGCTGATGGCGTGGCTGGTTTTGATGCGAATGGAATCAGAACTATTCTGATCGGGAATAATGTGAGTAATGCTGTATTCCTGGATTGTAGTGATTCTTCCACTCTTTATTACAACGGAAAATTTCTTGTTAGACCTGGGACTGATAAAAACGAATTCTTAACTGTTGCAGTGGGGTTCAAGTGATTAGCTTAAGGAATTTTTTTAAATATTCAATTCCTCTTGGTCTGTTAGCCTTCTTTGGGCTAACGATGCGGACGGTGGCATCTTATACAGATGAATCAACGACGAGTTATGGATTTCCATTTCCATGCTATGGGCTAAGTAGTGTCTCATCTATGGCTTATGAGTTGGCAATTGGCCCATTTATTATTGACGTCATTTTTTATATTTTAATTTGCCATACGATTATTTCGCTTGCCATACCCAAATTGATACTCTCAAGTAGGAACGGTAATGTAGTCGCAATTCTATTGTGGCTTACAGGATTAGGATCAATGATTTTCATGTTAATAGCCGTATCCATTGATCCACATTTTGTTACGTGGAAATTAGATGGTTATTTTAGCGAGAATGCCGCGCGCACTTATCATTTTCATTTTGGCCCGGGATTAAACCGGTAAAGAAAATGGGCTCTATATACTAGCCATCTATTGATTGATTAATCACGCCAGTACGCGGCCTTAGCGTTACGACAGAAAGTCCACAGGCGGGCGCTACGACGAATCAGGAGCTATTTGTCGTGAGTCGTTTGAACGGCGTGCCTTGCCTCGCTCACAACAGTTCCTTCAAAAAATCCCCGCCGATTAAAGGCTTCTTTGCACGTCTAATTCATTGAAGTGGAATAAAAGTGGTAGCAGCCTTTCCCCGCTTTTTTTGCCTGATACATAGCATTGTCGGCGGTCTTGATAAGCGTTTCCTTATCAACGCTGTCTTTGGGATAAACGCTGATGCCTACGCTTGCAGATAAATAACACGGCGTATTAGCGATGGAAAACGGCTCGGCGGCGGTGTCTAGAATCTTCCGCGCAACGACAGCTATTTGAGAGGTTTCTTCGAAGTCGTCGATGAGCACAACGAACTCGTCGCCGGCAAAACGGGCGACAACGGTCGAGCGACGCAGGGATTTGCGCATACGTTCCGCGAACAAGCTTAGGAGACGGTCGCCCGCGGCATGTCCGAACGTATCGTTGATTTGTTTAAACCCATCGAGGTCGATGAACAAAATCGCCAATTGATTTTTTTGGCGGCTGGCTTTCGTGAGCCGATCCTTGAGCAATTCGTGAAAAAGCGGCCGATTAGGTAGGCCCGTCAGATCGTCGTAGTGAGCGAGTTGCCGAATTCGCGCCTCTGCGACATGCTGCATCGTCACATCTTTGGTGACGCCGCGATAACCCGTGAATCGGCCGGTGGCATCAAAAACCGGTTCGCCGCTTGCTTGCAAGTAACGTGTATTTCCGTCTGCGTCGAGGCGGGTGTAAACCAAGCCTCGAAAAGGCTCGCGTGATTCGAGAGTTTCCCGGTGCGCCTCCACTGCTTCAGGCGTAAGGCCACTCGCCATAACATCCAACCATGATTTGCCGATGAGGTGACCGGTCGCAATGCGCGTTGATTCAAATGGGCTGCCTGCTATCTCGGTGAAACGCAAATGCTCATCCTGTTCCCAGTACCAATCCGACGATAGTGCGGTCAAACTACGAAAACGAGCTTCGCTGCGTTTCGTTGCTTCCTCGGCCCCTTTACGTTCGGTAATGTCGATGAGAGTGCCTCGCAGCCTGATAACCTTCGCGTGTTCATTTACCTCGGGATGTCCGACCGCATGCACCCATCGAACACCACCGGTAGCCGGGCGGATGCGAAATTCGGACTCGAATCCTTGTCCGTTCAACAATGCCGCGTCTACCAACTGGCGGTAATGTGTTCGGTCATCATCATGGACAAGTCGCCAGAAGTTCTCTCCGACCGGCACCGGGCCGGCGGCGTCTAGCCCAAAGATGCGGTACATCTCCTGCGACCAAGTGGCGGTGCGTTGTACCGAGTCGCAATTCCAGCTTCCTAAGCGAGCGATGCGCTGCGACTCCGCCAAATTCCATTCGCTCGCTTTAACTGTGTCCAATGCGCTTCGCAATTCTCCATTGTTCGGCGAAGGCGCATGCGTAATTCGCTAACATAGCCGCCCATCAAGGCAAACCAGGGCAATGTCAGCGCCACGACGATCCACTGGGTGATCTCCAAACGCATGTCCATCGTTTCCGGCTTGAATCTTCCCAAGAGAACAATCACGGCAAGATAACCGGACAAAATGGAAAGCGTAAAAAGCAGCAGTGCTCTGCGGCCAAAACGCAGCACACCAAACAGAAATATCATGACGAGAATAATGACAAAGACGGAACGGGCGCCATTGGCGGCATACATTCCGTATAGAATCGTAAAACTGGATGTGGCCATCTGCGCCAGCGTTAGACTCGGATCGGCAAACCGGTAATTAATCCGCAGGCGAAAAATCAAATAGAAGGCGCCCATCAAAAACAAGATCATGATGGTGAGCGTAATGAAGGCGGGTTGATCGAGGTACCCCCGCAGGAAACACACGAAGAGCAGCCCGATCACCATTAACGAGGAGCCTGCGGCAATGAAGTAGCGCTGCAGCCTAACCGCCTGCTTGGTGGCTTCGGGGGACATCAGCGCGTTCAGGGCCATCTGAATTTACGCTCCTTTGCATTGGACGTTCTAATTCGGAGCAAATGTACTTTTTAACGCCACCGGTCAATCCTCCTGGACACGAAGCCGTAAAAAAGTCGCTTTTCATCTTGCCTTGCATAGATCGAATCTGCAAGAGCATTCCTGAAGAGCAGCGCAAGCTAGCAGACCATGACTAAAGGTCAATAGAAACGATCTCCCTGTGTTCGACAAGATACTTGCTGCCAACGTTCACATCGCGGGGGCAACTACCGACGGCATGCCGGCCATTCTCACGCTCATTAAAGAACCGGCGGAATTAGAACCCCTTTCGTATTTTGTCGCTGCCGCCGAGCCGGAGCTTGCGCAGTCGCAGTTCGGCCTCCCGGTCAAGCACAGTAACGCTGGCATTTCTTAATAACCGCAGATGCAGGAAAGGCATAGGCAAAGCCATCCCATATGCTCAATCACGATGTAATCGATAAAGCAGGGACCGTGATGAGAAAGCGCTAGGAAAGTTAAATGATGCTCGCTTAATTGAAGTTATAGGTGACAGACATCTATCTGGTCAAAGCGTGGTTTGGGCAACGACGTATACAGGGGGGCGATGGTAAATGTTATTCGCGGTGTGCAAGATTCCAAAGAATTTGCCAAAGCGCTTGTAAAAGCTAATTTTGATACGGGTAGTTCGAAAACCGGCGGGCGGAATGATTTTGAGGATTATCCGGTGACTATTGTTAAGCACGTCAAAGTAAGATTGAACTGCCAAAAAGGTACAGCAAAAAATTCGTTCAAAGACAAAAAAGATATTTGCCGATGAGCAGAATGCGCGGCGAAATTGGCGCTGTGGTAATCATATCTAATGGCGCCCTTTGTGTGATTAGCCGACATAATATCTCGCAATGCATCGGTGACATTGCGTAAATGACTTTACCAAAAAATTCTCAATGAATAGGTTCAATGCATGAGCATGCTCATCGCTGTCCCAAGCAAAACGGCGCAGAACATTATTCTTAAACGCTGCGGCGAAAATTTGTGGGCCAGCGCGACACCCCATGAAACGCTCATGATGCCGCCGATCGCAAGTGGAATTCCAACGCTCCAATCTACATGACCGGCTTGCGCATAAGCGAGAAGGGCAACTATCGCACCTGGTATTACCAGCGCTAATCCCATTCCTTGTGCTTGAGTTTGTGTTTTGCCGAAAAGGGTAACGAATGCGGGTACTGCGATGAGTCCGCCGCCGATGGTAAACACACCAGACATAATGCCGCTTACCACGCTTACCGCCGGCAAAAATTTGGAATCGATAATCGCTTGTGATTTGCTTGCTGTTTCTTTGAAACGTATTTGCCAAATAAAGTACACGACAAGCAAAAATAAAAAAATCGCGAATGCGGTCTGGAGTTGTTTCGCATCAATCGACGTCGCGTATCGGGCTGCTACATAAGTGGTGACGATCGCCAAGCTACCTAGAACTGCGCACGAGCGCAAGTCAATGTCATTGCGTTGCCGATAGCGGATAAATCCGAGTAAGACATTCGGTGCGATCATGACCAACGCAGTTCCCTGGGCTAAGTGTTGATTCATTCCATATAGATATACCAGTGTAGGAATAGCAATCACACCGCCGCCGATACCGAGCACGCCGCCTATAGCGCCGAGCAAGGCGCCAAGAATGACGTTAAAAAGTCCGATAAGAATGAAGTGTTCACCCATATCCCGTAGCTTGTTTTCGTATCCGTTTTATTGAAAACAAAGTTTAGCGTTTGGGCTGAACTTCACAATACAATTTAACTTATCTTATTATTAAGTTTAACTTAACAGGCTTTGTATCGTGGACGCGACGTCTGACATCGATTTTTTTGTGCGCTTGGTAAAATTAGGTAGCCTAGCCGCATTAGCGCGAGAGCTTGGTGTTACGCCGCCGGCGATTAGCTTGCGGCTGGCTCAGTTGGAAAAACGGCTAGGAGTACGGCTGCTTAATCGCAGCACGAGAAGAATAAGCGTTACACATGAAGGCGCTTTGTATTTAGAAACCGGTTCCAGGCTGCTGGTGGAATTAGAAGAGCTGGAGCAAATGATTTCCAACAGCCGCGCAGTGCCGAAAGGATTATTGCGGGTAAATGCCACTTTGGGGTTTGGCCGCCGGCATATTGCGCCCGCCGTTGTCGATTTTGTAAAACGTTATCCGGCGGTAGAGATTCAATTGGAGCTGACAGATCGTCCGATAAATTTAACCGATATGGCATTTGATGTCGGCATTTGGTTCGGTAACGTACAGGACTCGCGCATGGTCGCCCGTAAAATCGCCGATAATCATCGACTGCTTTGTGCGTCGCCCGATTATCTAGAAAAGGCGGGGGTGCCATCATCTCCGCAAGATTTACAGTTGCATCAATGCATCGTTTTACGTGAAAACAACGCCACCTATAGTAGCTGGCATCTAATGCGCGGCAGTAAGCGGCAGACCGTTAAGGTACATGGTTCGTTGAGCACGAATGATGGTGAAACGGCATTATTGTGGACGCTCGCGGGCTTCGGCATTTTGATGCGGTCTCAATGGGATGTACATCCGCATTTGCAATCGGGCAAACTCAAACAAGTCCTTCAAGATTGGACATTGCCGGAGGCTGATATATTCGCCGTTTATCCGAATCGGGAAAATGTATCGGCTAAAGTGAATGCTTTTGTGAAATTTCTTGCGAACCGTTTTTTGCGCGACAGTGCTTCTAAATTGCATGTAAATCTGGTCTAGAACGCTGGGAATTTGCATCGAGTAACCCTGTTTTATTTTTCAATCTCCAAGTTATAAATAGCGGCAATCAAGTTCACGGTTTTGTTGCGCATTTGACGAAGTGCATGATCATTTTCGGCATTAGTCATTTCATAGTGGCCGTCGCATAAGAAAATGTGAGCAAATTCGCTTTACACAGTTCAATTCGGGCCGAGAACTGACGTAACCACCACATGATTAAAAAGAAAATGCAAACCGTAATTTTTTTGCACGAAAGTGCCGGCCGCCACCTATAGAAGGATGATTAACAGGTTATAAAAATTTCAGGGGATGGTTTACAACATTTCAAATCCAAGTTGCTTTGCCTCAAGTTCTATCAAGACTTCTTTCAAAAGTGGAATGCCCAAATTCCTCCCTAATAAAGATCCTTATTATTTTAGGGCTTAGCAAAAAAAAATTATTATAAAAATTGGCCTCTTTCTTGCTTTTGATGATAAATATAATTAAGTGGCAGGGGGCATTATGGCAGTAAAACTTGACGATTTTGACTTAGACCAATTAATAACAAATCTTGAGAACGCCAGGCATCCTCATCAAAAAAATGTTTTTATTTCGACAAAGGAAATTAGTAACTTTTTAGAGTCGTTGAAAGCAAACGGCGACGTCAGTGTAAGCAGGGATGAACACGGCGACGAGGTATATACATTCGGCAATTATCGCAACAAAGATGAGCTGACCGAAGCGCTAAAATCGAAATGGGCGAATTTTAAAGAAGCTGAATATCTTGCCGAACAACACCAATACATTGACCAAAACCGAAGCAACGCTCCACAAACATCAACAGCAAGCCCACAAAACTCGAACCATAGCCGCGATTCGGGATTCTTTGAAGCCAATACCCCCAATTCAAAAGAAACCGACGTTGAACATAACGTAGATTACAGCTCTTCGTGGGATGCTGACTCTCCCATGAGGGAAAATACGCCTGACCTTTCTGGGTTAGACATATCTGATAACGACGATCATAGCTCTATTGTCTCTTCTTCGCGTTCGTCGTCTCGCAGAGACTCTATGTCGACCATTAGTTCAACGTCAACAGAGCCAATCTCACCTGAGCTAACACAAAAACTTGATACAGATTCAACGGCTACACAACAGGAACCGCTAAAAGGAGACCTGTCCCGCATTGGCGCCGACGCTTTACATGCTCCTTCTGTAGTACTTACATATGTTCCATATACAACAGATCCACGTTTAATGATACATAGCACCACTTCAGATAATCCTCAGATTCAAAAACTGGTAAGCGATGCTAATAAATTCACTATTGATATCGCTTATGAAATGCAGAAGGCGGCAAAGAATTCTGCAAAACTTGAACAACTAACTAGTTCATTAAACGAACACTACAACGGCATGATTGCAAACATTACGGAGATTTCCCACGGCGTGCCGCCTCAGACTCTTCGTTCTCCCGACGTTCAAGTAACCAGATCTTCAACTGTTCGTTCTTCAACTTCAACTGCGCCTATCCCGGAATCATCACGCCCCAGCTCGCCGACAATATCGCCTATCGAGAATACCGAACCTTCAGCACACGAGTTCGGCTTGATTGAGACAGCACAGGCCGTCAAGCTTGATGAGGCAACGGCCGCCCGAGTACAACCAGTAGCAGCAACCGAAATCCACAGCCCCACTAATTTCAATTCTCAACGTGACAAATCTTCTTTAGTAATTACACGTACACCATTTGAGGGTAGTGAGACTTTAATGACACATAGCACCACTTCAAATGATCTAAGGATTCAAAACGTGGTGCGCGATGCAAATAAATTTACGATTGATATTCATTATTCAATGCAAAAAGCTGCCAAAAATGGGGACGCCGAGAAATTGCAGAGCCTGACTCAGTCACTTCAAGACCATTACGACAAAATGGCCTTAACAATTACATTTGTGCATGGTCGCCAACCATCCTTCCAAACACAAGCAACAATTTCCCAACCCACTACAAACTTGAGTCACCATTCTCCCGCTGCGGCTCCTCAAGTAAAGTACCAACAAGATGGTCCGAACGCTACAGCGCTAGGAGCCGGTCAATCACACATAGAACGAATGAGCACAGCGAATGGGCCACATCAAGTTCAAAATAGCCCGACTCCTGAAAATGCAATTCAATCCTACGTTGTCAAAGATCCAGCATATGGAGACGCATACAAAATCTACTTCACAACAACCCATACGGAACAATCGCAACGTTTGGTTGATAAGGCGAACACCACGATAAGTGAGTTATTAACAATCACTCGAAATAGCATGGGGAACCCCGATGCATATAAGATGAACAGCAACTTACTTAATGCCTATTACAGCAAAGTAGACAAAGCCGTTGCTGCTTATAATGACCGCGAACATCATCCTCAGAAAAATGGTGCACAAGCTGTAATTAATGACGACTCTATCGCCTTAAAAGCCGCTCAACGATACGTAGAAAAAATGCGCGCAGCAAATGGAGCACATCAATTTCCAGGCGGACTACAACAAGAAAATTTGACTGAAAACACTCCGGGAAATCACACCCTTGTTCCAGTGCATGCGAACAATAGTCATACTTGGAGTGTTGAAATACCAGAACCAGCTCAAAATCCGCCGCAGAAGCGAATGGGAAAGCTATGGAAGATAATGAACGATCTACTCCGGATACGCGGTATAAAACCGGTGATAGGAAAGATTATGAAAATAAATATGAGCCGCTCACAAAACCAAACCCAAGATAAGAGTCAACACGTCAGTGAAGGGCAACAACCTAAAAAGCCGGGGAGAACGCATTAAGTATCGACTGCCATTTTTTCCCGACGAATAGCACGGACAGCGCTTCCCACACTGGTTTACCTATTCCCACTAATCTCTCGCTTGTTGTAAAGATTATCTCTGTTTAACTTTCTTCGTCGGTGTAACAGGTTCACTTCCGTTGCTGAGCGTTTGATGTGCACCGACGTTTTGTTCCTTAGAAATTGGTGTTTTGTGGACTGTTAACTTATTGCCTTTAGCAGCATCTCTAAAAATTCGAAATGTGTTTTTTCCGGTATCTGACTTACTTAATTCGTGGCTAGCTTGCTCCAATAGGTCTGCTTTGTAGCGAACCGTATTATTATGTTCGTCCTTGGCGGATAAGATGAGGTTATCGTTAACTACGCCTCTCGCCTCAAAGTTCAGGTTTTGATGAGCATCGTTGAATTCACTAAGCGGTATAGCCCCTTGGTCTTTAACCGGTTGCAACGTAGGCTTTAAGGCAGGAGTGACCATTTCAAATTCCACGCCACGAGCCTTCACAATGTTTTTGGGTTTCGGGGCGTTGATATTATTCGCCCGCTGAGCCTTCATTTCCGCTATGGATTCGTTGTCGAGTTTCTGGAAGGGCTTCACAATGCGGCTGGCTAATTGTGAAATGGGTGACCTGCCCGGAAAGGCAACAGCGTCAATGACACGTAAGGTCGTAGCCAACAAATAAGCACCAGCTTTAGCGGTGAGGAACAGTGGGAAAGGCATCTTATGGAGGGGCCCTTCATCTGCAGGGTTATCAGGCATTGGTCTACCGAAAACTTTCATAATGCCGTTGCTTAGCTTGTTAAAGCCAGCCATCTCAGCCCCTTTAGCCATCAACCAAGGTCCGATGCCTATATCGTAAGCCTGGCCTTGGCGTTTTTCTTCATTGGTTTCGGTGGGCTTCCGTGCGGCCTTGACCTGTTCGGATGACTTCTCCATGCCATCATATTTTTCCTGCATTTTTTGCTCAGGCTTAAAATTTCCTCCGATAGGCAGACCTTGTTTTTGTGCTTCCATGTAGAGCATGGCTGCAAGCTTATCTCCCGGTGGCGCATTTATTACGAGAGTGGCGCCATCTTTTTTTAACATCCCTATCAAATCCGCTATATCGTCTGGATTCGATGAGTTGAGTTTGATTACATTATCCTTGATGGCGAACGCTGCATTCTCCGGATCGCGGGGAGAAAAATACTCGTCGTCTTTCTTAAGCCACCCTTTGTTTTTCATGTCCGTCGAGAGACCTTCGACCGTGGCTCCTTCTACCTTGATTTCTGACGCCGAATAGCTGGGTGGGCTATTCTGTTCAGCTTTCGCGCTCGGAAAGGTGTCTGAGGCTGAGTTCATTTCCTGACTGGGTTTATTGTCTTCTTCTTTGGTGTCTGGCATTTTTTTATCTTTCTGAATACATACTTGTCATCAGTGCAGTCAACAAATGTCGCGGCAAGCGTTAGATTTGTATTGGGTCTTCGAAATCTGGTTGACCTACATCAAGCAAGTTGAATGCCAGAAACTTGTGATGGGGTAATAACAGCTTAAAGCATTGATTTATCGGGTAAGTGAAGTCTTCAATATAACTAGAGCATTACGTATCTTTATGAAAATGCATAAACAAGCTGAGGTTTTATTGCATTCTTAATGCGACAGAACCCAAATCGCCGGCAGTGTATTCGATGCCATATGGCCTAATGTTATTTACCCCTCTTCCCACATCAACGTCTTCGAAGCAGCCAGACGTTCTCTATGGCAGGACACTTTCCCTTCAGGCCGCCAGGCACATCGATCGACATGAGGTGAGTCAACTCATACCATTGTGAGTAATGTCTATATAGCTCCTCACGCGGTACGGAAAAGGGAGGTCCAGACTGTAACGCTTGATCGTATTCAAAACAAATGAGCAGTTGAGGCGCGCTGTCCGTAATTTCAGCGAGATGGGCGGAGTACCTTTCGCGCACCTCGTCAGGCAAGGCCACCAATGCGGCGCGGTCATAGATCGCATCAATTTTCCCTAGTACATTTCCAGATAGATTGAAGATGTCGCCAACATAGATATCGATTCCCTCTGCTCCATAGTGTTCTAAAGCGTCGATATGGGAGACGGTTGGCGTGATGCCAATCTCATTAAATAGTTGTTGAACCGCAATTTTGCTGAGTTCCGCACCGGCCACTCGATATCCGTTCGACAGCAGCCAAGGAATATCGCGAGTCTTTCCGCATAACGGCAAAAAAACTCGACTACCTTTCTTAAGCGCCAAGGCTTCGAAGTTTTCGACCAACAGCGGATTGGCTTCACTTATGTGGAAACCGATGTCATTTTTCTCCCATTTTTTATGCCAATAGTTATGATCCATCATCGATACCTTTATAAGAAATTACCTGTAATAAAACCACCTTACTCCGGCACATGAATATGCTGCTTGATGTGTTTCAAATTAGCGACAATCGTAAATGTCATAATCACAAGCAACGACCATGAGCTCCATTTGCCCACATGCACTGTTGCCCATGCGCCCATTTGATTGGGGTACCTCCAAACGCCGAAGAATGTACTGATGTTTTCCGCAAGCCAAATGAAAAATCCAATCAATAAAAAAGATACAAGCAACGGCATATTGCGATCTTTATCGAGTGGACGAAAGACAACATTCGCTCTCGCATAAAGTCCAAGCGAGCATGCAGCGATGTACCAGCGATAGTCGCCTATATAGTGATGAGTAAAAAAGTTGGCATAAATCAAAATGGCTATTAATGCGGCCATTCCATAAGGTGGGTGATGTTTTACTCGTAAGTCGAAAAAACGCCATGCTTGAATAATATAGCTTCCGACTGCGGCATACATGAAACCGGAAAACAAAGGAACGCCGAATAATTTCGTATAGGCAAAATCCGGATAACTCCAAGATTTAATACCGCTGGATGTTTTGAAAACCTCAAGCCCGAAGCCGACAACGTGAAACAAACTAATCGCTTTTAATTCGTCGAGTGTTTCAAGCTTTGCCCATACCATCCATGTTTGAATAAGTAGCGCGACGATCAATAAGGCGTCATAGCGTGGTATGCCAAAGATGCCGGTGCGCGGAATGGCGAAAACGGCGGTAAAAAACAGCGCCACAAATAAACAAGCCCGAGCCTGCTTAATACCAAAATACCAAAATTCGACGACGGCGCGTTGGAGTCCTTGGAGAGTGTGTCGGGGTGTGGGGTTAAGAAGATGATGATCAAATTTTCGCAGGCGCATTTTTTTATATTGTTTCGAAATTAATTTTATAAGGACGGGTTAACTCAATAACATGCATCTGATTTTACGCGATAGGAGAAGGGGGGGGCGGACCGGCTAGAGAGCATTTATTTTTCAGGGCACATTTCATTAATTAATTGAATGTGCATAGGATAGCTCGCTATCAGCCTATCTCTGTCTCCAAGGACAAAGCCCGAGAAATCGAAACCAGGTGTGCAAATGCATGAAACGAGTGCGTAAGCATCGTCAGAATCGTTGACTGTTCTGGCGCCGAACCATGTGTTCTTATGTATTAGATGCTGCCACTGCATAGACCCATGTCCCATTTGCAATGTAAAAGCATCTCGCTGGCCATCAGCGGAGAAGCCTTTAAGAAAAATATCCGACGTGCCGTAGTTGTATATCCAGTATTCGTCGACATCGACTTTATGCAGGGATGAAGGATTATTGTGTTCTAAAAGAAAGTGAATACAGGTGGTGATAAACCGATTCCCGGTTCCATCATTGCCCGTGGTAATTGTTCGTTTAAAGAATCCGCCTTCAGGATGCGGTTCCAAATGAAGGCGGGAAATAATCGTTTTTTTATCGAGCACTATTTACCCCTTTATTCTTTAACGAGCCTTAATCGTTTATCGATCGAACTGCTGCAAACATTCCTTCAATGCGCTCAGATTACCGCTAGTAAATGTGCAGTCCCTTCGTTTCTGTTGAGGAGCTTCCCGAGATTCTGTTTTATTGTCGGGTGCTCGATTCGTGTTAGTCGGCATTTCCTGTTTAGCTTGCGATTCGTGTTTATCGAGTTTGGTCTTCAAGGCAGCGTTTTCTTTATTTGCTTTCTGCAAAGAAGCCCCTGTCTTTTTTATCCGCTCCTGCAAACGGGAAATTTCAGCGTCTTGATATTGGTTATATTGCGAAAGCAAAAGAATGCCGATGGCGCCGCCCGCAATCATGGAAGCAATCGAAATCATGATGTACATTCCCCATCGATGCTTTTGCAGCCAGCCCCATCGAGCTGCTTTTTTTGCCGCGATTTCCTCCGCCGACGGTGGTTGAACGGTAAGACGGCTACGTTTTTTAAAAATCCGCCGCAGGCCTTCCGTGCTGCGAGCGACAATGGTTTGTAAACGGGAACGCCAATTAAATTTTTTCTTTTCAGCGACCGGCGGCGACGTTTCCGTCTGTGTTTGTGCAGGCGTAGATGAGGGCGTTTTCGAAGCTGACATGAATAGTAGATATATGGGCGTGAGAGCAGCTACGTTGTAGGGTGGTTGAAATCGCACATTGGAATATTCTAACAAACGTAACCTGGATTAGCCGCTTTGGGCTGTTATCGGGCTCTCTTTTTTCTTTTTACTCTTACGAGGAATACGATTTTACGTCATACAGTGAAACGCGCTTGCCGATTTAATTTAAGCTTTTCTTAAGCTAGTCTTATCAAGATGCGGTTATAGATTACAGCAGCAAGGAATCAGATATGCGGTTGTTATTAGTGGAAGACGACACCATGATCGGTGAAGGTGCGCGCAAGGGACTGCGCCAGGATGGCTTTGTGGTGGATTGGGTTAAAGATGGTCAAGCGGCTGAATTGGCATTGCGTACGGAAACCTACGATATGTTGTTGCTCGATCTAGGGTTGCCTAAACGTGACGGTATCGATGTGTTGAAGGCATTGCGTGCGCGCGGCGATATGCTGCCTGTGTTGATCATTACCGCTCGCGACGCAGTTGCCGATCGGGTGAAAGGTCTCGATAGCGGTGCAGATGATTATGTTGTTAAGCCGTTCGATTTGGACGAGTTGAGTGCGCGCATTCGCGCGTTGCTGCGTCGGCGTTCCGGTCGCGCAGAATCGGTGATCGAGCATCTCGGCCTGAAGCTCGATCCGGCAAGCCACCTTGCTAGCTTCAATGGTGAACCGCTTGCGTTATCTAGTCGAGAATTCGGTATTTTAATGGTTCTACTCGATCATCCCGGTGCCATTCTTTCCCGCGCCCAGTTGGAAGAGCGGTTATATGGCATGGACGAAGCGGTGGAAAGTAATGCGATCGAAGTGCATATCCATAGCTTGCGCAAGAAGATAGGGCATGAATTTATCCGAACTGTGCGTGGCATCGGTTACATGGTGCCGAAGCGTCAGTGATACACCGGTAATGTTTTTACGCGTTGTCAAAAAAAGAATCCATCATGAAACCCATCGCAATTAAATCGATTCGCGGCCTTCTGCTTGTCGGGCTGCTCGGCGGTTTATTGACTGCCGGCGTTGCCGCTACAGCCATAACTTACTGGCGTACGCGGAGCGAGACCAATGAGCTGTTCGATTATCAGCTCCGTCAAATGGCGTTGTCGTTACGCAACCAACGTTTGGCGCAACCGGATTTTGGCATAGCGCGAGATGATGACGACTTCATTGTGCAAATCTGGCAGCCCGATGGCGTGCGCATTTATCTTTCCCATCCCGGTGTGGTGTTACCTGATCAGGTGAAATTGGGTTATGACACGGTTACTTTTAATGACGAGTCCTGGCGAGTGTTTAGCATTCAAACACCGGCAAGCACGGTTCAAGTTGCACAACCCATGCGTATTCGGCGCGAATTAGCGCAAGGTGTGGCCTTGCGTGTGCTGACGCCATTTTTATGGCTATTGCCGGTACTGGCTGCGTTGATCTGGATCACTATCGGTGCTGGGTTGCGGCCGCTGAAGGGATTAGCCCAATCGCTGGAAAAACGAACACCGCTTACATTGCAGCCGTTTTCCGAAATGAATTTGCCGGCTGAGGTGATGCCCATGGTGCGATCATTGAACGGGTTGCTGCAGCGTCTTGCCGACGCGTTAAGTACACAGCGGCAATTTGTCGCCGATGCGGCCCATGAGTTGCGTACGCCCATTACTGCGGTGCAACTGCAAATTCAATTGTTGGAGCGAGCTAAGAGTGAAAAAGAGCGCGATGCCACATTACGCGAATTAAAAGCCGGCATGAAACGTTGCGCGCATTTGGTGGAGCAATTGCTATCGTTAGCTCGTTCGGAACCCGATGCGCGACAACAGGGATTTGCGCCGCTCCAACTTGCCGAAACAGTAAAAGCATCCATTGCTCATTTAACGCCGTTGGCTCAGGCAAGACGAATCGATCTGGGGCTGAATCAAGCAGATGATGTTGCGGTGAACGGCGATGCCGCGGCTTTGCGAGTGCTGTGCGAAAACTTAATCGATAACGCGGTGCGTTACGCGCCGGAAGGCGGCCGAGTCGATGTGGAGGTCGTCCGTCAAGATGATGTTGCGCAGTTGACTGTTACCGACAATGGCCCTGGTATTCCTGTTGAGGAGCGAGAGCGAATATTCGATCGCTTTTATCGCTTACCTGATAGTAGTACGCAGGGTAGTGGATTAGGGCTTGCCATTGTAAAGAACATCGCCGACCAGCATGGTGCCGCAATTGTTTTCGAGGAGTCGCCTTATGCGACAGGATTGAAGGCGGTGGTTAGATTTCCGATTCTTCGTACTTAGAGCATCTAACAAAATGACTCTGGCGTTGTTGCGTCTCCTTGCCGTACTACTTGTACTGTCTGCGTCGACGCGTCTAGCCAGAGTCATTTTGTTAGACGCTCTTAATGTTCTTAAGCTTGCGTTAAGAATCGCAACGTAATGTGGTCTCCGACTCTCATGAATCATGCGAAAAGGAGAACCATTCCATGCAACGCAAAACTTTATCGCTTAGTTTAGTCTTGGCTGGTCTCGCGACAAGTTTGCTAGTCGGTTGTGATCGGCACGAATTGTCATCATTGATATCCGAGCCGGCTGCTTCTGCTGCGGTCGCCGATAAGCCGGCTAATATTTCGGCGTCCACCACCAATTCCGCCGCAACTATCACGCTGCCGAATTTTTCGTCCATCGTCGATCGGTATGGCTCAGCCGTGGTGAACGTTAGCGTCGTACAAGAATCGAAAGCGAGTAATCAAATCCCCTCCATGGATGAAAACGATCCATTCCAAGATTTCTTTCGTCGCTTTATGCCGCAAATGCCGCGCAATGGCGGCGGCATTACGCGAGGGCTAGGGTCCGGCTTTATTGTCGATCCGAATGGTTACATTTTGACGAACGCGCACGTGGTTGCCGATGCGTCGGAGGTGATCGTTAAGCTCACCGATCGCCGCGAATTCAAGGCAAAAGTAATCGGCAGCGATACTCGTTCCGATGTGGCTTTGCTTAAGATCGATGCGCGTAATCTACCGACCGTGAAAATCGGCAATCCGGAACAGGTCAAAGTCGGCGAGTGGGTTGCGGCGATCGGTTCACCGTTCGGATTCGAGAATTCAGTTACTTCGGGTATTGTCAGCGCGAAGGCTCGTGTGTTGCCCGACGAAAGTTATGTGCCTTTCCTACAAACAGACGTTGCGGTTAATCCGGGCAATTCCGGCGGTCCGTTATTCGATATGAAAGGCGAAGTGATCGGCATCAATTCGCAAATTTTTAGTCGCACCGGCGGCTATATGGGCGTGTCCTTTGCGATTCCAATCGATGTGGCGATGAACGTAAAGGATCAATTACAGCATAACGGAAAAGTTACTCGTGGACGGCTGGGGGTGACCATTCAGGATGTGAACGCACAATTGGCCGATTCGTTTGGATTGCAGACCCCGCGCGGCGCGTTGGTCAGCGGTGTTGAAGCGCATGGACCAGCTGAGCGCGCGGGTCTACAAGCCGGTGATGTAATTCTTCGATTGAATGGGCAGGATATAAAAAGTTCGAGTGAACTACCGGCGCAAGTGGCCACCTTGAAACCGGGCTCTGCCGCCAATATGGAAGTGTGGCGTAACGGCGCTCGTAAAGATATCAAACTGACCGTCGGTGAATTGCGCGATGCCAAGGTGGCGGATGCTGATAAATCCACTGCACCGGCATCCGGACGACTGGGGCTCAGTACGCCCGCTAACGCCGGAAGAGAAAAACGAAGCGCAGGTAAAAGGTGGTTTATTGGTTGAGAATTCCACGGGCCCTGCCGCACGCGCCGGCATTCAGCCGGGCGATGTGGTTCTCTCGGTGAACGGGACGTTGGTCTCCAACGTTGATCAACTGCGCGGAATGATCGATAAAGCCGGCAAGCATGTCGCGTTATTGATTCAACGGGAAGATGCGAAAATTTTTGTGCCGGTGAATCTCGGTTGATGCGCGAGACTTTGCGTCAATAAGTCGGCTGCCGAATAAGAGGTACTCGGTAACTAGAGCGGATTACTGTTTCTCCTAATCCGGGCTACGAAATTGTCTTTAACTGACTGTCTCGGCGAAGGGCTCGATGGACTTTGCAAAAGCAATCGTCATCGATTATGCAGAACGCCGTAAGTTACCCATCCTATTACCAGACCGTAAACGACACGTGGCGCCCAATCTGCAATTTGCTGTTGCAGTTGATAAATGGCCTCGGTCTCCATGGTGGAAAAACGAAATAGCATGTCCGGTAATGTGCCGCTTTCTTCGCCTGTTCGGATGAGTTCGGTAATTCGATCGTCACGGATATAAGACACCTCGGAAACCGCCTGCGCCAATGTTGTTCCGCGTTTGACTGTTGGTTGAATAGAAGAAAAGGCTTCTCTAATTATGCTGATATCGATCGTGTCTAGTGCCTTGGGAAGGGCATCCAATATAGGAATGCCGGCTTCGAGTAAAAGTGCGAGGCTTTCAAAGAAATCTCGAACGTTACGTCGTCTTTGCATGCTACCAAATACCGGAATGTGTAGCCGCAGCGTATCGATCAAAAATCGTATCGGCGTGAGTGAGGAACTGCGAAGCCAATTCGGCAATGCTGTTATTAAATAGAGAATGCCGGCAAGCGCAACGAGCGGACGAAAGCATTGCACGAAATAACTCGTCACGCTTAGTTGACCGGTGACGAGGCCGGGTAAGGGTTGTATGAACAACGAACAGACAAAAACAAAAGCCGGCATGGCCATGCGAGATTTGATCGTGGCTGCTTGCATTGCGCTTTGTGTGTAGCGCTTGGCGAGACGATGATAGGTGATGGCTGGGCTGCCGGCGCTAAATGCGGCGTGGAGCAGGTTTGCTTCCAATGGCGTGAACACACCGCTTTTTTCGCCAGCTAGTGCAGGCTCAACTCCCTTTGACACTAGCGTACGCATCGATTGCAAGCGTGTTTGATTGGCGCGAGGAAGGCGTAATAAACCCAACGCTTTATCCAGCGGCAGACCAGCGGTTTCCATAGCAGCCAATTGACCGTAAAGCTCAGCGCGAACGCGTGCGCTCAAAGGTTTGAAACCAGAATGGCTGTGTTTGGGCATACCGATCTTTATTAAAATTGCACAGCACAAGAACGAAAGAAGGTTTTTCGTTCTACACGCGAATAATTCAACATATGTGGATGCCCTTAACCGGGTAAATCAATCGCATTCGGCTCACCTACTTCTCGTCGAGAAGTAAATACCTTTCATTATTGAATAAATATCTCTCCCTAAAGTTTGCAAATTTGCATTTCCACACCGCCCCCGCCCGGCGGCGGTTTAATAAACCGTTGTTAATTAGCGGTTTAACGGCATTCTCAGGGTTGGCACAACTGATGCTTTCCTATCGATACATAACTGGATGG
>Ga0157374_10000968_pt1 | contig 24921 bp, 13 predicted proteins | sample M25metaG_FD_115308 | JGI IMG/M metagenome (GOLD analysis project Ga0157374, IMG submission 115308) | Miscanthus rhizosphere microbial communities from Kellogg Biological Station, Michigan, USA - M2-5 metaG | ecosystem: Host-associated > Plants > Roots > Rhizosphere > Soil | place: USA: Michigan... | reverse complement strand
TGTCACCTATGTAGTCGGTCCATTCTGTAACCTATGTGTCCGGGCTGGACCTTGAAAACATGGTGGCCAGGGACGGAGTTGAACCGCCGACGCCAGCCTTTTCAGAGTTTAGATGAAAAGTGATTCTAACAACTTAGAGGTGCCTCCCGGCGTTGCAAGTTGTTGAAAGATTCTACAAGCAACCCCAACTGCGGGTAAGATTGCGGGTAACTTTTTCGCTTTCTAAATAATTAAAGCCAGGTGCAGTTTGGTTACTTTAGCCATGACTGCACCTGTTTTTGTCACTTAGCGCATTTGTTTTTCTGCAGTTCGTTGTCGAGCAAAGTTGGCATTCACGTCATCGATGTGATCGAATGCCTCCTGCAATAAAGCTGTCTACCATAGAGCCAATTCAAATTTCAGATGGTGGTCATGGAGGTTGGAATCCAATGCAACAGCCGAATCTGGATTACTGCGTCGGTAATGGCTATCTGCGGATCTTTCGTGCGTGCAACTCAATAGCATGCATGGCTATTGCGGTCCTGTTATTAACATTGTTTCCAGCAGTTGCGAACGGCGCCGATGGCACCACCGGATTTGTGCTGCAACGGGAAGACCGGACGATTGTGCTCGAGCCTTATGGGCCGAATATTATTCGCATCACATCAAGCATCACCAAGCCTGCGGCGGTTACGCCGCCCGGTTACGGAATTATTGACAAGCCCTCCTCTGACGGCTGGAATCACGAGCAGGATTCGTCGGGCTACGACGTAGTCCGTTCCGGCCGGATGACCATTCGCGTCGCTCCCGCAAACCTTCCGGCACCACATGCAATGCCTCTCGATTCGTTAAACCAAAAATTAAGAGACCACGTTTTCTATGACGAGCAGCCCCGGCCTCGGCCCCACAACGATGTCATATCAATCACGACAGCATCAGGCAAACCGCTGCTGACAATGCGACGTTGGATGATGGCCCCAAACCAGCCGGAGTCAAAAGACAGCAACGAAAAGCCGGGTATGGATTCCGGTTACCGCGTCACCGCGACATTCGACTCGCCGACCATTGAGCACTACTACGGCCTGGGCCAGCAGCAACAGGGCGCGATGGATCTCCGCGATCATCGCATCACTTGCTGGCACGAATATTTCGCAATTGGAGGAGAGCATGTCTGCGTTCCTTTCATGATCTCGAGCCTCGGCTATGGCCTGATCTGGGACAATCCATCCAAAACTACCGTTGACCTCGGCTTTAACCAGCAGAACGTCTGGTCCTCCGAAGTTGGCGACCGTGTTTCTTTCTTTGTCATCATCGGCAAGAAAGTTGACGAAATTTACAGTGGCTACCGCCAGCTCACTGGCATTGCCCATCTGTTGCCCAAAGGAACTTATGGATACATTCAGAGCAAGGCAATTTATCCGACACAAGAAGACATTCTGGCAGTTGCCAAGGGCTATCGGGAACGCCATTTGCCGCTTGACACCATGGTCGTTGACTTCCTCAACATGACAAATCAGGGCGAGATGGATCTCGATCCGAAGCGCTGGCCCGATCCTGCTGCGATGAATAGCGAACTTCACTCAATGGGTGTCAAGAGCCTGCTGAGTGTGTGGCCCCATTTTGCAAAGGGCACTCAGTTTTATGACATGCTGCTGAAGAATGGATGGCTCATACTCAACAAGGACGGAACTCCCGACCGAAGTGGGTACACCAAAGAAATCGGCCCCAACATTGATACCACCAACCCGGATGCGGCCAAATGGTGGTGGGAAAAGATTAGGGACCGCTACGTCAAACCCTACGGTTTCGATTATCTTTGGCTCGATGAGACTGAGCCAGATGTAGACCCCGCAAACGACAACTTCTTCGTTGGCTCAGGCACGCGCTACTACAACGTCTATCCGTTGTTTCACACAGCTTCCGTTTACGAAGGATTCCGGCGAGACTTTGGAGACAGCCGCCGAGTGATGATCCTTGCTCGCGCGGCATACCTTGGCGCTCAGCGCAATGGAACGGTGTTTTGGTCGAGCGACATCGTCTCTACATGGGACATGCTGAAGCGATCGATACCCGCTGGGCTGAACTTTACGGCTAGCGGCATGCCATATTGGGATACAGATATCGCTGGATTTTTCTCACCGCAGATTCCTTCGACATACCATGCAGCGCATACACCATTGGTGGACCCTTCAGATGCCCGCGACAATGTGGACGGCTATGAAGATTATCCAGAGCTGTTTGTGCGCTGGTTCGAGTGGGGAGCGTTCCAGCCTATAATGCGCGCGCACGGAGAGCGAACTCACAATGAAGTATGGGCATACGGCAAGCAAGCTGGAACCATCCTCGAAAAGTATCTCAAGTTACGTTATCAGCTGATGCCGTATACATACTCAATCGCCTACCACAGCTATCAGACGGGTGCACCTTACACGCGGGCGCTGTTTATGGATTTTCCATCCGATCCCGAAGTTGCAAATATCCCCGACGAGTACATGTTTGGTCCTGCTTTCCTGGTTGCACCTGTGGTCGACCAGGGTGCCACGAGCCGCAAGGTGTATCTGCCGGCAGGTTGCGACTGGTACGACTATTGGACCAGCAAGCGGTTCAAAGGTGGACAGACAATCACTGCCTCCGCACCCATGGACACCATGCCACTATTCGTCCGAGCAGGTTCAATCGTCCCGCTGGGGTCTACGATCCTGAGCGCCTCGGAACCCCAGAGCATCGCGTCAGTACGTGTCTATCCCGGAGCAGATGGAGACTTTACGCTCTTTGCAGACGACGGGAGCACATATGCTTACGAAAACGGAACTAGCTCTATTACCAAGCTTCACTGGGATAACACTTCGCAACAGTTGAAACACACGGGAGCCGCGGCGTGGAACGAACCAGACAGCAAAATCGTAATGGTCGTCCATCCATGAAGGACTTCGACTAAGCCAATGTGCTTCCGTGTCCTGCCCTTGGGCGAGGGGCGAGTCGGCCCGGAAATCGGGACGATGACGACGGTCTCGGGGTTCGGGTCCACCGAAAACGCAGTAAAGCGGTGCAAAAGTCTAAATGGTGACGGCTAGTGAATGTGTTTAGGAGTTGTTGAATGATCTTTCGGCGCACCCTTGACCCCTGATAATACGACAGCACTCTGAACACCCCGCCCTTCAACGATCGTGTCAATCGAATCCGCAAGCAGCTTTGTCAGTACTTCAACATTTCCGCTTGGCCATCGAATCGTGAGTTTTTCGATGGTTCTCTCAGAACCCAGCCCAAAGTGAATCCGCTGATCATTTGATGAAAGATAACAGCCTCCAGCATGGACCTCGGCGATTTGTGACATCGTCGATGTTTGGAGGCTGACTCGCGCTCCGATCGCATCTCGATTGCTCTTCACTCCGACCAGTTTGAGCAGAACGCGATGATTCCTATTCTGGGTTTCGTTGATGAATAAAGTGGGCGGTCGCCCGACATTGTAGACAACCGCATCAATCAGACCGTCATTGTTGAGATCGCCAAAAGCCGCGCCGCGCCGAGATTGCAGTGGGCCGTCATTCAAGCCCGTAGCCTGCGCAACCTCGTCGAAAGTGCGGCCCTCGAGATTGCGAAACAGTTGCAGCCGTTCCCGGTAAGGTGCTTCGTGCGGCAGTTGATCGGCGAGAGGAGACACGTTTCCATTTGCCACGAGAACGTCGAGCCAGCCATCGTTATCGAAATCCCGAAAGCCGGTTCCCCACTTTACCGGGGCGGAGCTGGCATCAGCGATCTTGGCATCCCGGGCCACATCCATGAAGCCTCGCTCATCATCGTTCCTGTAAAGACTAATCGGCTGATTACCAAAGCGGGTAATCAGGAGGTCGAACTTACCACGATGAGCATAATCTCCGAAATCGCCCGCCATGTTACCCATCTCGAGACCCGAGGAACTCAGCGCAACTCCGGTCACCATGCCGACATCCTCAAATGTGCCGTCGTGCTTATTGCGATACAGGTAGTTTGCGTCCATATCATTCGCAACGAAGAGATCGGGCCAGCCGTCGTCGTCGTAATCCGCCCAGGTAACGCCCATGCCGCGGCGCTTCTCAGAATTGTGTACTCCGGCTTTTTCTGAAACCTCTTCGAAGATGCCGTCTCCGCGACTGTGGTAAAGCAGAGATGTTTCCCCTTCGGCGCCTGGTACTTCGATCGGGAGTCCCTTGTAATTAAAGGAACGTGAACCTGGGGAGGGCAGATTGTGTATGTCGGAATGTACGTATCGCGAAACAAAAAGATCCAGATGCCCGTCGCGATCGTAGTCAGCCCAGGCAGCTCCAACGCTGAAGCCGCCTCCAACAACGTGAGCACGTTCCGTAGCATCCTCGAACTCGCAGCCGCCAAGATCGTGATAGAGCGCGTTGTGGCCGTAGCCAGTTACATAGATATCAGGTAAGCCGTCATTGTCATAATCGGCGACAGCAACACCCATTCCCCATCCGCGTGTTGTTAAGCCCGCAGACTTAGTCAAATCGGTAAAGTGAAGGTCACGGTCCTGATGATATAGGTAGACCATCGGATCTCCGCCCACCTTATAACGCTCGATAGTCGAGTCTCCCGTGACCAGGATGTCGAGCTTGCCGTCATTGTCGCAGTCGAACAGAGCAACGCCGCCGCCCATGGTCTCGACGAGGTATTGTTTCTTGTCCGAGGTCGGCGGTGTTGTCAACAACCCCGCATTTTTGCTGAGATCACGGAAATGCAGGTTGCCGGCGGTTGTCGTTGGATTTTTTTGCGCAAACAACGATTGAGAAGATCCGGTAACAGCAAGGATGCAGGCGATTATTAGGCAACGTACCATCAGTGGCGAGCCTTCGGCGCCAGCGAAGGATCCCATGCCGCTGCTCTGGCCGAATACTCTGAGGCTGTCTCTCGGTCGTGATGCAGCGCTGCGATTCTTGCGAGATTGTAGTAGGCCTCCCCCACGAGAGGTACAAGCTGCTGGACGAAAGCGTCGGCCCGTTCCCGTTCTTCCGGACTAACTATCGTCACACTGTGGTTCGACTGAGAAGCGGGGTTTATGAATTGGCTGGCCGTACTCATCGATGTCCTGCTGGAGATCTCTTCGCTACTGGCACGTAGCTCCCGCCGTAAATGTTCGGCGACTTCAACTTCCAACGCTCCTTTCTGAATCTCTCCTGCTTGCTGGAACAGCCGCCCGAGCATGTAATGAGCGCGAACATCGATCAGATTTGGGGGACCGCCATTGGATGATTCCGCTGCCAGAGATCGCAGGACGTCAACCGCTTCCTTTACCCGGCTTGTCTCGGAGTACAACTGCCCCAAGAGCAACCTCGTGCCTTTGTCATCAGGATTGAGTTGGCGCGCCTCGGTTAACTGCTGCTCAGCCTGCTTTATCGCATGCTGCTGCAATGCGATGTAACCGAGCATGTAGTGGCTGCGAAAGTCGCGGGGAGTCGTCTTCAATTGGGTTTCGAATTCGGAGTCGGCCCTTGCATAACCAGCTGACTCGTTGTTCCCCAAATAGGCCAGCCCCAGATAGTAATGCGCATCCGAAGCTTGAGGGTCCTGAGCAAGGGCCTTGCGCAATTCACTGATTGCGGGATCAGGATAGTCGCCGTAGTAATAGATCGTTGCGATCAGAACGCGGTTGTTCGCGTTCTCGCCGAAGGTTCGAAGAGCTTTCTCCAGGACCGGCTGAGCCAAGGTTAATTGCTGTGCGCGCAGATAAGAGAGCGCAAGAAGGCCCCAGACCTCCCGGAACTCGCCCTTGCCGGCCGCGGTCTTGAGTAGGCACGCTGCTTCCGAATATTGTCTCTGCTCGAAATTAATTCGACCGAGCAGGATTTGCGCTCGCGTGTTGTCAGGAATCACATTGAGAGCTGATCCTGCCAGCGCTTGTGCCTCTGAGAATCTTCGTTGGTCGAAAAGAAGCGAAGCATAGTCGAGCTGTAACGTGGGGTCGCTATGTGCAAATGACATCGCCTCTTCGAAGTTGTGATCCGCATTCACCAGATCGCCCATACGCGCTCGCGCATTCGCAATTCGGTGAATCGCCTGGGCAAGGAAAGCCTTGTATTCGGCGGATGCCCGGACTTGATCGTCAGTTCGCAGGGCTGTGTGTGCGCTATCGAGATGAGCGAGCATCGGGTCCTGTTGACTTAGAACGTGGCTTTGAAAGAAAACTGCCAAAAAGTATGTGAACAGGACAATGCGGAAAAGGCACAGAGTCGCGTGTCCTCGGAGAATCCGGAGTGAACGCAGCCTAAATGTCCGAGCCCTTTGCAACATCATCCGGCGACCTCTCGCGGTGCACTGCCGTTTGTGACGCTCAGTTTGACGAGTTCGAGGGACTCCAAAATGAAACATGGAGCCCAGCGATGACCGAGAATGCAGAACTGGCACACCTAGTTCGCGCTAGTCCCCCAGAGAATACCCCTGCCACTTCCGGCGAAGTAGACCGTTCCAAAGGTGCGCATGTCTCCAGTGATCGGGCCGATTCCGCCGTACTGGTGAGCATCGTCATTGATCCTGATCCACGAAGAACCACCGTCGGTGGAACGGTACAGGCCCCATTGCGTGCCGATGGTGCCAGAAAAGAAGAGCGTCAGTTTGGATGAGCCGGGCGCGGCCTTTCCATAGCCCAGGTAATTCGACTTTTGGACGCCGGTAACTGCCGTCAATTGAGGTGACGCAGACGAACCCGTGTTGCTGTAAAGCCCATTTGCATTTCCACCCGACGTGAGCCAGAGATTGCCCTGGGCGTCAGGCAGCGAATAAAGGGTGGGGGCGGGCATAAAGGGAGCCGCAATGGGCAGGGCCGTCTGAATCGTGGTGAAGGTCGCGCCGCCATCGGTGCTCCTGGCGAGAGTCCCCGTGCTGCCGTTGTATCCGTAGTACACGCCGGCCTTTGCACGATCGCTTACAACTTGCGATTGCGCTGCGATTCCAGTCGAGGCTGTCCACGTGGCGCCACCGTTCTTCGAATACCAGACCGACGCGGTGTCTTCGGTGGCCCAAACCATGGACGAATTATCCGCGGCGATCGCGATTGAGCCGCCACCCTTTGTCCCGGTGGGCATTGCGGCAAACCCAGTCCAGTTCATCCCGCCGTCGGTGGAGATCACACCCAGCGGCGAAGCGCCATAGGTTCCGTCGGTCACGCGCACTACGGTCGTCGGCGTGTTCTGCACGAAATCCATTGACGTTGGCATCGCGGACGGATTCTTGAAATTCCCTTGTGCGGGAGAGACCGTAAGGTCCGTATGCGCAAAACCATTAATGTCGCCGATCCCGCTCAACAGAATGGTGTTTCCCGACGGCGGAGCCAGCAGGACGAGCACGGCCGTTTCTTCGATGCCCTCGTCCTCGAACTTCCAGTCAACAACTCCCGTTGAAGTCGCGCTGGGATCAGCGTGGGTCAGATTGTTCGTGATCCAGAGACCTCCGCCGAAGGTGTACATGGCGTGATCGGGATTGAAAGGGTCGATTGCAAGACCAGTGTTCCAGTTGCCAGTCGTGACCGTTCCCGGCGCGCCGACGTAGGGCGCGTTGGTGTTGCTATGCGTGGCGAGATTCGGTGAATTCGAAGAGGGCAAGCCTGGGACCTTTTGCGTGGAAACGTCGCGCCAGGTTGCGCCATCATCGGTGGAGCGATAGACGACGTCGCCGGTCGGCCAATACTGGTTGAGCGAGCCGACCATGATATGTCCAGCATGGCTGGGATCGACGGCGACGCTGCCGTAGCCTTGTTCGTTGGAGGGACCACCCGCGTTCGGCGGCAGAGCAATCTGGGTCCAGGTTCCCGAGGTCCAGCTCGCTCCAGGCACGAACTTCCAGAGCTGGGCGATGCTTCCCGAGTCCGGACCCGCAGCGTCGCCATAAACGATGTAGATAGCGCCATTGGGGCCGAGTTTCGCCTGCATTGGCGCCAGCGGTGTGGCGGCAGCGGCGAACGACGGCTGTCCCGCAACCGCAGTCCACGTGCTCGGAATTGAGCCGCCATTGGTGGTCACATACAACGCCTGCGAGTTGCCATTGAGGCCTGTCCCGGCGATGGCGGCATAGACCACGGGAGTGGCCGAGCCCGAGGAGCCGCTCGAGTTGATAGGAAGCACCGATACGACGCCCATAGGCATAGTGTTTCCACCCCCGATCGGAACCGAACTCACGACGGTTAGGCCGGTCATCTGGGTCCAGGTGTTCCCTGAGTTTGTCGATATCTGTAGTCCGTTTTGGCGCGTGCCGAAGTAAACGGTGCTGGGCAGGTTGGGATCGACGGCGACACGATCTCCCATGCCCCGGCCGGGGTTGTTCGAACCATTCTTGAATCCCAGCGGGATCGTTGTGAAGGTTGCGCCCTGGTCGTCGGAAATCAACATGGCGCCATTCGACGCCCAGGAATTGGAATACAAACCGACGGCAACGTAGAGCTTGTTCGGATCGGTCGGGTCTAGGCCGATCGCGTCGCCGCCGTTAAAAAATCCATCCGACAGCCAATCGAGCAGTGGCACCCACTGCGTGTCGTTGGGTCCCCAGCGATAGATGCCCCCGATATCGGTGCGCGCGTACATCAGGTTCGGCTGCGTCGGATGGAAATACACTCCGGGGATGTAGCCGCCGGAAAGGATCTTGACGTTAGTAAACGAGTAGGCCGGCGATGTTCCACCGGTCACGTTCAACGAGACAGTTGCATTGGCGGAGTTGTAGTTGGCAGCATCAGTCGGCGTGAACGTAACCGAAAGCGCTTTCGATCCGCTTGTGCTCATGACAGTGCCGGAAGCAGGTGTGTAGGTGAAAGTGCCCGGCACGCTCGCGCCCCCAACGCTGGCTGTCGCGTTCAACTGTGTGGCGCTCAGCGCCGTGCCCGCACTCACCGCTGCCGGCGTACTCCAACTAATCGTGGGCGTCGCCTTATTGACAGCGATCGTGTTCGCTTTTGTTCCAGACAGAACATTGGTTGTATCCGTCGGCGCGAAGCTCACGGAGAGCGAATGCGTCCCGGAGGCCAGCACGGTTCCTGTCGTGGGCGTGTAGGTGAACGTGCCCGGGTAATTCGCGGTGGCATTCAACTGCGTGGCACTCAAGGCCGTTCCATAGGTAATGGCTGCTGGAGCGGGCCAGGTAATCGTCGGCGTCGCAGGAGAGTTTGGCGGAGGAGTGGAGCCGCCAGTTCCACCGCCGCAACCGATGAGAAAAGCAATGAGAGTAGAAGCAGAGAGCAGAGCGATGAGAGTGAAGGCAGACAGCCGGCACCGCTGAGTGTACATGTGGCCCCTTTTGAACATCAGTGATCTGGATATAGTCAATTCCGCAAACGTCCCCACACGCTTGTGGCCCCTTCCGCAAGCCTTTGTCTTCAGACCGTCGTGGCAGTTCATTTGCTCAGCAGTCCCCGTTCCCGCAGCCAATTCGTCAGCAGCGTCGGCCAAACTCCCAGAGTTGGATCTTCCAAAGCAAGTCCTACCCCGTGTGGACCTCTCTCGAAAACGTGCATTTCGGCGGGGACACCGGCGTGGCGCAGAGCGAGATAAAACTCAACCGTATTCTCCGGCGGGACCACCGTGTCCGCTGTGGTGCTCAACAGAAAAGTTGGCGGGGTTTGTGGAGTTACATTCAGTTCGTTCGAGAGCTGCTTGCGCAGCTCGGCGGAGGCGTTCTCTCCGAGCAAGTTCGCGACGGAGCCTTCATGAGCATATGGCGGCAACATTGTAATCACCGGATAGCCGAGGATCAGAAAGTCTGGACGACAGCTCAGGCCATCAACTGGATCAGCAGCGACAGGCTTGCCACCATCGAAGTGGGTGGCTGCAGTTGAGGCAAGATGTCCGCCAGCCGAGAAACCCACCATGCCGATCCGATCGGGCTGGTAACCGTACTGCCCAGCATGCGCCCGCACCCAGCGAATGGCACGCTGAGCATCCTCCAGTTCAATCGGATGGTGATAGCGAGGGCCGAGCCGGTACTTCAGTACAAATGTGGTAATGCCCATACCGTTGAACAAATTGGCGAACTGTCGGCCTTCGTGATTGCTGGCAAGCATCGTGTAGCTGCCCCCAGGCGCGATCAGGATTGCTGTACCCGAGCGCGCTGCTTCGAGCGGGAGAAAGACGGTGATCGTTGGCGTGTCCTGATCTGCAGTGCCCTGCGCTCCCGGAGCGCCATGCTCCCACAATGGAAACGTCTGGGGTTCGGCGGTAAAGTTGAGCTTGTGCTCCTGAGCTTGGCTGAAGCACGTGACCGCCAGGAATAAAACTACAATCCAGCGCATAAATTCAGTCCTCCTTCGCTGATACTCAGCGACTACTTCTTCGGCGTGATCAGCCGCTGCGACACTTTAAATCGCGTGACGAGTAAATCCATTTCATGCGGCGTTCTTGGTGACTCTACTGCACTTTCGGAATGGCTAAGACTGCAACCGTGTACGAAGGAATGCTGACGGTGAACTCATTACCGAGTTCGGAAGCAGTTACTGCGGGAACAGCATAGTCCTTGGCAGAATTATTCTTGCCAAAGTCGTAGCGAGTCCCAGCCGGAGCTAACTTAATTCCGCTTATCGAGATCTTCACAGCTGCATTGTTCTTAGGATCTTTGTTAATGAGCATGAGCCCCAGGCTGCCGTCTTTGTGAAGTGCCGCGTGCACCGAGAGCAACGGATTGCTGGATGCGGCGGTAACGAGCTGCTCATTTAGATCCGCCAGACGGCGCACCAGCTGCGGAGCGAAATAAACTGCGCCTGGTTTGTTGTCGTCGGTCAGGAAGTCGCCGTGCAGGTTACCCCAGGTGATGTTGGCTATCCCGTACTCGACCAGGGTTACGTATGCGTCGGCCGCGAAGAGCGCGGACACCATCTTGTCGGGAACATTTACGTATGGCCTAATACCCACTTCGGTTACGAGCACCTGTATGTTTTGGCCGTTCTGACCGCAACATTTTTGCAGGAGTTTCTCGAGAGCCGCCAAAATATTGCGCGGCTCTTCTTGAAGCTTTGTCAGCGTCTTGGCACTGTCCAGATCCTTGTAATGGGAAGCCTCAGTAGTCTCGCCTACGTACCAGTGCAGAGAGACGAAGTCCATCTCCTTACCAGCAACTTTAAGGACGTTCTTATCCCAATCAATTCCAGTATCAAAACCCTTTTGAACGCTGCCCAAGCCGGCCGCTTCGGCAGTCCCCTTCTGAAAAAATTTACCCGATATGGGGTCCTGCACCCAATCGGCTGAGAAATTCCAGTCTGTGGCGAAAGGGATATCCAATGACGCCCCGATTTTGATTCTGCTATCTACAGCCTTCATCGCCTTGGCAAACTGGAGAAACGCACTCCCATAAGCGTCGGGAGAAATGGCGGGGTTTCTCTTCCTTTGTTTCTCATTGTCCCTCGGGTCTTTTGCAAAGGGTGCATGTAAGTCATACTCACTGCCGTTGCCATCGTAGAAGCCGTTTCTGTACACCTCATTGCCAACTTCCCAGTACTTGATCAGAACCGCGCTAGGATGCGCAATTCTCAGAAAGTTGAACCCGTCGTCAGCGGGAAGAGGCTGCGAGGCGCGAAGCGACGCCCAATAACCGACGGTTCGCCAATCATTGCCGCTGGCGTCCTTGCCGATCTCCTTATCATTAGAGGGATCGCCCATCGCATAGGCCACCCATGCGGCAGCTTCCTCAGGACTCCCGCCCGCCGTACCGTCCAGATTGGATCCGTAATTCACGGTGACAACAGCGGTGCCGAAGTGGTCCAGCAGTTTGGCAAAGCGTCCAAAATCGTTAATAGAATTTGCCGTGTCTCCCGGCCCAGTGTTCTTGCTCGTTGACCAATGGTACGTGTCAGCCCAGCGGGACCCTGGGTAGCGCAGCGTCGTTGCCCCCGAGGAAGCCAAGATCTGGGGCAGCAGCGACTCTTGGATTACGTTGCTGGCCATATCCCAGGAAACGCCGAGAGCACGAGGCGCGAGAAAGGCTTTAGGCTTGTCAGCCTGCACGGTAACCTTCACTGTTCCCTTAATCTCCTGGGCGCATGTACCGCACGGATATCCGACAGCTACACACAACACGAGAACGAACCACAGTAGTTGCGCTTCATAAACACGAATCTGTTTGATCATCCCACTGTCGCGTGTATCACTTACTAACAGTCTTGGTTGATTAGTACACACTCCACCCTCCTGTCTTATCGAACGCTATGTGTTCGACAAGGTCAGTGACTTACTAGAGTTATTAGCTCGTGTAACTATGACTTAGACGCGTGCGAGGCCGACGTTCCCCTTTTGTCTTTCAATCTTTGCATTTACAATTGCAGCTTGCCTCAAGCCATGAGCTATCGGCGTCACATGAAGCGCCTCCCAGCCTCGAAGATGAAGCGCCGGTTCTTTATTTTGGCTGTGCTTTTCGTCCAGGCCCTTCCGCTCCGTTCGCAGGCACCTACTGCCGTTGCATCTTCTGCGTCCCCGATCCGCTTCCAAGACATCGCGCAGAGTGCCGGCATCACGTTTGTGACAAACAATTCCCCAACGGCCAACCGCAATGAGCCCGAGACAATGGGCGGCGGTGTCGCGCTTCTGGACTACGACGGCGACGGATACCTTGATATCTACGCGGTCAACGGAGCGGCAATTCCCTCGCTCAAGAAAGAGGGCACTCAATATGAAAACAAGCTTTACCACAACAATGGCGACGGCACATTCACCGATGTCACCGAGAAAGCCCGCCTGAGCGGCGCAGGCTATAACATTGGCGTCGCGGTCGGCGACTACGACAACGATGGCTGGCCCGATATCTATGTTGTAGGCCCCACGCCGAATCAGCTGTTTCATAACAACGGCAACGGGACGTTCACAGACGTAACGGCGAAGGCAGGCGTTGCTGGCGGAATACGAAATGGAAAGAAGATGTGGTCTGTGGCAGCCGCCTGGGTTGACTACAACAATGATGGCCGGCTTGATCTTTTTGTGTCGAACTACGTCGAATGGTCTGTGAATCAGGATCCAGTGTGTATGACGGCAGATCAGCAACGCGAGTATTGCGATCCCACCTTCTACAAACCTCTTCCCAATACTCTCTATCGGAACAATGGGGACGGCACCTTCAGCGATGTATCGGCTGAAACCGGCATCGCAGAGCACCTTGGCAAGGGCATGGGAGTCGCCATCGCTGATTTCGACGGAGATGGCTACACGGACATTTTCGTCGGCAATGATGAAACCCCGAGTTTCCTCTTTCACAATCTTAGCGGCAAGAAATTTGAGGAAATTGCGCAACAAGCCGGGGTTGCGGTCTCCGCGGACGGCAAGGCGCTCTCCGCGATGGGCGTGGATTTTCGAGATGTAAACAACGATGGCAAGCCTGACATCTGGTACACGGCGCTGGAGAAAGAAACCTTCCCGCTGTTCTTTTATCAGAGCGATTTGCTTTTCGATGATGTGAGCATTCGCACGGGCATCGGCTGGGCAACGATGAAGATGTCGGGATGGGGCAATGGAATTTACGATCTTGACAACGACGGTTGGAAGGACCTTCTCGTCGCGCGTGGCCATGTGCTTGCGAATCCAGAAAAGATACTTTCCTGGTCGCGTGCCCAGCCCAACGCGGTCTTTCGCAATCTCGGCAACGGCAAGTTTGAAGATGTAAGCGCTACGGCAGGACCTGATTTCCTTGAGCCTAGAGTGCATCGTGGTGTCGCATTTGGGGACCTGTTCAATGACGGCCGCATTGACGCGGTCGTCTCCAGCCTCGAGGGACGGTTGCAGGTTTTCCGCAATTTGACGCAAAACCAGAATCACTGGATCGAACTGAACCTGCACGGCACAAAGAGCAACCGCATGGGTATCGGCGCGCGCATTAAGATCGTTGGAAGCGACGGAAAGACGCAGTGGAGTCATGCAACGACCAGCGTGGGCTACGCCTCCGCGAGCGACAGCCGCATCCATTTCGGCCTCGGGCCGGATTCCTCCCAAGTCCGCGAAATTGAAATCCTGTGGCCTAGTGGAATTAAACAGACGCTCAAAGATGTGCAAGCAGATCATGTAATCACGATTGAAGAACAACCTTCGTCGGCAGGCGCGAAACGACTCATTCCGGCTTATGCCGCTGCGACTCCAACTGATATTTCCCCTGTAGTTCGAGCTCGCCCTTCCGCTTTGCATCGAGTGTTTTGAATTTCGCGAACTCCTTTTCAGCGAGCTCCTTTTTGCCGGCTTTTCGGTACGCATTCGCAAGAGTCAGATGAAAATCGACAATATTCGGGGCGAGCCGCGTAGCTTCTTCGAGTTCTGGAATGGCGTCATCCGGCTTTGCCATTGCCATGAAGATGCGACCCATCAAGTTGTGTGGCAGTGCGTTCCTGGGTGCCAAATCCTCAGCTTCCCGGGCGTAAGACAATGCCTTATCAAACTCCCCTTTCTTGAGATATAGATATCCAGCCTCAATTCGTGCTGGTACATGAGAAGGGCTGACTTCCAACTCTCTTTCGTATTCCCTAATGGCCTCGTCTTGATCTAACTTGGAAAGGAATTTTCCGTAGGCGTAATGAACATTGGCCTCGCGCGGATAACTTTCCACAAGAATGCGGTAGGGGCTTCGAGCTTGGTCTAACTCGTTCCCATTCTCGGAGAATGCAGCCTCGCCTGCTTTCGTAAGTAGGTCTTTCTTGCCCTGGGGAACATCTTGCGGGAATAGAGGAACCCGAAGAGCAGCCATCCCGAACGCTTGAATTATGTCCGCGTTGGCTTCATTGCGTTGCGCAAACCAGGCAAGTTCTTTCACGCCCATATCGAACTCGCCGGCTGTGATCCACAGCAAAGCCACGCGGTAGCGGACAATCACCTGCAAATCGTGATCGTTCCCAAAGCCTAATTGCTCGCCCTCCCAGAGATCGCTGAAGGCGTGACGATAATCGTGTAGTTCGTATTCACAGATGCCGACGAACGCCCACGATGGACCGTTTTCAGGCGTAAGCTTCGTGGTCTCACGGTAAGCATCGCGCGCCTCCGCAAAGCGTTTCATTTGGTATAACGAAGATCCTAGGTATCCCCAGGCTTCTGGCGATTTCGGACTCAGTTGAACAATTCGGCGGGAGAGCTTGGCCGCTTGCTCGAAATCCCCAGATTCCCAAGCCTGTTTGGCGCGACTGTGGAGATTTGCAGAGGTTCGGTTGGCGGAAAAGCTTGAGATGGGGTTTTGCTTGCCTGACTCAGTGCACCACAAACGGACCGCGGGCATCGTCGTCGCGCAAACCCCTAACGTTGCAACGAGCACTCGCGGCTTAAGATTGAACCCGTTTAACAACCTTCCGCACCTCAATCCATCTGTACTTACACGCTCGTCCCGCCGGGGACGATTACCTGGCAGATTCTCTTCAAGAAAAAGCCGGCTGACCGGTTAAGGTCAGCCTGGGCTAAGACCAATGCAACCCATGGATACGCTAGAACGTGTACTTGGCTGACATCTCTAGCACGCGCCGTCCAAGCTTTGTGCTGGCATACCCGGTTGCAATGTTGGTGCCGTCGAGCTTGAAAGTCCCAGTCGGCACGTTGGTGACCACATACTTTCCAGAGCCAAGCGGGCAAGGATTCGACGCGCTTCCCACGGCCCCGTTGCACTGATAATCCATGTGTATTGTCATATCCCCATTGCTTTGGTTCTGGAAGGATTCCAAAGCATGGTTCAGGAAGTTGAAGGCGGAAAATCGGAATTCGACGTTCTGCTTCTCTGTGACCTTGAAAGCCTTGAAGAGCGCAAGGTCGCTATTGAACCAGGCGGGGCCGTGGATATACGGCAGTTGCCAGGGCCCGTTGGTGTTCGGAGTTGGACCACTGAAGCACCCGGCGTTGAAGTACTGGTGCGCCTTCAGGTGCGCGGTTGGATTGCATACAACCGTCGGCATGAGAGTGGGACTTGGCGAACCCAGGAAATAAGTGCTGCTGAGGCCGTAGTTGCCTCCCCAGGTGGTAAGAGCCGAATCCGAGAACCACGATGGCCCGGTTCCGTTCAAGCCCAGGTTGACGCTGCCTAGAGAACCGAGGTGTGGGCCGCTTTGCCAGGTGGTAATGCCTGACAAGCTCCATCCGTTAAGGGCATACCCTAATCTACCGTGTACTGGATTCCCCTCCTGGAACACGTAGGAGAGGTTGACGATGTGCGAGCGGTCAATGCTCAATACTCCGTAGTCATGACGCAGGTCTGTCGGGTCGGGGGCGTTCCCATTCAACTGCGAAGTACCTAGCGTTCCCAGTGCCTTGGACCATGTGTAATTCAGGTTGTAGGTGATCCGGCCCTTCGTCCGAACCCAACTTGTCTGCAATGCATTGTAGTTGGCTTTCCCGAGATGTCTACCCAGGTTGATCTGGGACGCCCCGTAGTCCGCGTTGTAGGGATAAAGGTTTGTAGGAACATTTGCGGCGCAGTTTCCGCTCGAGTTGTCCGCCTGAAGTGCCGTGCAACCTTGGGCCGCGAAGAACGCCCCAATTGGGATCACGTTCAGGTTCGACGGGCTCCCTTGCAGGACCCCGTGCAGCGACTGAGAGCCGACGTAGCCGACTTCAAGTAGTGAACTCCACGGTAGTTGCTGAGAAATCGTGAAGTTGTAATTGCGCGTAAGTGGCGTATCGTGGTCGTTCGCCACTACGCCACCGACGTTTCCGCAAGTGAAGCCCAAAACATGCCCGCATCCCGTAGGCGAGGTGGGCACGGTTCCATTTACGCCGAAGCCTTGCGCAAACGAGAGGTTGATCGGGAACGTGCTGTTGTATTGGATGACTCCCTGAGACAGATCTACCGATGCCGGAAAGTCGCGGTAACCGTACGTCCCCCAGCCGCCACGGAAAACCGTCTTTCCAGTCCCAAACAGGTCAAAAGCCATTCCGAGACGCGGCTGCCAGGTGATCATGGATACATCGCGTCCCGTAATCGGCAGCTTGTCCCCTTGGCCACGCCAGGCGAAGCCCGCGAACTTTGCATTTAGATCGCCGGTCCAGGCTGGCACTCCGGATGAGTCGTCTGTCCGCCACGTTCCCAAGTGATCGGCACGAACTCCAAGGTTGAGAGTCAGTTTTCTCGTGACCTTCCAGTCGTCCTGGACGAATCCCGAATAGGTTGGCTCCCAAACCCGGTCGAGAGCTAGCTTGTTGACTTGACTAAAATTTCCTGTTCCCAAGAGAACATTGGCAACTGGATTGTTCGAGCCACACACGGTATTGCCATTGAAGCAATTCGTAAGCGGGCTGGCGTTCCATGTTACGGTCGTGGTTTGGAAGTTGCCGTTATAGTCGCTGAAGGCTCCCTGGTTGTTCGTGCTCTTCTCGTAATAGAAACCGGTCTTAATTGTATGGGTCTTATATGACTTGGTGACGTTGTCCTCGAGCGAGTAGTTCCATTTCTGCCAGAGGAAGACGCCCCCGCTGGCCGAGAAAATGTCCGGCTGCTCCATCTGAGGAACACCCGCCAGCCAATAGCCATTCCCCAACTGGGGCATCATCGTAGTCTTAGTAGCGTAGGGACCGGGCGCGTACGGGTAAGCTGTGCCGGCAATGCCACCTGTCGCTCTCGACCAGGCATCTTTCTTGTTTGGCATCAGTGGGTAATTCACATAGCCAATACCGGCCGAGAGATCGTTAGTCAGCGTTGAGGTAATGACCTTTACATAGTGCCCAGAAACCGTCTGCGAGTTGTCGCGAGACGACAAGCCGCCCGGAAAGGGGATGGAGTTCGTAGGCTGCCACCACAGGTGAATCGGCGTGATGTCCGTTTCTTTTTGAATTTGGTAGGTAGCGTAGAACTTGCTGTTCTCGCTGTAGTTGTAATCAGCTCGAGTACGCCACATCCAACCGTTCTGATCCTGGGAGACTGGCAGAATGTAATTGAATCCGCCTGTGGCAGCAGGATCAGCATTCGGCTTTGGTATGTTGGCGAGCAAGATCGCTCCGCCCGGGTCGTAGGAAGCCGTCGGGATGTTCTGAGTTGTTGCCGTGCCGCCCAGAGCGCCCGTGCTGTCTATCCATCCGAATTTGGACGTCCCAGGAGCAGTTCCCGCAACGGTGGTGGCATTGCCGCCTGTCGTGCTGTTGTACATGGTTGTGCATACCGCGGCGCCTCCGTTGCCTCCTGCACTGCAGAAAGCGGCATTATCCGGCGCGACATTTGGATTCAGATCGAAGATGCCGCTGCGCATGCTGAGAGTTGGAACTGTATCGGTGATCAGGCCGGGGATTGAACCGCCGCCAGAGCCGGGATAACCAGCCTGATAGTAGTACTCGTATGCGGTGTGGAATACTAACTTCTTATTGGTACCGGGAACGGGCCCGCCTATCTGCGCTCCGGGATACATAAATCGCCCCGTCGGAGGAGAAATTTTGAGTGGGTTGTTGAGATTGTTCACCAACATCTGATGCTTGAAGGCCCAGTCGAGGGCGTTGAGGCTGTTGTCGCGGGCGTGGAGGTAAGCTTCACCGTGATAGCTGATGGTACCGGACTTGCCGATCACGTTGATCACGATCGGCCCCTTGGCACTATCAGCTCCGAAATTAGAAGTCTGGACTTTGACTTCGGAAACCATGTCGCCGTTGACCGTGGTGGTGGCGCCGCAATCGCAGCCAATGTCAATGATGTGTGCGCCGTCCATAGTGAGGTCGCTGCCGCCACCACGGAAGGGTGTACCGTTGCCTACGTATCCCGTTCCAACCGTCCCGCTGGTTGGAGAAACAATGCTGGAATCCGAAATGCTGTTTAAGATACCGCCCCCGCTGAAGGCAGCAAACCCCGGCAACGTGCGTACAAGTTCTGTAGCGTCCCGGCCTATCAGGGCCAGGTTTTGGAGTTGCTTAGCGGTGATGACAGTGCTGCGCTCGCCCGAATCCACTGGAGCAATTTCATCCCCAGTAGTGACAATTTCTACGGTTTCCGTGGAAGTTCCAATTTGCAGCGTCGCCGAGACGTCGCGCAGGTCGCCAGGGCGAACTGGAATGTCCTTATGCTCCCACGACTTAAAACTTGTCATCGCCACTCTCACGGTGTACGTGCCTGGAGTAATCGAGGCGAACGAGAAATAGCCGGCGTCATTGCTCATGGTTGCGCGTGTCTCGCCCGTGCCTTGGTTCAGCAGGGTGACCTTCGCCTTGGGTATAACGGCGCCCGATTGATCGGCCACCGTGCCGGTGACTGTGCCCAAAGATTGGGCATTGGCCAAGGTAGAGAGAACCAACAAGGTTAGGAAGAAGCCCGTAAGGAGCTTCGACCATTGGAACAACATTGTTCTCCAATCAAAACTTGAGTTATTCATATACCTCCAACGGGAGTAAGAGTTTTAGAAAGCGTTCATGGCTGCTAAAACAATGAGCTCTTTCAAATTGCCTGCTCAGCATTTACCGACTTCACCTTCGACCAAGACCTGCCCAATCCAATCGTTTTCGTGAGATCGCGCCACCCAATGCGTTTCGGGCCTTCCGCACCTCCCTGCGGGGGATGAAGATCCCGCCGAAGCGGGAAGACTGTAAGTTTGGTCATGTAAACGTTTACAAACCTGATTAGCTTCGCAAACCGTCAGAGTTCCTTCGCCGTTAAAATCAAGAGCGCGTACTCAAGCTAGAAAAACGATTCGGCGGGATTCTTCAACAGAACCGTGTGATTCTTAAAGCAAAATTTTGTACAATTTTGTATAAGCTAAGATTGTCGCTGTACGTTATTGAAACAAAGGAACGTACAGTTCTGGCACGTACTTGTTACAGTGCTCCGTGAGTCGTTGGTCGGAAAGCGTGTGGATGTGAGTTGCAGGTACGCTACCGAGTGGCCTCAGAGAATACAAGTCCTGCAAATCATAAAGACATCTTCAACATCAATTAGAAAGTTCCTGCGATCTTAGACTGCTGTTCAGTTGGATTCGTCCAAAACTTCTATTCCCGAAACAGTCGCATTGTTCATGATAGGTTCAAACGTCAGGTTCAGCTTTCCTTGTGGGCTAGGCTTCAGATGATGGAAGGTCTTTGTGATCTCGTGCAAACTTCCGGCTTCCTTGAAAACATCGAAGTTGGTCAGAAGCGTTTCTCCGTTGCAGATGACGTTGAAAGTCCGGCTTCCCACTCCGCCGTTCCCAGGCGCTCCAGAGCCGAAGTAGTGTTCGGCAAAGTGAAGCACAAGCTGATAGCGGCCCCTCGTGTCCACCGGGATCGCATAGCTGAAATGGCCAAACCGCTCGCCGGCGAACAGGTCAGGGTCGTGCGATTGCAGCAAAGGATGGGTTACACTTGACAGCCGCCCCTCCAAGAAATAAGTATCAGGACGCCAGAATCGGCCTTGGTGGTCTGTCAACGATACGGTTTGCGCGACGATCCGGACGGGAAGCTGTGCATGAGGTATTCCCGGCAGTATCTCTATCGCGTTCAGGGTGGGCGAGCCATTCGCAACCCTAAAAGTAAGTCGAAGAAATCCATCGCTCTGAGGGGAGACATCGCGAAAGACACGCTCATCGGCAATGTCTGCCCCAAATGCGTCTACGCTGATATCAAAGCCTTGCAGTAAATCCTCACCGTTTAGAAGTATGTTGAAATTAGCGAGCGCATCGCTAGCCCGAATGGTCGTGGAAAAAAATAAGTGCAGCTCATAAGTCCCCGGCTTCAGCGGAATGCTATAGGAGAAGTCGCCCGTCCTCGAATGCTCGAAGATAAATGGATCGCTGGTTCGGGCGATGAATCTTGGCGGCGGTTGCCAAGCGGTCCCAGCCGTGAAATATTGATCGGGATTCCATACTCTTCCTGCGCTGTCTGTCCTCGGTGGTCCGTTGTATCCTGCTAGCAAGCGAATCGGTAAAGTCAACTCGCTGCTTTGCACGGGCTCGGACACCGAGGGAGGTGCTGGATTAGCATTGCCGCGATGGGAAACTTCCCCGCCATGAGTGTAGAGGTAGACGCCCACCACAGCCAAAGGCAGACCAGTGATCCAAGCAAAATGCTTCCAACTCCACAGAACCCAAGGCCGTCGCCCGGTGTCGATAAGTTGCCCTCGTGCCACCGCTGAAGGGTTCGGTGCAATTGGCGAGGATACCACTTGAGGTTTGTGAACAAAAACTGGAACGTAGCTACCGGCAGGCAGTGTTACCTGAACAAGGTGGTCCTTCCCCTCGTTTTCGTAGAACTCGGTGAGGCGCTTTCGAAGCCGATGCGTTTCGACCCTGGCGATAGCGTCTTTGGAGGCGTCAAATACATTTTTGGAACGGCCAAAAACTTCTGTCGCGATATTGTACTCATCGAGTTCGTCGGCCTTGCCCGAGAAGAACTTATCTCCCATGAAACGCAGCAGGACGACCAGTCGCGGCCATTTGATCAGCGCTTCGAGAACGCGCTCTAATTCGGCCCGTTCAGCTTCCGACACTTGGCTGATATCGTGAGGCATCGCTGGGAAGATTTTCAACTCAACTTCTTGACGATAATACAAACATCGTTCGCCCTCTTGCAATCCAGGCGGCGCTTCCCGGGCGCGTCAAATCAAACATTATCTTCTTATCGCCGATGCTCTCCTCCTTCACGTTGTCAACACTCGGCAAGTGATTTCTGAGCGACCTGAGACATAGGTAACAGATTGTACCGACACATAGGTGACACTTTTTCCTCCGCAAAGGGAAGAAGAGAAAGGGAGCCTTGAAATCTGAGCAACTGCTCGCACGCTTGGCAGCCGCACAAGAGCGGTCGAAGTTGCCAACCTGATGACACGTAACAGCCCGAACAAAATCCTAGGTAATATTGGCTTCACCACCGTCTCCGCGCCCTTCGCATCGCGAAAGTGACGCTTGCGGGACTATCAACGACTAGAGCAGGGCTAGTTGAGTCTCTGCGTTAGAACCGAGATCGACTTTTGCCCGCGTTTGAGAGCAATGTCAGTCAGTTCCTGTGTCGCCATCTAAAGGATCCTTCATCCGGCATTTTGACTTGCTTAAGGGAGAAATACAAATGATGCGCAAACATCAGCGAGGTTGGATAAAGAAAGAAACTCGTAGGCAGGGTGAAACTTGGGTGTTGTTCTTTCGTACGATTCGCAAGGACGACGGCAAGCGCGTCGAGAACAAAATTCCAATTTGCCTTGTCAGAGACTTCCCCGACAACAACTCTGCCTGGGCAGAGGTCGAGAAACAGCATCTCCAAATCAACCAAGTGGACTTCCGCGGATGTGTAACCTTCGCAGATTTAGCACACCACTACGCGGAACATGAGCTTGTCGAACCCACCGAATCTATCCACCCAAAGGCGCACACGAGAAATCGCAGGTTACGAGCGAGTACTTCGTAAGACGCCAGCCTTTTCAGCATTAACAGTGATTCTAATAGCTTAGAGGTGCCTCCCGGCGATACAAGTTATTGAAAGGTTCTCTAAGAAAGATCAACTGCGGGTAACTTTTTTCGCGTACAGAACCGCTCAAAAACATCATCAGAGAAGATTTTGAGTTCTGTCATTCCCTCTTTGTAGTGAGTAGATTCGCTGGGTTATGAGTTACTCCACCTTTCATGATTATTAGAAATCCAGGGGCTGATGGCAAGGTTGGGGAAAATCTTAAGAATCTTCAGGGCGGGTATTCGGAGCGGACTGGGAGTGCGTCGGCTAAGCGTCTTCAATCCATGTTTAATGACACCCTGATAATGTTTTTGGCAATTTTTCTTTTCTTAGCACACAAAAATACGGCGTCGTAATTCTTTCCACTTAATAAAGTGTTCCCGCCTGCGACCTAGTATTGTAAACTTTCGCAAAAACCCTAAGGGGCAAGCACGATGGCCCATCCAGCGGAACCCGAAAACAGTCGGCCGTCCTCCGGCAAAAACACAGTCCCTGAGCGGGCTCGTGTTTTGCTCGAAATCAATAATGCAATCGTCACGAGTCGAACCCGATGCGCTTTGTTCGTTGCCGGACCATCAGCGACTACGAAGCAATCATTCTTACCCCCGAGCAGGCCTACGCAGTGTTACTCAACTTACAGGAACCAGAACGTACCCTGATGCTACTCGCTGCTGGCACAGGTCTACGTATCTCTGAATGCCTTGGCCTGCAATGGCAAGATGTCACTTTGCTGAATCCGTTATTCATGTGCGCCGCACATGGACATGCGGCAGAGTCGGCTGGCCGAAAAGTACAAACTTCGAAAGGCCCGGTGCCGATGCATCCTTTGCTAGCTGAATTTATGTTCTCTTGGAAACAGCATACGCCCTACTCTTGCCCAGATGATTGGGTGTTTGCCTCATTCAAGCTCAAGGGCCAACAGCCGCGTGTGGGTAACATGCTGGTCGAAGACTATCTACGCCCAGCAGCGGTGAAGGTTGGTATTCTTTCATCCCACAGAGACGAAAATGGCAAACTGGTGGACGATGATCTGCGGCGATTCGGCTTTCATAATCTCCGTCACAGCCTCGCATCCTTCCTCGTTCGCATCAAGACCGATCCAAAAACGGTTCAGACTTTGCTGCGGCACAGTGACGTAAAGTTGACGCTTCAGTGTTGTACCCATAGTGTCAGCGATGATCGAATGGCAGCAGCAGGAGCAATGCTGGGTGCGATTTTCAGTCACGCCGCAGACCGAAGCGGACTGAAAGCGGACTAAGTGAGAGGCCATCCGGGTCTAAGTCCTTCACCATCATCGTGGTCAGGAACGGAATCCAATCTCTCCGAAAAATAGCGGACTGAGAGCGGACTGGAGAGTTTTTCCGAAACAGAGTTAAGCTCTTTTGAGCGACCCGAGACATAGGTGACAGATCGTACCGGACACATGGGTTACACTTTTTCCCCTTTTGGGGAGGGGTGAATGCCTTGGAAGGAGTGTTCGGTAATGGATGAACGTCTGCAGTTTGTGGCTCGCCGGCTAGCCGGCGAGACAATGAGCGAACTCTGCCGGGAGTTCGGGATTTCCCGCAAGACCGGCTACAAGATCTTCGATCGCTACCAGGAGTGCGGAGTTCAGGGGCTCACCGATAGGAGCCGCCGTCCCTTCCGCTACGCCCATCAACTTCCCTTTCAGGTGGAGAACTACATCCTGAACGTGAAGCACGAGCACCCCAGCTGGGGTGCTCGTAAGATCCGCGAGCGTCTGATCCGGAGGTTCTCCGACATCCCCATCCCTGCCAAAAGCACCATCCATGCAGTGCTGGATCGCTACGGTCTGGTGGAACGCCGCGGCCGGGTACGTCGTCGTGCTCAGGGAACAGCTTTATCCTTAGGCCAGAAACCTAATGAACTGTGGTGCACCGATTACAAGGGCGAGTTCTTGCTAGGGAATCATCAATACTGCTATCCATTGACCGTCACCGATCACGCTAGCCGTTTTCTCCTCACCTGTGAGGCTCTTTCTTCCACCTGCGAAGATTACGCTTTTACTGTGTTTGCGAGGCTTTTTCAGGAGCGCGGCCTGCCCGCCAATATCCGCAGTGACAACGGCGTGCCCTTCGCTTCGGCACACGCCTTGTTTAACTTGAGCAAACTTGCTGTCTGGTGGCTCCGGCTGGGGATTGGAATTGAACGCATCAAACCCGGTCATCCCCAACAGAACGGCCGCCATGAACGCATGCATCTTACCCTCAAGAAAGAAGCCACCAAGCCGGCCGCCGCCAACTTTCTTCAGCAGCAAGCCCGCTTCGATGACTTCATCGAAGTCTTCAACCACCAACGTCCTCACGAGGCTCTGGATATGCAGTGCCCGGCTGAAGTCTATCAAGCCTCTCCACGCCCTTATCAGGGCTTGCCCGATATCGACTACCCCTTTCACGACAAGGTCATCGTCGTTACCCGCTGCGGCCGCATCTGTCTGGGCAATAAAAAGATTAACTTCAGCCAGGTCTTTGCCGGCCAGGCGGTCGGCATTAAAGAAATTCACGACGACATCTGGCTGGTCAGTTTTATGGATTATGATCTGGGATACTTCGATCTGGAGACTCGCGTGTTAGAACCGCTGGAAAATCCCTTCGGCCCAAAAGTGTTACCCATGTAGCCGGTACATTCTGTTACC
>Ga0157374_10000964_pt1 | contig 24970 bp, 14 predicted proteins | sample M25metaG_FD_115308 | JGI IMG/M metagenome (GOLD analysis project Ga0157374, IMG submission 115308) | Miscanthus rhizosphere microbial communities from Kellogg Biological Station, Michigan, USA - M2-5 metaG | ecosystem: Host-associated > Plants > Roots > Rhizosphere > Soil | place: USA: Michigan... | reverse complement strand
TTGAGCTATGGTTACTTACTCGTTTAATTGTGGCCGATTGGGCTTTAAGATCCTATTTAATCAGTTACAGTTTAATAAATTTGGTTGTTCCTATCAGGGATTGTGTTTTGCCATCAAATACTTTAACCATATATGTACCCGGCATCCAGCCGGTAGCATCTCCTTGCCAATAAGGCTGATTTGATGTTACCTTTTTAAGCATGTTGCCCGAGCTATTTGTGATCATGATATTATACGAACTTGAAGCTCCTGCAACTGGCGTAGCTATAGCCAGGTTGATCTTACTGCTCGCCGGATTAGGGAATACATTAATACCATTTTGAGCCAGGTTGTTACTAAGAGTAGAGTAACCTATCGGCACGATAGTAGAATAAGTAATTTTACCATTTATATCCTCCTGCATCAGGCGATATAGGTTCATGCCTGAAACCGGGTTATTGTCTGTAAACCCATAGTTGCCAGCACCAGTAGCTGGTACACCGCCTAATATAGCGAAGGTGTTACCCCCATCTATGCTTCTTTGGACAGTGAAATTGGTGTAGTTTTCTTCGTATTTGGTATTCCAAATAACTTGAACTTGCCTGGCACTGGTAGCTTTTTTAGCGTTAAAGTCAAGCAATTGATAAGCATATACCGGATTTTGACGCATTACAATAGCAAAGCGGTTTTTACCAAAGGTGTTTGTGTCGGTCTTATTCAAATCAAAGCTATAGGAGCTGTTCTGACGCATGTCGGTTGTATCGTTTTTAAACTTGTCTACAAGCAATATGTCGAATAATTTAGGAATCGCATTGATCTCCAATAGGTTCAGTTGGTAATTCCCGGATGCTGAGGCTCCCACTCTTAATGGGATTGTTTGGCCCTGTTTGTTGAATGGGAGACTGTTTACGGCGAGCGCAGAATTATCGTTTGACATACTTGCCAGGTTTACTTTGCCCGATCCCATTTTGTAGAGCGCATCTTCCATAATATCATATCCTGATTTAGCATTAGGATCAAAACCTATAAATATGTTATCCTTGTTGATGGTATCTTTCTTCATTTCGATGCGCAGCGATTGCATTATTGCGAGCTGATCCGCAGGTTTGCCCATAAACCGGAAAACGCCGGTATTTTGTACTGTGGGTGATTTTGCTCCTTCGTTAAAGTTTAACTGTGCGGACGCGTTTAAGGCTTGCACAAAGAAACCCTGGCCACTCATGATCGTCTTTGTACCATTATTGGTAACAACATGAGTGGTCGTATTATATGTATCATAATTGTTAGTGTAAGGATTCAACTCATATATAAAAGGTGACAGATTTTTACCATAAATGGCTGTAGTAGTAGTAGTGCTTTGCATAGTGCTCAGATCGATGCTGCATGCATAAGGGTTAGCAACAAAATTAAAGCCCTGGATCGAAGGATCTACGCCTGTGTAACCAAGACTAGTTGAGGCTGGTGTATACCAATCCCTGAACACTACTTGTTGCTGGTTAAGGTATCCGGTAGTCGACATTACTGTTGGTTCGGCAGGTGTGCCTGAGGTGAATTCTTGCGCCGTGGTATAGGTTGAGCTATTCCTGTCCCCACGGTAGAAAAATAGAAAACCGTTGCTCACCGGTATGGAATAGGAACCTGAAGTCACGTCAAATGTATAAGTAGGCGTCGAGTTGTTCCCGCTGGTCAGGCTATTTATGCTTTGATAAGAGCCACTTATAAAACTGGCATTCGAATTAAAAACATCTTCACGATATAAATAGAGCGTAGGCCCCTGGGTGACTTTATCAAACCCGCCCGAAGCACTTGTGCCACTTATCAATGCAAAGTTTTGCACATAATTAAGGCTGTATACTTTGTTTGAGCCTGATGTGGCAGCATAAACAGGCGAGGCCATTAAACGATATCCCCTGTTCCCGCTTATATAACTCTCAACGGTGAACAGACCATCGAATGAATTTGTATGACCGCTTGGGCCCGCCGGTATGTTACCAATAGCTCCTGAACCATACACATCTGATTGGATGGTAAAGTTGCCGCCCGCGGTGTTGGAAAAATGCGAATCGTGAGCAGAAGCATCCAGGAAATTTATTGTGGAGGTCGACCCAAGGTAGAAGTTGCCGGTAGAGCCGTTTGTAACAGATTGCGAGTTAACGATGTTTAATGTACAAGGCGAATTTGGTGTGCCCGCATAGAAGAAGCCATTATTCTGGAAAGCAAGCTGACCCGAGGTACCGCCGATATTTAAAGTATTACCATTTTGAAATTTCATCGTTCCGGAGGTCTCATTGTAGATATAATTTAAGCCCCAGGTTATAAAAACTTGTCCGCCGTTGACGGTTAGGGTACCAAGGTTGTCAAATATTGCGTGACTATCCCTGGTGCCTACAATCACCTGCGAAGTTGTGGACCTCATGTTTACCACTGCCTTTACACCTGCATTTACGGTAAAGCCGTTTAGAAACTGGATCGTTTGACCAGATTCTAAGGTTAGCCTGCTCTTACCCTGGATGGTGATCGTATTTACTACTGTGGGGGCAGACACCAGGTCTGGCTGGTTAGTTGGGGTAGCAAGTGTGGTGCTATCCGGGATAAATATGTTATCATTAGAACCAGGTATCCCGTTTGGTGACCAGTTCGTAGCTACGCTCATGTCGCGGCTGGTGGCCCCAGTCCATGTATAGCCTTGTCCACAAGTACCTCCGTAGGCTGTATATGAAATTTGGTAATTAGAAGTGTTGAAACCATTGGCGCCAACAAGGGGTGCAGATGGAGTAACAGTATAAGCGCTGCCGTAAGACTGTGGCCCCGGAGTGCTCATTGTGAAATAAACACTGCTTATACTTTCACTGTTTACTAATCCATTTGCTGTAAAATAAGAAGTAGACGCTCCTGGATAAACACCTGTAAAGTCATCTGAAGTTGATTTTGGTGGTCCTGTAGCCACAATACTTAAGTTTGCTTTGCTTATTGTAAAAGTCCCATTCACATAAACAATGGCTGCGTAACCTGCGGGTGCCTGGCCGCCAGTTACTGTAATGGGATATGTCCCGGCATTAGAGCTGGCGGTAGCTGTAGTACTTACGCTGGGTAGTGCGACCATACTGTCCCCACTAACAAGTCCCGTAATCGTATAAGTTACCGTTGGAGTAACACTTCCATATGTTTGGGTTACATTAGTGCCTGAAATAGTCACTGTTTTAGTAACTGTTATCTGTATGCTTATAACAACAGTGGCAGTTACACCCCCTCCATAAGTTGAAGTTATGGTATAGTTTGTAGCTGCACTTGCTCCGCCAGTAGGTTTACCGGATATCCTGCCGGTGGCAGCAGTGAATGTTAAACCGGCCGGCAGACCAGGGCTAATGGTATAATTACCCGTTGGAGCGTCGGGAGTAGAGGTTGGTTGAATATTAGTTATAGTCTGATTATTTGCAAAAGCATAAATGGTACCCGGATAGGCAATGCTTTCACTGTTAACTGTTATGGTATAAGTTGAAGTGTTTGTACCGGCTGCATTTGATGATATTACCGTAATGGTTGTACTACCACCAGCAGTTAGTGCAATTGAGGCGGAACTGGTTCCACTGGTAACAGTTGCGCCATTTACCGTTATGGTCGAATTAGCCCCAGTCGGTGTAACGGTGACCGACGCAACTGAGCTACTTTCCTTTACAGTGTAGGTATAAGTTCCAGCTGCAAATGTTAGTGTACCTGAACTGATCGTTAGACTACTAAGGTTATTGGTGCCCGCCATTACCTTTACCGAAGATAAGACAATGAGCACCACCGCCATAATAATGGATTTCGGTAAAAGGTCTATTGTCCTTTTCTTTCGTCCCAATAACCTGCCAAATGATGGCGAGACATTTAAATAATTAATGCTATCCTTATTATAGGTATAAGCATTGCTATCATCGCCGGCTTCTATCGCCGGTGATGATGTGAACTTGTTAGCTAATGCAGACAGTGTTGCAAGTAAATATTTTATGACCATGTTCTGTAAAAGTTAGGTTAGGTTTATGTACAGAAAAACTCTTATTTAAAATATTATTTGCGCAGGTATATTAAGCGGGGTAACACACAGGGTGTAAGTTTGACACTTACATATCTGTGTCTCAATAAATTACGCACCCACATAAGTCAATCTCTGTACCAATAGCAATATTTTTCGGGTTGCTCAATAAGCCTTTTTTTATAGTATTACTTCAAATTATTGCCGAATAATTTAGGGTAGATGGTTGGAATATTTTACTGATTGTCAATTAATTAATAGTGTTCCTCAAAATGTGGAATACCTGTTGGGGAGTTGTGCGGAATAGCCCGCAATTATGGCTTTTGATGGGTTTTGTCATAATATGCACATTGTCAATGTGATGTGGTTATTATCTAAATTGAATTAGATAAACAATAAGTAAAATATAAAACCAGGTGGGAAATTTTGAGAAAAAACGGCAACGTGCAACGCAATATTATCAATAATGTTGTTGATTATACGAATAGTTAAATTGTTAATCTTAAGCAAATTGTGTGGTTTATTTGCTTGTAAAATAGTGTTTTTTTTAACTTTTATGGATTGCCGAATAATATTAAGTAAACGTATTACATATCAATTAATAAATGTGATATTCATACTTGTTGATAACTTTTGTGAGTTGCGTGAAACGCTCATTTAATACAGTATCGATAAAATTCAAGCTATGTATAAGTAAATATTTATGCTGCTGTTTTTACGACGAAAAACTATATGTATAAAGGAAAATAATTCATTGATACTGAGGTAGAGAAAAATAAATGTGCAAACAATATTTATTGTGATTGTTCCAATGACAGTTTGTTTTTATATTTTGCAGAACCAACATGCTATTTCTGAATGTCCCGTAGAGAGATTGTCTATTCCGTTTTTTATACTTTATTTTTTGTACTATCCATCTGGTCGGGTATAGAAAGCGGGTTCACAGATAGTCATACACCATCTATTCCGTTTGCGATTGAGTTTTTTACTTTAATAGTTGGCGCTATTCTTTTTGCCGCAGATTTTGCAAAGCACAAAACCGCAACATTCGAGAAAATACGGGTTCACGTATTAGGACTAACAGCCAACAGTTTAGTTATGCTGTACGTTTTGGTATTGGCCATGCAAGAATATCGTTAGAATAATTTAGGGATTTTTAGTCAATAACCGAATAAGTAATAACAGCTTTTTCCTTGTTCTTAAGCGTAAATTCTCCGTTGATTTCGCAATGGAAAGACTCCTTTATTTGCTGATAAACTTGTTCGGTGATCAATACCTGGCCAGCTTTGGCCACCGACTGCAGCCGCTGTGCCACATTTACCGAGTCGCCTATTACGGTATAATCCAGTCTTCTGAGCGAGGCTGAACCTATATTACCGGATACCATTTCGCCTGAATTGACACCGATCGAAACATCCGGCTTAAATTCCTTTTCGCCGGTTGTAACGGGCTCTGCTTTGGCCAGTTCAGTTTTTATTGCAAGGGCCGTATCAATGGCCCTGTCAAGGTGATAATCGCCGCGATAAACTGCCATTACAGCATCACCCATAAATTTATCTACATGACCGCCCTGAGCAATGATCTCTTTTACAATTTTATCAAATAAGCCATTCAGCAGGTTAACCACAGTGTTGGCTTGAACATGCTCAGTAATGGCGGTAAAGCCGCAAACATCAATGAACATTACTGTGGCATCCATTAGCTCGTTTTTGAGCAAACTGCTTTCAAACTCCTTGTGCGACATGAAGTTGAGCACATTGTCGTCCACATACATCTTAAGGATATTATTCTCCTTAATAGCCTGCATGGTATCCTGCAGTTGTTTCACGTAATTGATGGTTTTTTCCATCGTTACGTCCAGATCATCAAAGTCGACAGGTTTGCATACAAAATCAAATGCGCCGCGGTTCATTGCAGTACGGATATTCTGCATATCACCATAAGCGGATACGACTACAGCTTTTATAATTGGGTTGGCTTCAGGTAAACGGCTCAACAGGGTAAGACCATCCATCACCGGCATATTAATGTCCGATAACACGATGTCCAGGTCGGGATGCTCGCTTACTTTTTGAAGCGCTTCCTCGCCGTTTTGCGCAAAAACGAACTCATACACGTTCTCGCGTATTTTTCTTCTGAACTTCTGTTTTACAAGGGCCTCTAAATCAGCCTCATCGTCTACAACCAGTATCTTGGCCATTATTTGCTCAAGGTTTTAAGTTTTTCTTTCAATAGACTAAAGTCAAGGGGTTTTGTTAAAAAGTCGTTGGCGCCACGTTCCATAGCCTGCCGGTGATTTTCTTCATCGCCGTAAGCAGTGATCATCATCACCATAGGAGGGGGGGTATCATATTCATGCCTGATGCGCGACAATAATTCCAGTCCGCTCATACCCGGCATATTGATGTCCGACAAGATCAGCACAACTTCAGTATGTTTATCGTGCAGATAATTAAGGGCATCTTCCCCGGATAATGCAAAGTCGAAATCAAATTCGTGTTCGCGTATTTCCTTGCGAAACCTTTGTAAAAATAGCGGCTGTACGTCAGCCTCGTCATCAACGACAAGTATTTTCATTTTATGGCTAAATATAGATATTAAACTTAAACGGGTAAGCTTATTTTGAACTCCGATCCCTCGCCCGGCTTACTTTTGACATCAATTTTACCTGAATGCGCTTTTACAACAATATCGTAGCTTAATGAGAGACCTAATCCTGTTCCTTCGCCGGTTGGCTTGGTGGTAAAGAACGGTTGTAATATCTTCTCTTTTATGTCTTCAGGTATGCCGGTACCATTATCTTTTACTATAATTTCCAGCAATTTTCCTTTTAACAAGGTAGTTACTTCAACCATCGGTTTAAACTCTGTATCTGCTGTTTTTTGCTTTTCCTTTACAGCGTAAAAAGCATTATTGAATAGGTTGAGCAGTACGCGACCAATGTCCTGAGGTACCAAATTGGCCTGTGGTAATCCCTCTGCAAAATGAGTGATCAGGTCGGCATTAAAGGACTTGTCTTTTGCCCGCAAACCATGGTAAGCCAGGCGCAGGTATTCATCGGCCAGCTTATTAATGTCAGTAGGTTCTTTTACATTGCTGCTGGCGCGGCTATGTTGCAGCATACCCTTTACTATACCATCGGCGCGCTTGCCGTGGTGCATTATTTTTTCAAGGTTTTGTTTGATATCCGCAGCAATGGCAATCGCTTCGTCCTTATCACCTTTATTAAGTTCCTCCTCCATTTCTTCTATCAGCTCAGAGGTAACTTCCGAGAAGTTATTGACGAAGTTTAACGGGTTCTGTATTTCGTGCGCTATACCTGCTGTCAGCTCACCCAATGATGCCATCTTTTCCGACTGGATCAATTGGGTCTGGGTGGTTTTTAACTCCTGCAAAGTTTCCTGCAACTCATCTTTTTGCTTCTGTAGCTCAACAGTACGTTCTTGTACTAAGGATTCTAATTCGGCGCGGCGTTCGGTGCTGATGCGCAGTTCTTCCTCCTGCTTTTTAGAGGTGGCCCATTTGCCGAATATCCAGGCAAAGGCTATTAGGGTAGCACCATTAAAATATTCATTGTATTTGTCATGAAACCCATCGAAAAAGAGCTCAAAAAAGCAATTAACAAGCCCCATGGCTGCCAATGGAATATTGGCTAGCAGATAAGATCGTTGTGATGTAAAGTCCTGTTCTCTGTCAACGTAGTAGACCAGTCCAAACAAAATAACTGCGCCTATGAGGTCCTTAGCGAAATCTTCCAGAGCGAGAGTCGCAAAAAAGCCTACTATAATCATCCATGTCGCTGTTGACAACATGGTTTTCCATTTAGGATAAAGGATTGAAAATTTGAGCGATTTGTTTATTCGCCTTATAATTAGAAAAGCAGCCAGAAAATAAAAAAAATCCATTCTTTATATCAATAATGCCTGATTGAAAAATTATGCTAATGGCAAATCTATCATAAATTCTGAGCCTTCACCCTCTTTGCTCTCAATATTTATTTTGCCGTTATGGCCCTTCACTATAGTGTCATAGCTCAGTGATAATCCCAGGCCTGTGCCCTCACCTGTAGGTTTAGTGGTGAAAAAGGGCTGCAATATTTTGTCCCTGATATTGTCCGGAATACCTACGCCATTATCCTTTACTTTTATGCGGATGGATTTGCCGTTGAGCGCAGTGCTTACCTCAAGTGTAGGTTTGTAATCTGAATTAACGGTTTTCTTCTTTTGTTGAGTTGCATAAAATGCATTAGTAATCAAATTAAGCAGGACACGTCCTATATCCTGGGGCACTACTTCAACATTGGGGATTTGAGGATCAAAATGAGTGACCATATCGGCATTAAATGATTTATCCTTTGCCCGCAAGCCGTGATAAGCCAGGCGCAGGTATTCATCAGCCAGTTTATTAATGTCTGTAGGCTCCTTTACATTGCTGCTGGCGCGACTATGTTGCAGCATACCTTTTACTATGCCATCGGCCCGTTTGCCATGATGGTTTATCTTTTCTTCGTTTTCTTTTATATTGTTGGCAATAGCAATGGCCTCATCAGTATTGCCTTTTTTTAGCTCTTCTTCCAGCTCTTCTATCATCTCCTTATTTACTTCAGCAAAATTGTTGATGAAGTTAAGCGGGTTTTGAATTTCATGTGCGATGCCTGCTGTTAACTCACCTAATGACGCCATTTTTTCAGATTGGATCAACTGGTTCTGTGTGAGCCTTAGATCGGCTAATGCTTTATTGGTTTGATCGCGCTGCTCCTCGATCTCGCGTTTTTGCTTGCTTAGTAAAGTGTTTGCTTTTTGCTTTTGCCGATTACTGCGGTACAACACAATACCTGTGGCTCCAATAAGTATCAGGATACCTGCTGAACCGGCCAGGAAATAATACTGCATTCTTTTCTCCTGGCTAAGCGAAGTGATCTCGGCCTGCTTTTTTGCCAGTGAATAATTGTACTGTAGTAAATTAGTTTTGTTACTCACTTCCGCATTCGACATGCTATCCCGATAGCCTATGAAAAGCTTATAATACTTATAGGCATTATTGTAGTCTTTTTTAACATTATAGGCATTTGCTAACGCCTCGCTGTTATCGCGTTTGAATTCGATAGTGCTGGTATGAGTGGCTTTTTGATAACCGTTATTGGCATAATAAACGGCACTGTCGGGTTTATTAGCTTTCAGATAGGCTCTGGCCAATATTCCGTCTATCCATTCCTCGCCCTCAGCATCATTAATTTTCTTCGCCGATACAAGTGACATAAAGGCATACTTAAATGCCATCGGCAAGTTGTTTAGCCTGACGTAGACATCTGCTATATTGCTTTGTGTCAGCTCCGTATTATAAGGTAACTGCGTTTTGGAGAGGCCCTCTTCGTAGGCTTTTATAGCCTCGGTGTACTTGCCGGTCAGCCGGTACATTTCGCCAATTCTGTTAAGTAAATTGAATTCTAAGGCTTGGTTACCAAGTTTTTTGTTGGCATCTAATGCTTTTTTATAATAAAGAATGGCATTTGACTGATCACCGATATTTGTAAAAATTGTAGCTATTCCTGCCCAAGACCCTGCCAGGGCATTAAGATTATTTGCCTCCTCTGCGTTTTTCTCCGCTTTCAGCGCCCATTCCATGGCTTTTGTATAATCACCTACCGACGTAGAGTATAACCCCGAAATCCCTGCCTGCCTGCGAGAGATTAGTGCTTTATTTGTGGTTTTTTGTGCTGCTGCTTCCGCCTTAAACGCGTATTCTAATGCCTGCTTGCTTTCTCCTGTAACATTATTAAATGAGCTCATGCTAGCGTAAGCATTTGAGAGATGTATTTTGTCATCCAACTTTTGTGCAAGGGCAATAGATTGCTCCAATAGCACTCTTGCCTGCCGCTGATCATTTTTTCTGACTGTAACCCGGGCAAGTGCAAGCAATGATTCCACCTCACCTTCCTTATAATTAAGTTTCTTCGAAATAGACAAAGCTTCATTTGCCATGCTATCTGCTTTGGCTAGCGGCACCGTAATTAAAGTTTGCAGCTCCGTTAGCCGGTTTACCCGTAGCGTATCCTGCTGCTTGTGCGTTTTTAAATCCTGTTCTATTTTTTTTACCCGTTGTTCCTGGGCATAAAGCCTTGTGATGCATGCGACCAGTGTAAGAAAGATGATTGTTCTTTTCATCGTGATATTGTAATTCAGGGTTTGAGAGGTAAGTTAATAATAAATTCCGATCCATTCCCTTCTGCGCTGTTAATCAATATATTGCCGCCGTGACTTTTCACTACGATATCATAGCTTAATGACAAACCTAAGCCTGTTCCCTCACCTGTGGGCTTGGTAGTAAAAAATGGCTGCATAATCTTGTCTTTAATTGCATCTGGTATTCCGATGCCGTTGTCTTTTACTGAGATTAAAACCTGATCGTCAGATACCTGTGTTTTTACCTCGACTGCTGGTTTATAATCAGATCCGGCTGTTTTTTGCTTTTGCTGAGTAGCATAAAACGCATTATTGATCAGGTTCAGGATAACGCGCCCCATGTCTTGTGGGACAACGCTGACCTTTGGTAAGCCCTTATCAAAGCTGGTCACCAGCTCTGCATTGAAGGATTTATCTTTTGCCCGTAAACCGTGATAAGAGAGGCGCAGGTACTCATCGGCAAGGGCATTGAGATCGGTCGGCTCTTTTTGTCCTGATGATGCTCTGCTATGCTGCAACATACCTTTTACTATACCATCTGCCCGTTTACCATGATGACGAATTTTCTCAAGATTATCCCTGATATCGCCGGCTATCGCTTTTACTTCTTCAATATCGCCTTTATCCAATTCTTCTGTCATTTCATCGATCAGTTCGGCGCTGACTTCTGAGAAATTGTTGACGAAATTTAATGGATTCTGAATCTCATGTGCTATACCGGCAGTCAGTTCGCCCAAAGAGGCCATTTTTTCGGACTGTACCAATTGTTTTTGAGCAGCGCGGAGATCAGTTAACGCCTCTTCGGCGTGTTGCCTTGCGGCTTTAATTTCTATTAAATCCTGTTCTGCCTGTATGGCATGCAGTTCGGCTATTTTAAGATCGTTGAAACGGGCGAAGGTTAGGTTAAATACATAAGCAAAGCGATCGAGCAGATCAACCGTCTCCTGAGGCTGGTCATCCGGTGAGGCCATACCGATAAAACCGTTGGAAAAGTAAGAGATATACTGTACCCGGCGCTTCTGAGTTAAGCCGTCTTTAAAAGGCACATTTAGTATTTCACCCAGGTAATAAAAATACTCAGTAAGTTCATCGCCGTACATATCAATTACAATCGACTTTTGATGTACTTTCCATGCATCGTACATTTTTTTCATCGATATGTTTTTGTCGGCATCGCCGGTGAACATATTGCTAACTTTGGAGCCATCTTCGTCGGTTATCCAGAATTCTATTTCGGCGCTATCATCTTTGGTGATGCCAATATACAGGCGGTTAGGCTCAATTCCGAGGCTGATCATTTGCCTGAAGAGTACAGCAGCTGTTTCAGCCAGTTCGTCTGATTTTTGCATTGCCAGCGTGCGGCTGCGCACCCGCTCTAAGGCTGTCTCAATCTGAGCTTCCTTTGCTTGGGCCTCGGCCTTTTGCAGGTCGAGAAAACGGGTATAGGTTCGTTCGAATTCAATAGCAAAGCGACCAAGGATTTTCTTTTCTTCGTTAGATAAGGGATTTTGAACAATCACGCCGAAACAGCCGTATCTCATGAAGGCCTCGACGTAATAAAGCCCTTCCTTAAAATGTTTTGGCGCCAGGTTTTCAACGCCACCCACTAATTCCTGCCATGCCGCGAAGTAATTTTCGACTCCATCGGGCGGTACCCTGTATGAAACGACAGGATCTTTACCCTTCCAGTCGACCAGGCATTGTGCAGTAGCTGGCTCATTTTTGTCGAGTGGGTAGTCTATTGCTTTGCTATTGAATACTTTTGAAGCATTTTCAGCCCATGCTGCCCAAAAAATATGACGGTCTTTTTCTTCGTCGGGCAGCCACAAGAATGAGAAAGCAGAATCAATGCCGAGATTCAGAACCTGTTCATGAAAAACACGTAGAGTGTCATCCAACTCATTTGAATGTTGCATGATTACGCTTTGTGTGCGAGTGCGCTCTAATGCAGCTTCTATTTGCGCCTCTTTTGCTTGTTTTTCAGCCTTTTGCAGATCAAGGAAACGGGTATAAGTTTGACCAAATACTCCGGCGAACCTTTTAAACAATTGCGACATTTCAACCGATAAGGGCTCACCTGTAAAAGCGAACAGGCAACCTTCCTTGAAAAAGAATGCATTGGTGCCCCATTTTTCCGGTAAGGAATCCATCGGATATTGAAAAGGATAGCCGGGTGCGTCATTGAGCACCTGGAAATAGCTTCTAACACCGTCGCTGTTTAGTTCATATGTGGTACTTGATTCCTTATTTTGCCATGCGTTGAACACGTGTAAAAGCAATGGATGGGCAGCCATACTTAGTTGACCAATATTTAGTGTAATACTATGATCCTCTTTTGATGAGGCCGTCCACACCTCCATTTCATTCACACCGCTAATAATGGCGACACCGCAACGTACAGTTGATTCAACGCCCAGCGTAACCAATTCCTGGAACATCGCGACTGATGTTTCGGCTATATCCTTGCTGTTGTGCATCGCCATGGTCTTGCTTCTTACGCGTTCCAGTGCTGCTTCAATTTGTGCCTCGCGGGCTTGCGCCTCTGCTTTTTGCAGGTCAAGGAATCGGGTATAGGTTTGCTCAAATACCTGTGCAAAACGTTCGAGAAGCTTAATACTTTCTTCAGAACGTTCTACGGTAGATTGCACATTGATCAACCCTTTTGAAAAAATAGCTACATTGATAATACGGCGTTTTTCATCCGGCTTTGCGGGTGCACCACCCATGCTCTCCCTATACTTCATAAAATCGAGGAGGGGTTTCCCACTAAGGTCGATCACCAGCGAACTTTTTTGTGCTTTCCATGCGTCGTATATTTTGCGGGTTACATCCGGCTCGTCAATGGAGAATTTGTATACTTTGTTATTTTGGCTGCCGTGCATGGTCACCCAATAATCTATCACTCTTTCTTCTTCATTAAAAATACCAATGGTCGCCTGGTCCGGATTTTCGCCTAGTTCTTTAAATTGTTGAAATAAAACATAAACAGTTTCAGCAAGTTCTTCACTTCGCTGCATAGCCATTGTGCGGGCACGAACGCGTTCTAACGCAAGTTGAATTTTTGCTTCCCTGGCTTGTTCCTCCGCCTGTTTGATATCCAAATAACGCTTGTATGAAAGCTCAAATACTTTTAAGAATCGCTTGAATAGTGTTTTTTCTTCCTCTCTTAGCGGCTCATAGGTAGAAATACCCAACGCCACAGTTGCCAGTGAGTACCAATAATAGTTTAACGATGCTGCGTTTTCGAGGTGCGTGTCAATAAACACATTGGTAGTTTTTTGATAGGCCAGCCAATCTTCTAATTCGGCTTGCGGAATATGCAGTTCAAAAAACTGCCCATAACCTTTTTGCATCTTTTCGGCAAACTCCGCATGCTTTTCATTATTGGCATAACCTGTTTCGGTAATGATGTTTTTGTCATGCCTGGCGTAGTGCTCATAATTCATATAGATGCAGCGCTCCTCAGAAAAGATAGCCGTTTGGACGTTGCGAATTTCTTTTAAACCCAGCAGCTCAAGTTGCCGCGAGATCGTTTTACAAACTTCCAGCATGTCATCTGCATTACTCATGCCCATAGCCACGGTACGCACCCGTTCTAGTGCAGCTTCTATTTCAAGTTCCTGGTTTTGATGTTCCAGGTTATCACGCTGTGCGGAAATCTCTTCTTTTTGTTCGCTCAGCAATTGGTTGGTATGTTTTTGCCTTTTGTTGTTACGCCATAGTATTATACCGATTATAAGTAGAATAATTGCCGCACTAATAACTATATACAAGCGTATTCGTGTATTAAATCTTTCTTTTTCAGCTTTCAGATCATCCTTTCGCTGCCTTTCCTTTTCAGTTATTAGTTGAAACTGTTTTGCTCTGTCACTGGCATTTATACTATCATTAGCCGCCAATTGCTCCTTTAAGTAATATACGCTTTTTTTGTCGTCGCGCCCTTCGTACACTTTCGCAAGTATAGACGCAGCATCGGCAGTAAACTCCCATAGCTTTGTTTTTGATGCCAGTCCGTAAGATTCAAGTGCATATTTGGCAGCTGAATCACGCTTGCCAAGAACGAGATATGTTTTAGCAAGATTATTGATTAGGTAAGGAAAGTCGGCAATATTTTCACTGGATTTTTTGACGGCACGATACGATTTAATGTAATAAATCAATGCTGAATCTGGACGACCGCTGCAAGCCAGTGCCTCACCTAAGTCGCCAATTGCAGTACGGTATGCATTCCAATAGTTAGGTCTGGTTTTATTAATTTTGTTTAAAATACCCATTTCAAGATTAGCGATTATCAGAGCTGAATCCGCCATCTTAAGGTCTACGTATGACGATTCAATATTTGAGTAATCATTCAACTCCGAATGAATATCCCCGGCAGCCCGATGTGCAGCAGCTGCCATAAAAGTATAGTTGATCCCTTTATGGGTTTCGTGCTGATAATTGTTTGCTAACCCCGCCTGATGCAGAAAGTCCCCGAGTAGTTTATTGTCAGACAAATTGCGGCTTACAAGGATGCCCTGTAAGGAGGCATTAAGAAGTTCGGGAGTATCATGAAGATAGAATGCTGCCCTGCAGATCTCCACTAGTGCCTGACGTTGCTTCATCAAATTCCCCGATGCCTGCGCATCTGCCAAATCTTGTTTCCCCTTTTTCAGGAGCGCAATATCACCTTTAGGAGTTGCTAATAACTCATCCATAGCTGAAGCAAGATTTTTGATGCTCCCTGCATGATCAATCTTAGCGAGTAAACTGTCTATGTGGCTTTTCTGCGCCCACCCTGTGCCGCAGACCAATAAAAAGAAACTTAGTATAGCCGTTTTTTTCATTAAGCTATCGGTAGGGTTACGATGAATTCGGTATATGCGCCCTCTTTTGTATCAATCTCAATACTCCCCCCGTGCCCCTTTACCACAATATCATAGCTTAACGACAATCCTAAACCTGTTCCTTCTCCTGTAGGTTTGGTAGTGAAAAAAGGTTGCATGATCTTGTCTTTAATACTATCAGGTATGCCGTTGCCATTATCTTTTACTTTAATTTCAACATAGTCATCAGTATGGGTTGTGCTTAACTCCACAGTAGGCTTATAATCTGATCCGGCTGTTTTGGACTTTTGATTGACCGCGTAAAATGCATTATTAATGAGGTTGAGCAACACACGACCAATATCCTGTTGTACCACATTCACCTTCGGCAATTCAGGGTCAAAATTCGTCACCATTTCTGCATTGAACGATTTGTCTTTCGCCCGTAAACCATGAAAGGATAGTTTAAAAAACTCATCTGCCAGTATATTAATGTTGGTCAGTTGTCTTTCTCCTGTATTGGCGCGACTATGCTGAAGCATGCCTTTTACAATAAAGTCGGCCCGTTTACCATGCTGACTAATCTTTTGCTGGTTGGCTTTGATATCGCTTGTAAGTGAACGTGCTTCGCTTATACCGCCTTTATCAAGCTCCAGTTCCATTTCTTCAATCAGTTCAGTATTTACCTCCGAGAAGTTGTTTACAAAATTGAGTGGGTTTTGTATCTCATGGGCAATGCCCGCAGTCAGCTCACCCAATGAGGCCATCTTTTCTGACTGGATCAGCTGCCGTTGTGTGTTTTTAAGATCCGTCACAGTTTTCTCCAGGTCTTTTCGTTGGGCTTCGATCTTGTCATTTTGCTGCTTTAGTACTGAATTGGCTTTTTTACGCTGACTATTGGCAAACAAAAGTATAGCGGCGATCAATACAAATACGCCTATTACACCCAGTAGCACGTAAAAACGGACCCTGTTTTGATAAGCTATTTCCTTCGCATGGGTCTCCTGTAGTCGTTGTTGTTCGTTAAAAACGAGGTTCTGAACCTGTAAGGTTTTCTGCTGACTGAATAAACTATCCTTTGCCCGCTGAGTTATTTCCTGGTAATAAAAAGCATTCTTATAATCATTAACAGCTTTGTACTCATTTGTGAGCAGGGTAGTAGCGCGTTGCACCTGGTCGGGGTTGCGGTCGAGTTTTGCATGTTCAACGGCTGTTTTTGCGTAAAAAATGCAGGAATCGGATCTGTGCATCTTTTGATACGCCTCCGCTATCCTACGGTTATCCTCACTGAATAGATAGTGGTCGTTTTTTGATGTCGAATCGTTGATACTTTTTCGATAATAGTCTATAGCGGCTTCATTGTTCCCTTTTTTGAATTCTATTATCCCAAAGTTTCTGATTAGATATCCGAAATTTTTGAAAATTTTCTTTTCCAGGGCAAAATTATAGGCCTTCTTTGTAAAGTATGAGGCAGAGTCGGGCTTGTTCATATCCAGGTAAGCCCTAGCCAGGTTATTTAACATAGTAACCTTGATATCATTGTAATTATATTTTTCGACTATATGGAACGCTGCATAGTAATTGTCAAGCGCTTTGGGAAATTCATTCATAGTCGAATATGTAAGCCCGCGTGTATTATAACAAGATGCTACTATATGCATTTCATGAATCTGCATAGCTTCGGGAAGCGCTTGAAAAGTTGTTTTCAAACTCCCGGGTAAATCACCACTGATATTTTGATAGGTTGCTATGGAAGATAATGCTTGTACTTCTCCTCGTTTGAAATGTATTTTGCGGGATAGATCGAGCCCTTTTCTCGAATAGATCATGCCAGAATCAACATTCGTCGTCAGAAAAACATACACGCTTTTATAGTAATAAATTTCAGCAAGTGTGGTGTCCTGTTTGTTTTTGTTATAGGCTTTCTGCAAACTATCCATGTTGGGCTTTTGGGCAAAAACAACACAGTAGCAGGGGAGCAACAAGGCAATTAGGAGTAAATTTCTTTTCATCAGAGGAACAGGTTTGAAGTTGTTCCTATAAATGTAAGCAATCGCTATAAAAAGAAAGAATTCAGAGAGTTATGTGTCTAAATTCAAAAAATAGCTGATTTTGGAATGGGCAGACCGTCAATGGTCTCTTGCGCGACGTTTGAGGACACCTCCGGCAGCTTCCTTAATGGTACTGGTAAACACAAATGCCTTCTCATCAATTTCATGCACCATTTTTTTCAGGCGCCGCACCTCCAGTCGTGTTACAACGGTAAATACAATATCCACCGGCTGGCTTACATCGAAACTGTGTTTCAGAAAACCGCGTTCGCCTTTATAAACTGTGATACCGCGGCCCAAATCCATTACCAGTCTCTCTTTTATAAGAGCGCTTTGCCCCGAAATTATGGTTACGCCGGTATATTCCTCTAACCCTTCGATAACAAAATTACTGGTGCGCGAAGCTACATAATAGGTGAGGATTGAATAAAGAGCTTCCGTCCAGCCCACTTCTATAGCAGCAATAAGGAAAATAACGATATTGATCCCTAAGATGATCTCGCTGATAGTAAAACTGATACGTTTACCTGTATAAAGGGCTAAAACTTCAATACCGTCTAATGCACACCCCCCGCGAATTGACAGGCCTACACCAATACCCATAAAACCACCACCAAATACAGCAACGAGTAATTTGTCGTCAGTAATAGTTGGCAAGTGAACAACACGAAGTAATAATAAAATGCACGCTCCAAGCCCGACGACGGCCGCTAAAGTTTTATAGGCGAACGCTTTATTCACGTGGTATGCACCCATAATAATAAAAGGGATGTTTACTGCGACGATCACATAGGGAATACTCTTAAATTCGTTTGGCTCACTGATGACAAGCGAGATGCCGGTAACCCCACCATCGAAAAATTTGTTAGGAATTAGGAAGCCTGTTAAAGCAAAAGCACAAAACAATATTCCGAAAATAACATAGATCGTATCGATAACACCACTTGGTAAGGTTAGTCTCTTCATATTAGCTTATTGTAATCAGGGCTTTACAGCTGAACTTTAATGCTTTTTAGTCCCTGTAAATTTAATGTAGTTTGGCTAAATATGTATTTTCTAAATGAATTTTAATCAAAATAGGGTTATGACGGTAAAATCATAACCCTATTTATCATGCTTTGGGTAATAAAAAACTATACTTCCATTTGTATCAAGCCGTAATGAAAGGCAGTTGTTATTTAGCTGGCGTGAGCCTTAGCAGCACGGCGCCATGTTTATTAATAGGCGTGGTGTAAGTGCTTTTATAATTACCTGCGTTTTGCTTTTTCCATAGGTTTCTCACGCTAATGCTACCCTTTAGGCCTACTGCAGAGAAATCTACACTGACATCCTGATCTTTATCGCTAATGTTAAAAAGAGCTACATAGATATCCTTATTATTTGGCACATGTGAGTACCAGGCCATAGCACTCTCTGTTTTGTAAAGCTGACGAGGCTGCAGGCCACGCTGATTTACAGCAAGTACTTCATCGTTTGTGAACAATGTTCGTTCAATCGCCCGGTTTTCCGGCAGATTCCCACCAATCATTAAAGGCGAGCGGTAAATACACCAGAAAGTCATATGGGTATACAGTTCGTCTTCCGTAAACCTGCTGTAGCGTTCGTCCCCTACAGGACCACGTTTAGATAATTTACCGATTTGCAGCATATCGCAATCTGGCCAGTGACCACTGCCGCCAACGTTTTCCCAACTTTTGGCATAATCAAACATGTGCAGTATTTCTTTCCAGTTATCCCAAAAATCATCAGCCATACGCCACATGTTGGCATTTTGTTTTACGTGTTCGGCCTCGTTTACCGGCGTCTCACCAGGTGAAATACTTAACACTACCGGTCGGCCGCATTGTTCAATCGCCTTGCGGTATCCTTCTATTTCTTTTTTATGATATGGACGTGATATGTCGTCAACTTTAATAAAATCAACACCCCATGAAGCATATAAATTTAGCAACGAGTTTAAATAAGCTTGTGCACCGGGTTTGTCCATATCAATGCCGTACATGTGGTTCATCCAGTCACATTTCGAATTGGTATCAGCTATCATATCTGCAGTGATGCCTTTAGCGCCAAGAACAGGAGTTTTTGCCCATACCGCCTGGCGCGGTATGCCGCGCATAACATGTATTCCAAATTTTAGTCCAAGACGGTGAACATAATCGGAAAGCGGTTTAAATCCATGCCCACCAAACGCCGACGGAAATTTGGTGGGTTGAGGAAACAGGCGTCCCCACTTATCCATAGTTAACCAGGGCACAAATGAACCATCCCACAGATTTTTTTGATATGGGTTGCCAATATGACTTCCCGGAGGATTATCGTACGACCAGAGAAAATCAACCACTACATATTGCCAGCCATGCTGTTTCAGGTTTTTGGCCATGTAATCGGCATTGGCTTTAACTTCATTCTCGTGTACAGCCGATCCAAAACAGTTATAACTGTTCCAGCCCATAGGTGGAGTTGATGCAACAGGATTATTTTGAGCATATACGTTGGCAGACCAAATGCAGCAAACGAGCAGCAGGTATTTGAGTTTCATTGGTGCTAAGCTTGTGGGTTTATAATTAGTGTTAAAATAACACTTAAATTTTTGCAAAAGCAAATCTTAATACAATTTTAATTGTTTGTTGTACAGTTATAGTTTTTTTAGTTTAATTTGGAATCGGCATTCAATCTTTAAGCTTCTAACCAATTATACCATTTCCTGATATGATAGTACATAAGATCAAAATAGTTACGCCATCAATCATGGCTTTACTGTTAACCAGCCTTTTTGTAAAAGGTCAGGATAAAACAGTTACCATCAATATTGATCTTTCAAAAGCACATCAAACCATAAACAATTTCAGTGCTTCTGATGCATGGTCGTGCCAGTTTGTAGGGAACTGGCCGGACGAGAAAAGGAATAAAATTGCCGACCTGCTCTTTAGCATGGACACACTTAAAGATGGTTCGCCAAAAGGGATCGCACTTTCCATGTGGCGTTTCAACATTGGCGCGGGTAGTGCGGAGCAGGGTCCGGAAAGTGGTATAAAGGACGAATGGCGCAGGGCGGAATCGTTTTTTAATATTGACGGAACTTACAACTGGAAAAATCAAGCCGGGCAAGTATGGTTTATGGAAGCTGCTAAAAAAAGAGGAGTGGGACAGTTTCTTGGATTTTTTAATAGTCCGCCGGTTCAATTTACGGTTAATGGAAAGGCATTTGCCACCAAAGGGAAAACAAATATTTTGCCGGAGAAGTATGATACATTTGCAAAATATATTTCAAATGTAGTTAAAGGAGTTGAGCAGGTTAGCGGGGTAAAGTTAAATTATATTAGTCCGGTAAATGAGCCGCAATGGGGCTGGAGCGATGGGGGACAGGAGGGATGTCCTTATAATAACACTGAAATTGCCGAACTGGTGCGTTCAATAAACAAGACTTTTATTGAAGATCACATCTCATCAGATATTTTAATAGGTGAGGCAGGAAATATCAAGTATTTGTTTTCGCCGGTAGACAAACCGAATAAAGGAAACCAGATAAGCGATTTTTTCAAACGAGGGTCCCCCAATTTTATTGGAGACTTGAAAAAGCTAAGCAAGAATATAGCGGCACATAGCTACTTTACTACATCACCGATGGCATCATCCATTAAAACCAGGGAAACACTTTCAGAAGCTGTAAGCGCAGTTCCCGGTTTAAACTTTTGGCAATCGGAATACTGTATACTTGGAGATAATGATGGGGAAATAAACGGAGATAAACGCGATCTGGGCATTAATGCGGCATTGTACCTGGCAAAAGTGATCCACACAGATTTGACAAGCGCCAATGCAGCGGCCTGGCAATGGTGGACCGCAATTTCCGCATACGATTATAAAGATGGGCTGGTATATGTTGATAAAAATAATACAGACGGTAACTTCTACCCCAGCAAAATGCTTTGGGCAATGGGCAATTACAGCAGGTTTATCCGGCCGGGATATGTAAGGACCGATGCAGGGATAGATGGTGATCAGGCTCTAAGCAAAAACTTGTTCGTCTCGGTATTTAGGAAGGGGAAAAATATTACTACGGTTATTATTAACGATAATGCTGATGCCGTAAGGGTAAAGATTGGTAACAGCAAGATCAAATTGTTAAAGAAATTCACTACGTCCCAAACATCTGATTTGCAGCCAGGTGTATTGACCGATGGGAAAGGGTGTATATCAATTTCTGCTAGGTCGGTCACTACAATTACAGGCACTATGCTATAATAGATTTATAGCGTTTCTGTGATTATAGTAATGAGCAACAATAAGAAATTCGACGTGCTATTTCAATCCTTAAAGTTTTATATTTATTGCGTTCGTTTATTTAAAACATTTAATGTTGTTTTATAGAGCGAATTGAGAGCGTAGGACCCAAATCACAATAAATTATAAGGATAGAATGAATAATACCAGCAAAAACATTTACTACCTGGCTTTAGGTGCTTTTGTACTTTTATTAATTGCTTACGCTAACCACTTTAACAACGGTTTCCATTTTGACGATTCGCACGCCATCGTTACTAATACTTTCATTCGTGACCTGAAAAATATCCCGGCATTCTTTTCAGACCCAAAGATGTTCAGCTCGGAGCCTACGCATTGGGGCTTAAGATCGCTGGTGACTACTACGCTGGCTATAGATTATTGGCTCGGCGGAGGGCTTTACCCATTCTATTTCCAACTGGATACGTTTATCTGGCATATTGGCTTGTGCATCATGTTGTTCTTTGTTTACAAAACGCTCATGCGTAAATCTTTCCAGGAGCAATGGGTGCCATACCTGGCGTTTGCGGCTGCGGCCTGGTATGCCTTGCATATTGTAAACGGAGAAACGCTGAATTACGTCATTTCACGGTCGGACGTACTATCCACGTTTATGATCGTGTTATCCTTTCTGATATACATTAATTGGCCGGAGAAGAGAAAGTATTTCCTTTATGTCATACCCGCTTTTCTGGGTGTATTTGCAAAGGAAACGGTGCTCTGCCTTGTTATCACCTTATTTTTTTATATCCTGTTGTTCGAGAAAGATCTTTCATTTGGCGATCTGTTCAAACCAAAAAACTTTAAGACAATATTGTTGGTGATTTGGCGAATGTTACCATTGATAATAATTGTTGGGCTTACGCAAGTGTATGCTTTAACACGGATCAAAAGCGTTCCGGGTATCTCCAATCCATTGTTACCGTACATTCTTACCCAAAGCTATATTTGGGTGCATTATTTTATTTCGTTCTTCCTGCCGTTCAATCTTACTGCTGATTCCGACTCGGGTGTCATCGCTAACCCGTTTGATGAGCGGATCCTTATAGGCTGCATTTTTGTAGCTTTCTTATTGATAACCATCATCCGGACTTCTATAAAACCTGAAACCCGGCCCATTGCTTTTGGATTGATCTGGTTTTCTGTTGCTCTGCTACCAACCTCCCTGGCCCCTTTTGCCGAGGTGACTAACGATCACCGGATGTATTTCCCATTCATCGGTTTGATGCTGAGCGTGGTTACTTATGCCGGCTTGCTGATCAAACGTTATAACCATGTTTTTGAAAATAAAAAAAACTTCTCTTACCTGTTTGCCCTGCTATTTTGTGTTCTGGGTTTGAACGCCTACGGAATTTATAACCGGAACAAGGTTTGGCATGATGAGGAATCGTTATGGCGTGATGTCAGTATAAAAAGTCCATTAAACGGCCGTGGTTTAATGAATTATGGTCTGGCATTGATGGATAAGGGTAAATATCCCGAGGCCGAAAAACAGTATAAAGCAGCGGAGAAGCTTGTGCCGACTTATTCCTACCTGTATATAAATGAGGCTGTGTTGTATGGCGCACAGCATAAGAATAACGAAGCAGAAGAAAACTTTGAAAAAGCTATCTCTTTGCAACCAGATGACTTTACGTCTTATACCTTTTATGCCCGGTTTTTATTAGATGCTGGCAAAGCAACCGAGGCTCAGGCCAAGGCCGAAAAGGCTTTACAGTTAAATCCCGGTTCGGAAATGGCGCTGAACTTATTATTAAAAATATACAACCAGCTTGGCTACTGGGATCAACTTGGGAAAACGGCAAAGCAATATCTAACCATAATACCAGGTGACAAATTTGCGCAGCAATGTTTGCAGGCCTCACAAACACATCAAAAAGTAGTAATAGAAGGTACAACTAAAGTCGCCACACCAGTCACTGCCGGAGATTATTTGAATCAAAGCCTTGACTTTTATAATCAGGGCAAATACGATAAGTGTATCGAAGCATCTAACCAGGCATTAAAATTAAAACCTGACTATGCCGATGCCTGGAATAATATCGGAGCGGCTTATATCAAATTAACCAAATGGGATAAGGCTATTGATGCATGCAAAAAAGCATTAGCTATCAATCCAAGTCATACTTTGGCAAATAATAATCTAAAATATGCTGAGTCTCAGCTGAAAAAGTAAGGATTACTTATTCAGCATAATAAATATACCCGTCAGCACAATGAATGCGCCGACTGCTTGCTTAATGTTCAAACTTTCCTTTAAAAAGAAATGATTGGCAAGCACTATAAAAATGATGGAAGTGAGCGTAATAAATACCGAAAGAGTAGTAGAAACATCAGCCAGGTAAGAGATTTTCAGTAAAGTATTATTGATCAGAATAAAAGATAAGCGCGACAATACCGCCAGTGACATTGACAGGATAAACTTCCAGTTGAATACCAGTTTAATAATATTCCCGACGTTAAAGAGATTGCCCGATATCAAACCTCTGTCGCCAAGCAGGACAATTGAAAAGGCGGTGGCCAGGCAATAAACTATCACCCAGAAAATAGCTAAGGCAATCATATTTGTCGACGATTTAGTAGTTGTGGTTGATTTGAGTTGCACTTCTCAGGTCGTTTTTCAAAAATAACTAAATAAAGCTATTCCTAAATTTTATTATCAGCGTGCCCCAGGGTATAAACCCACGATATAAAAGCTGCCATTCGTTTACCCCACATCATTTGGAACATTTGTAGCTCTTCTTTCTTCCGTATCCCGTCAGATAGTTTAGCCGTTGTTTCTGATTCCTCATGGATCCGGTGGTTCATCAGGTTTTTATTAATATAAACAAATGAGCCTTTTCTGTTTGCCAGCTGGTACCACGCATACCAATCCAAAGCGACGGTAAAATCTGGGGAAAAGCTAAAACCATTTAATGCTTCAAGATTATAGGTCACCGCCGGGCAACAAATAGGATCGCCGAACTTTAGAACCAGTTTTTTGCTATAGTTACTGTTTATCTCCTTTTTGAAGAGAAAGGGAAACATCAATAACCTTTTTACAAAGTAGTTTAATGACTTGGGCCGGCGTTGATCATTTATCCAATCGTAATACCCAGTGAACGTGATCAGTACATTTTTATTAGTTGCTTTTATGACATTCTCAGCATACGCAGGTTCATAAACATCGTCCTGATGGGCAATGGTAGCCAGGGGCGTTGTTACTTTCGATAAAGCAAAATTCCAGTCGTTGGCAATGCCATTTTTATCATTTATGAAATAATCAAGGTTGTGTTTTTTTGCAATCTCTTTTGTATAATCTGTTGGAGTAGAAGTTGTAATGATGATATTGCTTTTTACAGACTGTGCCAATAAGCTTTGTATGCATTGTTCTATAAAAGAAGACTCCCTATAAGCGGGAATAACAAATGTGTGCATAAAATACTTGACTTTATAATCTATATTTCGTTAATATCTGGCTGACTGAAACTATTTATGATCGAAAGATATAATTTCCATCGCAAGTCAAGAAACTAATTTATTTGTTTGCCGTATAAATTGAATATTAAAGTAAAATTTGCGATATTCAGTGCTGATGTTTTTCCGTTTCCCCTTTCTATTTTAGCTGAACTTCCACCCTAATTATTATAACTATTAGTTAATATTTATTCAGGC
>Ga0157374_10000961_pt1 | contig 25000 bp, 21 predicted proteins | sample M25metaG_FD_115308 | JGI IMG/M metagenome (GOLD analysis project Ga0157374, IMG submission 115308) | Miscanthus rhizosphere microbial communities from Kellogg Biological Station, Michigan, USA - M2-5 metaG | ecosystem: Host-associated > Plants > Roots > Rhizosphere > Soil | place: USA: Michigan... | reverse complement strand
ATCTCCTCGCGGGCGCGTGCGCGCTCTTCTGAGCTCCGCAGCCGTTCGAGAATCGAACGCAAGATCGTGCGAGGCATCACGGCCTCTCCCCGCAGCGCCGCATCGATCGCGCGGCCAAGGCCGGCCGGCGACATGTCCTTGTCGAGGTAGCCGTCGGCACCGGCCTGCAGGGCGGCGACCACCTCGTCGGCGTCAACGCCGAAGCCCCAGACAATCGCCAATGGCCTCGCGGCGCCGGCCGTCCCCAACGCCTCTCGCAGCTGGGCCTCCCGCGCCATCCGGCTGTCGATGAGGAGCACGTCGGGGGCGGCGCCATGGCGGCCGAGGTCGGCGAGCCCTTCGGCGTTGTCGACCTCCACCACCTCGTACCGGGCACTTTCCACCAGGTAGGACGTCACGCCCGACCTGAACGCACTGGGCTGGTCAGCCACCAGTACCTGCGGAGCGCTCATCCTTCAGGCCGCCTTCGGCGGCTTCAGCGCGAACCGTGCTCGGGTGGAGGCGTATCGATTCTCGCCCGAGTCGGTCAGCACGAACCCCATCTTGTAGACGGGCGACGAAGACAGCACGCGCGCCAGCTCGGCCAGGGTGCTCTCGGCGAGGCGATTCGCTCGGACAACCACCATTGCGGTGTCGGCATGGCGAACCAACTCCAGCGAGTCTGCTGAGAGCAGCAGCGGTGGGGTGTCGATGAGGACGACGTCGAAACGCGACGCAAGCTCGTCGAGGAGCTCGTCTAACCGCGACGACTTCGTGGGGACGCCGAGGTCCGCCAGCGGTGCCGAGCCGGCGGGCAGCCCCCCTACGCCGGAGCGGGAATCATCTGCCAGCCGCCAGTCGTCCCCTGCGTGAGCATCACCGGCCGCGGCCTCCACAGCCGTCCGTACCGTCACGTCGCGGTAGGCGAGCGTTGCTTCCACGCCCGCCTGGCGGCGGAGGACGTCGGCTAGGCCAGCCTGGTGATCGAGTCCAAACCAGGCGTCGAGGCACATCCGCCGATCGTCGTTGCCCCTGCGCATGTCGGCGTTGATGAGGGCGACGCGGCGCCCCGCTCGCGCGAACGCCACGCCGAGGTTCGCCACGGTAGTCGTTCGGCCCTCCCCGGACGTGGCGCTGGTCACCGCAATCACATGGCACACGTCTCGTCGCGGGCTCTGCTTGATCGCGATCAGGCGGGCTGGTTCCTGCCCCTGCTGAACCGTTCGCGGAATCATCGATTCGATGGTGGCACGCAGGACGCGGTACGCCTGCGATAGCCGGCTATTGGGCTCCGCCACGGTCACGAGCGCGTCCCGGCGCCGCACCGTCTTCGGTGCCCCGGAGAGGCGGCCCAGCAGGGGTAGCCCAAGCACGCTGCTGACGTGGCTGGCCGTCACCACGCGACCGTCGAGTGCCTGGCGCAGGAAGGCCAGCGCGATCCCCAGCAGGAGGCCGAGCGCCAGTCCGATCGCCACGTTTCGGACCAGCTTAGGCTGCACCTGGGTCGATGTCAGCGCCCGCTGAACAACCGCGGCGTTGGAAGTCCGCAGCAACTCCAGGGACTGAAGCGTTTGATCCTTTGTCTGGAGGCTCCGATACAGCGGCGAGCCGGTGTTCCCCTCTGCCTCGAGCTGGGTCAACAACGTTTCCACGCCCGCCCGAGCCTTCTTGACGGGTCCGGTGTCGAGGGCTTGCCGGTATCTGGTGAAGGCCGTCGCATACGCGGTCGCAAGCACCTTGGCAGCGTCCCGTGTAGGAGCGATCACCGTAAAGGACAGCAGGTCGGCGTTCGCGTCGGAGGAAACCGACGACCACGACAGGAACTGCTCCGCGGTGAGCCCTTCGCCACGGACACGTCGCAGCACCCGGTCGACGACTGCCGTGACGCGCGCGAGCTCTGCTTGCGTCTGAGCGACACGCTCAGGCGGTACCGGCGAGGCCGGTGTCGGCGACGTCGTGTCGAGCGTCGATGAGGCAAGCGCCTGCGTATTCAGCAGCACTCGTGCCGTCGCCGAATACCGCAACGGCTGAGCGGCCGAGAGTGCCAGGGCCACAACCGGCACCAGGATGGTCGCCGCCGCCACCACCCAGGCGTTGCGCCGAAGTACGTCGAGATACTCGCGCAGGAGAGCCTCACGCGGTGCAGCCGGCTCCACCGCTGACCCAGTTCTGTTGGGGACGTACGCGAGCAGGAGTGCCGAACCGCATGGTTTCCGGCACGGTAGTCCTCGGCCTCCAAGAGGCAAGATAATTGAGCCTGTTGGTCGGTCAGCGAAGGCCGTCCGGCCTACTCGTCCGCAGTCCTTCACCCAGGCGGAGCCATCGATCGTGGTGATTGCAGGCGTCGACGCTCACTCGCGCCGATACAGGATTACGTTCCGACGTGCCCATGCAGCTTCGATCGCAAGTGAAGACCGCACGGTGGCGTGCGCGCAATCGGATCGCCCGACACCCGGCCATCTTCCTGCGTACGGCTGGCTTCAGCGATGCGCAGACCGACGAATGGCTGATCGGCCGGCACAAGGCGCTGTGCATCGACGGGTTTCCGCGCTCGGCCACGACCTTCGCAGTCGCGGCTTTTCAACTCGCCCAGCCGGAACCCGTCCAGGTCGCGCACCACAGCCACGCACCCGCGCAGCTGATCACGGCAGCACGCTGGGGGATCCCAACGCTCATGACCGTTCGCGCGCCCGAGCAGTCGGTGCTCTCAACAGCGGTCTACTTTCCGTATCTGACGGTCGCCTCCGCGCTGCGATGGTACGTCGAGTTCTACGAGGCCGTCCGCCCGTATCAGAATCGGTTTGTCGTCGCCGAGTTCGCCGATATCACGTCGCAGTTCGATCAGGTGATTCGGCGCCTGAACGCGCGCTTCGGGTGCCAGTTCGCGGAGTACCGAAACAGCATCGAGACCGACGACGTCGTCTTCAGCGTGATCAACCAGGGTGACGAGCGATCACCGGGCAATCCACTGGTGACGAGCTTCTTCTCAGGTGGGATCGATTACGAGGAATTGCGCCGGCGCCTCCGCCAGGACTTCGACGTCGACCTCGATCCGAACTCTTCGGCTCATCAACCCACGGTGGCGCGCCCGTCTGCCGATCGAGAGCGAATGAAGGCGCGACTTGGTCGGACGTACCGCGACCGCAGCCTGAACACGCTTCGCGTCCGGGCCGATCAGCTCTATCGCGAGCTCACGTCCGCTGATGCATCGGCGAGCAGATCCGCGACCACGGTTCGGGGCACGCGGTGACCGGACGCGGCGGCGCCGTCACACAGCCGCCATCGCGAGTGCCAGCAGCACCGGAGTGGACGGGTTCCTTCAACTGGCCTCTGATGGCCGCGGTGACGGTGCTGGCCGCCGGGTCGGGCGTTGCAGTCGCGACGGGCGGCCGCGTGCTGCTCGCCGCCGCGGCCATCGTGGCGCTGCTCGGCGTCTGCGCGGCCACCACGTTCGTCCCGGCCGCGCGACGCGGGGCGGCGGTCGACATCGTCATCATCATCGGTCTGCTGGCACCGGTTGCCGTGCAGCAGGATCGCACGAGCACCCAGATCACCAGTGCACCGGTGACCGGACTGGCCATCGTCCAGGGCATCGTGCCGGTGGTGTGCGCTGCAGTCGCGCTGTTGCTCGTGCGCCCGACGGAGCTGCGTCCCTCCGCAGCCGAGCTGTGGCTCGCGGCGTTCCTGACCACCGCCGCCGTCAGCAGCGTCTGGTCAGTCGCACCCCCGGTCACGCTGCTGAAGGCGCTGCAGCTGTCCGTCGCGTATCTGCTGATCGTGCTCTGGGTGCGGATGTCGCCCGGAAAGGATCTCGTGGCCCGGATTGGCGTACTCGTCCATGCAGTCCTGCTTGCCACGGTCGCCGGCCTGATCCTCAGCCCGGGAAGCGCCATCGTGCCGATCACCGGAGCCGACCCTACGCCACGGCTGCGCGGCATCTTTCCCGTGATCGCTCCAGACCTGCTCGGCTTCATGGCGGTGATTGGGCTGCTCTACCTCGCCGCCGGGGTGGGACCCGCCTGGACGTTTCGTCCCGGTGTACGACTTGGGCTGGCCGCCGCCTACGTGGTGGTGCTGCTGCTGACCCGCGCCCGCGTCTCGTTACTGCTGCTGGTGATCGCGCTGCTGGCGCTGGTGGTGCAGGATGCGCGGCGTCGCACAAGGATCGGGCTGCTGATGCCACTGCTGGGGGTTGCAGCGGTGTGTGTGCTCTCCCTCTATGCCGCGCAGATCACGGCGTTCGTATCTCGCGGAGAGAGCTCGCAGGCGCTGTCGACGCTCACCGGCCGCACGGTCACCTGGGCCCAGGCCGAGCATGCGTGGGCGGAGCGGCCGCTCACCGGCTATGGCTTTTACTCCGGTCATCGACTGGGCATCGTGTCGTCGATCGAGGCGCAGAACATCGACAGCCTCTGGATCGAGACGCTACTCGATGTCGGCGTGATCGGGGTGATTGCACTGACGGGATTCCTGGTTGCGGGCGGGCTTGCGCTCGGCCGGCGCCGGCGCGGTCGCTCGGGACAGCTGGCGGTGGCCATCTTTGTGACCGCCTTGGCGTCATCCTTCGTGAATCCGTCGCTCCAACAGGCGAACTACCCGATGATCGTGTTCGCCACGGTGCTGCTGGCGCGCCCAAAGTGATGGTGAGATCGGGGTGGGTCTAGCCCGCTCTCAGCGGTTCCACTTCGTGAGACCGCGGGCGCTCCTGGCTTGTTTCAGCGAGGCCGACCTGAACGGCGCATACGGCAGCCTGGACCCGGTTCTCGAGCTCCAGCTTTTCGAGGATGCTGGCGACGTGGTTCTTGACGGTACGGGGACTGATGAACAGCGCCGCGCCGATGCGGGCGTTGTCCCAACCTCGCGAGATCAGCTTCAGCACGTCGATCTCGCGCGTCGTCAGACGGCCATGCACCTCGCGGTGCAAACGCTCGGCCGCCGCCCGGCCGGTCGTCCCGTCGGCGAAGGTGCGAAGCAGCTCACGAGCGGTCGAGCTGGCGATCACCGTCTCTCCATGCGCCGCCACCCGTATCTCGGCGAGCAGCACGTCCGCCGGACTCGACCGCGGCACACATCCTCGCGCTCCCGCGCGCAGTGCCATCAGTGCGGCGCGGACATCGCCGTCGGGCGCAAGCACGAGCAGTGGACACGCGGCCGCCAGCGCCGCGACCTGCGGAGAGGATGTCTCACCGGCGTCGGCATCCATCACGGCAAGATTGACCTCGTGTCTGGCCGCCGCATCGACCCCGGCCTGAGCCGTGCGGCACTCAGCAACGACACGGAGCCCGCCTCGCTCGACGATGCTGGCAAGTCCTCGCCGCACCAGATCGCTGCGGCCGATGACAAGCACGACTGGACCGCCCGAAGCCGTCATCCGAGCATAACCCCCGCTTCGTCCCACACATCCGTTCCTGTTACCGAATCACGGTGACCTGCCGGACCAGCATCCGCGATCGGCGGTCAGAAATATAGACCTATGTCCGAATTGTGACAAGGACGGCATGTGCGATCTCCATCACTGATCGAATAACCTGTCAGGTCATTGCATCGAGAACGTCGAGCCCGTGTCCTGGCCGGTCGCTCTCCATTGCTCGATCGTCACCGGCCCTCCGGCCCACTCGAACCACCGGCTCTGCATGTCCGCCAGCACATAGTGGTTGTCCAGGAACCGATTCGACGCCGAAAACACCACGCCGGCGAAGGGCGAACCGGCGACGCCGTACTCCTGGGCGCCCGCGCGACCGGACTGCATGCCGAGGCGATTCCGGCAAACGGTGACATTGGTCGCCAGATGGGCGCCGTAAGTGGAGGGTGAATCGGACCTCGGACCCTGGTTGAGGATCACGGATCCCTCCCCGTTTCCGGCGACGGCGTTGTCGCAGATGGTGACGTTCGGGCTGGCCGAGTCGAGGATGCCCCAGTGCGGACTCCCGGATACTTCGTTGAACTGGATCGTGCCGCTGAACGAGATCTCGTACTCGATGCCGTTTTCATAATTGCGATCGACGTAATTATGGGTGATGCTCACGCCCGAGTTATTGATGTCGAACCAGATACCTATACAGAAGTTCCTGTCATACCAGTTCCAGCTGAGGTCGACGTCGGTCGACAGCGTGATCTTTGAGCCGCCGGCATCAGAACATTCGCCATTGGCAAAGTAATACCGAGAGGTGTTGTTACGGGCGACCTCGTTGGCCACCACGTGCATCGAATCGCCCGTGGCTGCGATCCCATACGTGCCGTTATCGTGAATGTAGTTCTGGACGACCTGCCCGCCGTTGGTAACCCGCACGCCCTCACTGTGATTCAGCCGCACCTCGTTCCCGAAAACGATCCAACCGGCGCCCGATCCTGTCACGATGCCATCCCCGATCGACCCCTGTACCGTGAGGCCGCGAACGAGGACATTCGGCTCGTAGCTGTGGATGAGACCGTCGGGCAGGCTGACGAGACCGACGCGTTCGCCGCCAGGATCCGCGCCGAGATAGATCGTGCCATGGTCGTAGTCGTAGAAGTACTCTCCCGCCGTCAGCGAGGTGGGGCCGCTGCCGATGATCTGGCCGCCGAAGGCGACACCTGCCTTCACCAGCGGCCTGTCGCTTTGGAACACGTCGTCCGCAAACGGCGCCTGCGGATACTTGTACGAGCCGTTGTATCCGCCGCCATACTCAAGCGTTGGCGTCGTCCGCGGCGCGTTCGCAACCCACAGCGCTCCCTCTGGTCTCCATCCGGTGACATCGACGCTGGCATCCAGGATCGTCCCCGGTTGACCGATCAGGCGGTCGCCCGCCTTCGGGAAGACCGTGCGGTCGATCTGATAGCGGCCGGGCTGAAAGCAGAACGTCGATCCGGCCGGCGAGGCGTCCACCGTGTTCGCGACATCCTCTCCTGGCGCCACGGCGATTCCCGTGCAGGAGGAAGGCAGCGGGCGCACGGTCACTCTGCGCGATGCACGACTGCGCGCGAGCACCGGTTGCCCCTGGAGGATGGCCGTCACCACGGCCTGCACCCGGGAACCAAGATCATGCCGTCGAACCCGGTAGGTCGCGGACGCGGCGTTCGGAATCCGAACGCAGTTTCCGGTGGGATACGAGCATCGCTTCCAGCCATAGCGGTAGCCGGAAGCATTGTCGGGCCATGGCCCCTGTGAGACATGCAGCCGCTGGCCGACCCGTGCGAGCCCCGTGAGCTGCGGCAGCGTCTGCGCCCTGGCGGCCGACGCCATCGATGGGGCAGCCTGCGCCGGGCAAGTCACGATCATCGCCGACGCCACGCACCCCGCGAAGCCGGCCGCCGCCGCCGCGCGCACGATCCGCAGCGCTCGAATACCTGCTAGACCCCGGCCCGCGCTCATGGTGGAGACATCGGCATCGCGTCCGGCGGCTTGAGAGAACCACCGGCCATGGTTCGCCAACACTGTGGCCGGGGCGGGATCGTAGGCCGGACGGCGCAGCCGGCGAGGCCGGGCGGATCGTTTTGCTTGTCGTCGCCGGCGGGCGCAGCGACCATGGTGAGCGAAGGGGACGACACGCAACGATCACCGAGTTGGGAGGACGCTGTGTTGACAGCCCGCCTTGTGGGGATCGACCCCATGGCGTTCGACGCCGCCTTCGCGCGGCGCTCGATCGCTGTCCGCCACTCGCTGGCGGACCACCCGCTGCTGACGCTGGAAGCGATCGCGCAGCTCGCCGACCGGCTTCCGCCTGACTCCGTCCGGCGAGAGCGTGGCATTCAGCCGATCGGTGAAGCGCATCGCTACGTGGACGTGGGACACGGGCGGCCCTCCGCAAGCGTGCTCGATGTCGAGAACAACGGCTTTCGGATCTCCCTGCGCAATGTCCAGCAGATTCCGGAGTACTCCGACCTGGTGGACGCCTGCCTCGATGAAGTCGAGCCGCTCGTCGCCGCCCGGGAGGGGGGCATGCGACTCCGGTCGGGATATCTGTTCATTTCGGCACCGGCCTCGACCACACCGATGCACTTCGACGCCGAGCACAGCTTCCTGCTCCAGGTGAGAGGCACCAAGCACGTCAGCGTGGCGGCCTTCGAGAACGATCCGGCCGCACTGCGGCGCGAGCTCGAAGACTACGTGGACGGGCGTCCGTGCGACTTCGCTCGGATGGAGTCGAATTCGGAGACGTTCACCATCGACGGCGGGTTGGGGCTGGGCGTGTACCTGCCGTCGTTCGTGCCGCACTGGGTGGAGACCGAATCTGGCGTGTCGGTGTCGTTTTCGATCCCGTTCTATACCCAGTTCTGCGAGCGAGCCGAAGGTGTCTACCGTGTAAACAGCTGGCTGCGCAAAGTGAAGCTGTCGCCGGTGCCACCTGGTCGGTCGTCGTCGCGGGACGCGACCAAGGCTGCCGTGTTCCAGTCGATTCGCAACGCGCGCCGGCGACTGCCGGTTTGACCGCAGGCATGGGCCCCGTCGTGACGCAGCCGCCGCCCAGTTCGCCGGCGTCGGCCCCACCCGCACCGCCGTTTGCAGGGTCGCGGTTGCGGGCCGTCGAGCGCCTGGGCGACCTCCGGGACCAGTGGACCGCCCTGGCGTGCCAGGGCGACAGCGTGTTCGCCACGTGGGAGTTCGCAAGCATTTGGTGGAAGCATTTCGGCCACGGCCGGCAGCTGCGCACCGCTGCGGTCGTCGGCGCGGAGCATGAGGTGATCGCCATCATCCCCTGCTACCTCTGGAAGCGGCGTCCGCTGCGCGTCGTCCGCTTTCTCGGCAATGGCGCCGGCGACATCCTCGGCCCCATCTGCCGCCCCGATCATCGGCCGCACATCGCCGAGACCGTTCGGCGGGTCCTCGACCGACCGCTCTGGGACTGGGACGTGTTCGTCGCCGAGAACCTGCCAGGAGACGAACCGTGGGCCGGCCGTTTGCACGGGCGCGCCCTGCGCCGCGAGGGGAATCCCGTCGTTCGCCTGCACGGAGACTTCGACGACTATCTGCGGCGGCGCTCGGCGAACTTTCGTCAGCAGGTTCGGGCGCGTGACCGCCGGTTGCGCAATCGCCACGCGGTCCACTTTCGGCTCGCGGACGATGCGGACAGGCTCGACGATGACCTCGACACGCTGTTCCGTCTGCATCGGCGGCGGTTCGGATCCCGTTCGGCCTTGACCGACGCGCATATGGCGTTTCATCGCGAGTTCGCACGCGTCGCCCTCGAGCACGGCTGGCTGCGTCTGTGGATCCTCGAGCTCGATCGCCGCCCCGTGGCGGCCTTCCACGGTTTCCGGTACGGCGGCGTCGAGGGCTTCTATCAATCGGGACGCGAGCCAGGATTCGATCGCGAGTCACTGGGGACGGTGATGCTCACTCACGCGATTCGTTCGGCCGCCGACGAAGGCGTCCGAACATTCGCGCTGCTTCGCGGTCATGAGAGGTACAAGTACCGGTTCGCGACCGAGGATCATGGCCTGGACACGGTCTGCGCGACCCGCGGCCCGGTCGCCGGCGCAGCGCTCGGTGTACTCGACACCCTCAAGGCGTCCGCTGCCGCCCGGAACCTGCTGCGGAGGCGCCTTGACATCTAGCAGCAATCAACCGGTGGGCGTTCGCGCCCTCCGAAAGGAATTTGGCGACCTGTATGACGGCCGAACGGCGCTCGTGACCGGTGCGGACGGGTTCATGGGATCGCATCTCACGGAAGCCCTCGTCGCTTTGGGCGCACATGTTCACGCGCTCGTGCGAGCTACCTCCAGCGGCGCGCTCAATAACATCGCCCATCTTCGAGGCGATGTCCACGTGCACTGGGCCGACCTCAGCGATCGGCACTCGGTCGACCGGGCGATGCTTGAACTGTCACGAGCGTCGGATCGACCCTACGTGTTCCACCTGGGTGCGCAGGCACACGTCGGGGAGAGCTGGCATCGACCATACGAGACGGTGATGGCAAACACCGTGGGTACGCTCAACCTGCTCGAGTCGATAGTCACCAACGGCCTCGAGTTGGAGAAGTTTGACACGGCTGGCACGTCCGAGGAGTACGGGAATCCGAACGAAGACGTCCGCCACCATCATGACTGGGACGCCGACGACGGGATGTTGATTCTCCACGAGCGGTCTCCGCTCAACCCTAAATCGATCTATGCGACCACCAAGGTGGCGGCGGACTTCCTGACCATGAACTATCACGACGCCTATGGTGTTCCGGGCGTGGTCACGCGCATGTTCAATAACTACGGGCCACGTCAGAATCCTCGCTACGTAACGGGCACGGTCATCACGCAGGCGCTCGAGCGCGAGGTCGTCGAGCTGGGCGCACTGGAGCCCTTGCGGGACTTCTGTTTCTGCACAGATGGCGTACGCGGTCATCTCACCGTCGCCGCGCTGGGCAAGGCCGGAGATGTCTACTGCTACGGCCAGGGCCGGAACATCTCGATGGCCCAGTGGGCGGCAATGATCCTCGAGCTGGGGCGTGAGGGCGGTTATTGGGGCGACCGCGAGATCGTGACGACCCCGTCGCGGCTGCGCCCCGGCACCAGCGATGTGGAGGCACTGCGGGTCGGCTACGAGAAGCTCCACCGAGAGACCGGCTGGCATCCGATCGTCTCCTGGGAAGAGGGCTTGCGCAGAGCGATCGAGTGGTACTCAGCCAACCGCTCGGCGTGGATCGGCAGGGTGGACTGGCCGCCGCGGTCGCGAGCCGAGGCGCTGACATGAGGGTGCTGGTGACCGGCGGCGCGGGATTCCTGGGCTCTCACCTCGTGCGCCGGCTGCAGGGTGCAGGGCTCGAAGCGGTAGCTCCGCGCCGCTCGCAGTGCGACCTCACCAATCAGACCGAAGCTGCTCGGCTGTTCGCGACGGTGAGACCGGATCTGGTCTTTCATCTCGCCGCCGAGGTCGGTGGCATCGGCGCGAATCGGGCGAATCCGGGCCGCTACTGGTACGCCAACCTGGCCATGGGCATGAACGTGCTGGAAGCCTCGCGATTGGCCGGGGTCGGCAAGCTGGTGATGGTCGGAACCATCTGCTCCTATCCCAGTGACACGCCGGTGCCGTTCCGCGAAACCGATCTCTGGAACGGGTTCCCGGAGAACACCAACGCCCCCTACGGCGTCGCCAAGCGGGCATTGATCACCGGTGCTCAGGCCTACAGATCGCAGTACGGGTTGAACACGGTGTGCCTGCTGCCGGTCAATCTGTACGGCCCCGGCGACAACTTCCACCCAAAGGCCTCGCATGTGATCCCGGCGCTGATCAGGAGGATGTCCGATGCCGTCGCAGCCGGAGCACATGAGGTCGTGCTCTGGGGCGACGGTACCCCCACCCGCGAGTTTCTGTTCGTCGAAGACTGCGCGAAAGCTCTGTGGCTGGCATCGATCAGATACGACAGCGGCGAGCCGCTCAACATCGGCTCCGGCCGCGAGATCTCGATCGCCGAACTCGCGGCCATCATCGCCCGGCTCGTGGGCTTTCGCGGACGGACGGTGTGGGACAACAGCCAACCGAACGGTCAACGGAGACGCCGCCTCGATGTCAGCGGCGCACGCGCCGCGATCGGGTTCGAGAGCAAGGTCGATCTCGAGGAAGGGCTGGGAAGAACGGTCGCCTGGTACATGGCCACGATGCCTGCGCGGGAACGGACAGCGAGCCTCACCGGCCCGGCGGTGATGGGATCTGCCGGCGTATGACCATCCGGCCGCGCGTGGACAGGACGTGGGCCGAGCCGACCTCCGCGGTGCGGCGTGCCGCCGTGCTCGGTGTACCACTCTTCGTCGGCACAGCTGACGCCGCGGTCGATACCATCCTGGCCGCGGCCACCGACGGGGTCGGCGGGTACGCCTGCTTCTGCAATGTCCATGTGATGGTGACGGCGCAGCGCGACCCGGACGTGATGCGGGCGCTGTGCGGCGCGCGGATGGTGCTTCCCGACGGTGCGCCGATCGCCTGGCTGCTTCGACACCAGGGTCACCCCGCCGCGGCACGAGTATGCGGGCCCGACATGATGGACCGCGTGCTGGCCGACCCTGCCTCACGGGATCGTGTCCGCCACTACCTGCTCGGCTCCACCCCCATGGTGCTGGACAGGTTGGTGACCGAGATCGAGGGTAGGTATCCGCAAGCAGCAATCGCAGGGCGGATGTCGCCCGGCATCGCCGGGCTGGTCGACATCGATCGCCAGATCGACGTCGCCTCGATCAGTCGAACGCGGCCAGACATCGTCTGGTGCGCATTGGGAGCACCGAAGCAGGAGTTGTGGATGCTCCGAAACGCGGACGCGTTGCGCCCGTCGCTGGTGCTCGGCGTCGGTGCGGCGTTCGACTTTCTGGCGGGTACGCTGGCACGGGCGCCGATCTGGATGCAGGATCACGGCCTGGAGTGGCTGCATCGGGCAGCAACCGAACCGCGCCGGCTGCTGCCCCGCTACCTCTCGACCAACACCCGATTCCTTGGCTACGTCACCCGCGACGCCCTGGCCAGGCGCGGCGCCGGCGGATCGGCGAGCTGACGTGCGCATCCTGGTCGTCCACAACCGCTATCGATCGTCCGGTCCGAGCGGCGAGAACACCGCCGTCGACGATACCGTCGAACTCCTCCGCGCCGCCGGGGCGACCGTCCATACCGCCATGATCTCCAGCGACGACATCGCCCGACGCACGCGGCTCGGCCTGGTCGGGACTGCAGCGAGGGTGACCTGGTCACCCTCGGGATCGCGGTTCCTGGCGGCAGCGATCGCGAACAGCAGACCTGACGTCATCCATGTCCACAACACGTTTCCCCTGCTCAGCAACAGCATCCTCTGGGCCGCCCGCAGGGATCGCGTCCCGGTCGTCCACACGTTGCACAACTTTCGCTCGCTGTGCGCGAACGGGCTGCTCCTGCGAAACGGCCGGCCGTGCACCGATTGCGTCGGCCGTTCCGGGGTGGCCGGAGCGGTTCACGGGTGCTATCGCGACTCGGCGGCGGCTACCACGCCGATCGTCGCTGCCAACATCATCCACCGCGGATTGCGGACGATGCAATCGTGTGTCGACCGCTTCATCGCCCCGTCGGACTTCCTGAAGAACATGTACGTCCGCGCAGGCTGGTCGGCCTCCCGATTCGTGGTCACTCGCAACGCGTGCAGCGACCCCGGCCTCGGAGAAGGGCCGAGAGACGGCATCGTCTGCGTCTCGAGGCTGGCGGCAGAGAAGGGCGTCCACGACCTGATCGAGGCCTGGGCGGGGACCGTCCCAGCCGGAGGCGCCCAGCTCACGATCCTCGGCGATGGCCCCGAGCGGCCGCGCCTGGAACGGCTCGCCCGCAGTTGCCACAACGTCCGGTTCACGGGTCTGGCGAGCGGCGACACCGTTGCAGAACACCTCGCCTCGGCGATCGCGCTGGTCGTGCCCAGTCGCTGCTACGAAGTGGCGCCACGAGTTGTTGCCGAAGCGTACGCCGCCGGCACCCCCGTCATCGCTCCCCGCATGGGCGGGCTCGCCGAACTCGTCGCCGACGGCCGCACCGGGCTGTCGACCAAGCCGCACTCGGCAAGCAGCCTCGCCTGTGCGATCAAACAGATGATCGCATCGACTGACGCGGCGCGAGCGCTGGGCGCGGGAGCCCGCGCATTCTACGAAGCCGAGTTTTCACCGGCGACAACGGTGGCGAATCTGATGGCGATCTACAAGACGGCGATCGAGCACAGGCCAGAGCACGCGCGTCGTCAGCCACGAACGGCGACCAGTCTCGCGCGACCCGCCGTGACACGCCGCAACGGTCAGGAACCGACCTAGGCCCGATGGCGCCGGCTCCTCGCTTCGCGCACCGGACGATCTGGAGCCTGACCGATCAGGCGCTGTCGAGCACCACCAACTTCGGCATCACCGTCCTGATCGCCCGCAGCTTCTCGGCCACGGCGCTGGGATCATTTGCGCTCGCCTACGCCTACTACATCTCGCTGCTTCAGATCAGCCGGTGTTTCACGTCTGAGCCGCTGATCGTGCGATTCTCGAACTCGCGCCGGGACGCCTGGCATGGCGCCACCCTGCACGCCGCGTCGACCGCGATCGCGCTGGGCGGTCTGGGCACGGCGGGGGGACTGGTCATCGCCGGTCTGACGGACGGCGCGCTTCAACAGTGCTTCCTGGTCGTCAGCGTGTTTCTGCCGCTGCTGCTCGTCCAAGACCTCTCGCGGTTCGGGTTCTTCGCGGCGGGACGGCCGCAGGCCGCTGCTGCCAACGATGCGGTGTGGGTGGCGTTGATGGCGGTGCTGGTGCTGGCCGCCCACGCGGTTGGTTCGCCGACGCTGACGTGGCTGGTGTTCGCCTGGGCCGTTTCCGGCGGGATGGCCGGCGTGGTCGCCGTTCTCCAGATTGGCGCCCTGCCGCAGCTGGGACACGTGCGCGGGTGGATTGCAACTCACCGCGACCTCGGGATCCGGTTCGCGGGCGAGTTCCTCGTCTACTCGGCGGCCGTTCAGGCCACCCTGTACATCGTCGGCGCGGTTGCCGGCGTGGCCGCCGTTGGATCGATCCGCGCCGCGCAGACGCTGGTCGGCCCGGTCTCACTCGTCTTTCTCGGTGTCAGCTTCGGTGCCGTACCTGAGGGTGTCAGGATCGCCGCCGGTTCACCGAGCCGTCTGCCGCGGTTCGTCTCGAGACTGTCGCTCTCCCTGGCCGGCGTCAGCCTGAGCTGGGGTGTCGTGCTGCTTTCGCTGCCGCCCGGAGTGGGCGAGGCGATCCTGGGCGACACGTGGCCCTCGGCGAGGGATCTGATGGTTCCGATCGTGATCGCCGTCGTCGCCGAAGGCCTCAACGTGGGGCCGTGGGTGGGGCTTCGTGCGCTCGCCGCGGCCGGCCGCAGCCTGCGTGGCCGAACGGTGATCGCGGCGGTCACCATGCTTGCCGGCGCCACCGGGTCAGCAACCATGGGTGCCTGGGGCGCCGCGGCGGGCTTCGCCGTGGGCAGCGTGGTGGCGACGGGCGTGTGGACGTGGCAGTTCGTCGCGGCCAACGCGGCACACGGAGACTCGATGTCGAGAATGGCGCTGCGCAAGCTCGGTCGGGCCGATGTCACGATCCCGGGGCGTGCGGACTGATGTCAGTGCCGGTGATCCTGGGGTACCACGCCGTCTCCGACCGGTGGCGGTCACCGCTCGCCGTCTCCCGCTCGGGGCTTTCGGAGCAGCTGCAGTTTTTCCGTCGGCGCGGATATACCGGTCTGACCTTGGCGGCGGCGGAATCCCTCCGCCGGGCGGGCGCGCTTCCACGGAAATCCCTCGTGATCACGTTCGACGACGGGTTCGCGTCGGTGCTGCTGGCGCTGCCGTTGCTCGAACGCCACGGGTGGCCGGCCACCGTGTTCGTGGTCACCGATTTCGCCAGTTCCGGGCGGCCGCTCGAGTGGCATGGACTCGATGGCCACCACGCCCCGGAGAACGAACGCATACCGCTCACCTGGGATCAGTTGCGCGGGCTCTACGAGCGGGAGTGGGAGGTCGGATCGCACACGGCCTCGCATCCGTTGCTCACCCGACTTCCTCATGCTCGGGCGCTGCACGAGATGGCCCACAGCCGGCATATCATCGCGGACGAAATCGGCCGGTGCACGACGCTCGCCTATCCGTTTGGCGTGGCTGATGACGACGTCGCGGCGATCGCTCGGTCGGCCGGCTACGACGCCGCCTGCACGCTCCGTGGAACGCAACGGCACGACCAGCCGATGATGCGTCCGCGAAGCCGGCTCGATTCGACACATCGGGGTTTTCGGCTCCAGGTGGGTGCATCGAGCCTGAATCGACGACTTCGCAGCTCGCGCGCCGCCCAGATCGCCAGCACCGCACGCGGCCGCAGAGGCTGGTTCCCCCGCGACGGCGCCTACTGAGGCACAACTCACTCTCCGAAACCGTTGCCTGTTGGCAATTCGGAGGTACAGTTGGGACGGCGAGCCCACACCGATTGGGTGAGTCGAACGAAGTGGGTTCGGTCGTCATCCGTTCCGCCCCGCACCGGAGCCGCGGGGCTCCCACGGCGATCGCACCTGGGAAGGGCCTGCCCGCCCGCCGGACCTCGGGCGGGCAGGTCTTTCCGCTACTGCCGCGCCGCCTCCGCGAACGGCGTCAGCGGCGACCACTCCGCCGCTCTCCCATTCGTTCGAGACTCGCTCGCGGCCCCCGTCTCAGGGCCGCGCGTGGGCGCGGCACATGGGAAGACTCAGGGTTGGCCCCGCCATGCAAGCGCCAATGGCCAGACTCAGAGCCAAACTCGATGGTCACGTTCGAGAGGAGCGGCTCCATGATGCGCTTTGTCAGACTTCAGTGATCGGGGCGGGGCTGGCACTGATCCCACTGCTCGTTGGCGCCCCGGGCGGGGGCGGCCACCGCCCTTCCAGGGTGCCAGGGCAGCGGGTATAGCGTCACCGACCCCGCCAGCCACCAGGTCTTCGTCTCGGACCGGCCATCCCAGGTGACCAGCTGGGCGGGGAAAGCTGTTCGTCGCGAACGAGGCTGGAGCGGTCACCTCAATGCCCCCGGTCAACGACGCCGCAGCGATGCGCCGCCAGGCACCACGCACTTATCCTGATTGGGGACTCACGGGTATGCTGAAGGCGTAAGCGCCCGTCGAGAATCCCGATGGGCGCAGTCGTCGTCTCTGCCAGCACTGCGGCGGAGACTGGCTCCGGAGGAAGGGCTCACGATGCGTGCGACCAGATGCCGACGACCGGCGATGGCGGTGCTGGCTCTGACGATGGCGCTGTGTGGGCCGCTGACGCCGACGGTCGGTGCTTCGGCGGCGGCGAGTGATACGGCTGGCTTCATCACGCTCCTGTTCTCACGATCGGCGATAACAACCGCTGAGAACTGTGTGACCGACTCGACCAACGTGAAGCCGCTAATCACAGGCGTCGCCCCCGAGCTGAAGAGGCGCGGGTTCATCGGTACCGGCACCGTCGAGACGCGGTTCATTAAGGAGAGCAGCCGCGTGTGCGGACATTTCCGACGCACCAGTTACGCATCGTGGAGCGACCTCACCAACCTCCGCGTCAACTATCACTGGCAGTTCGTGTCGCATAGCCGCACCTACGAGATGCACCTCGACCAGTTGACCCGCCAGCAACAATGGGATGAGACGTGCGGGTCGATCCTCGACCTGCTCGCACACGGCCACCGACGCGGCGATGGGCTGTTCGCCTATCCGCACTCAAGCGGCGTGCTTTCCGTACAGACCCAGGTTGTCTCCAAGTGCTTCGCCTTCTCACGCCGCTACAAATGGGGCCCGATCAGCCGCGCCGAGGCGACAACGTTGCCGTACTGGAACAATACGATGCAGACCGGTGGCGGCCGCTGCAATAATCCTACACTCGCCTGCTACAAGGACTCGAGGCTTGACGCGGCCCGCTACTCAAACCCGAACCAGCTCGCCCACGTCGCCTCTGGCGTCGTTCGGGCCCAGTGGCTGACCATCCAAAGCTACGTGCTGGTCACCGGCACCCGCTCCGGCGAATGGGATTGCCGGTCGTCTGACTGGCGCGATCATTGGACTGCCGACTTCGAACGGTACTGCTGGTCGGACTATCTCAAGGTGCTGAACGCGATCCCCGCGACCGTGGAGGTGACCGACCCAAAGACGGTCGCACTCGCCTGGGGCCGCACGAACTACACGCCGCCGGCGCTCCCCTAGGAGCCCTCGGCGTACCCCGCCCGGATCGCGTGTTTGCGTCGGCGCTCGGTATGCGGTTGGTTCCCCTTCAGCACTCTCCGACCCTGGGGTCTTCCAGGCACAGAGTCTCACTCCCCGGCGATCGGCACTCTCATCGACGATCTCGATGGGAGATTGCCTACAGTCCCATGGCACCTGGCGGCAGGGGCGGAACGTACTTCCCCGGTTCGCCCGGAAGCTCGTTGTCGCAGTACGTGCACGCCCAGTAGCGCTCTGCCGATCCGGGGCCGGGAGGCCCGTCCAGGCCGTGCAGCACGATCTTCCCCCTTGGGCTCCCATTCGTGCTGGCCCAAGTAGCAGCGCAGGCGTTTCATCGGACTGCGAACTGTCGCCGTGTGGACGCCCGCGCCGGCTGGCGTGACTGTGGTCTCCGCGAGGTCTTACTCATAAGTCAGCGCGGCGTCCAAAATCCTTTCGAGATCACGGTGAAGCCACCGCCAGCGTCTCCGGTGCAAGTGATGACGTTCCGAAGCCCTTGCTTGCTGTCGAATAGAACGAAGGTGTCGGTGGCGTCGGCGAAAGCAAGGTAAGAAGTGACGAACACTCCCGTGCCGTCGACAACCCAGGCGACTCGTCCACGGTTGGGTAGGGGCCCTGTGTTGACGGTGAACGCGCTGCCGTCGCTGCACGTGACAGCGACCACCGAGTTCCCGTTGACGCTTGGGTCGGCAGACGCGCTCGGCGCAGCAAGCAACGCCGCGGCGACTACCGCGATCAGGGCACCGATAACACGTCTTCGCATGGTGTCCCTCCTTCGGGACGCGCCAGAGACCGCATCGAGTTGCGCTTCAAGCGCGGCGCTGGCGTTGGCTGGTTAGCTGAGTGCCTGGCAGAAGGCCTTGACATTGCCGCTGTGGCCGACGTCAGGGACGATCGTGAAGGGGCCCGTGGACTGCAACACGTCCACGCGACCGGCCGAGCTGAACTGTGTGCCATCGGGCAGGCGCATGCGCACGACCACGCCGGTGGCGTAGGCGTGCAACGGGTTGCCCTGGCTGTCGAAGGGCACGTGCACCGTGTAGTGGTAGGTGTCGGTCGGAATCCTGACGCCGTGCGCCGAGAAGACATCGTGCTCGGCGACGTGGTCGGTGATCCTGATCGGAATACCGTCGCTGTTCGCCCAGACCAGCTCCATCACCGTCACATGCAGTTGGAGATGAATCGGGAACGGACAGATGTCGGTGACCGTTTCCGAAGCGTTGACCGTGAACGTGTCCTTCGACGGGGCCGCAGCGCTCGCCGGTGCCACGGCCAGCAGCGCGAAGGCGCCGGCCGTAAGTAGCACGCCGATCAATCGTCTCCTCATCATTCCCTCCTGCGTTGCCCTGCCCGGCAGCACCAAAGCCACGACACCCACGACCCCGACGAGCAGCGTAAAGCCGATTCGTCCGCGCATTGCGACCCTCCCTCTCTGCATCTGCTGGAGCGATCGGCATGCTCCCACCTCAACGCTCATGTGTCAAATGCATCAAACTGGTATAGCCCAACTCGCCGCCGTACGGGAACCCGGCCAGTGTGTTTGTGCACGGGCCGCTCGGTGAGCCTGCGACTGGACAGGCGTCCGGCTCGACATGGAACACCTGCGCCAGAACGCCGGCCAGATGGCCGAGATCATCGGCGAGGCGCTAAGACGCGCGCGCCGTCCGAACCGAGTGGAAGGGCTGAACCGCTCCATCCCCATCGCGGGGAGAGAAAGGGGCTGACTGCGGAGGTGGACGCTCGAAAAGCTGGGTGCATTGACCCGCCCCCGCCTACCCCAACCCGTTTTTTCGCAGAGAACCGGCGGGGTAGTCGGCCAATCGCCAACGGGCAGATCACCCCCGCCACCCCTCCAGCAGTTGAGATCCCGTTCGATCGATCTAGCGCGAGATTGTGCCCGCCATGGCGAACGTGTACGGGTCGGCTTGGAAGTTGTCGACCGTAAGAGTGCCCTTGCCGCTGAGGCCGGCGTAGGCTCCCGTCGCTGCTGTAATCGTCCAGGGCGGAGAACCTTCGCTGCCCAGATGGATGGTGACCATCATCGTGATGGTTCCCTCAGTGGTGACCAGCACTTTGCGCACAGAGGCGATTTGACCCGTGACCGTGCGGTAGTCGGTGTACCGGCCGGCCTCATTCAATATCCCGCCGAAGCGGAAGCGGCCGGTACCCGCAACGCCCCCGTCGATGACGCCACTGTTGTCCGGGCCCGGAGCGACTGGCCCATCGCCGATTCCTTCCACGGTCAACCGGACAGGCGCGCCGCCCGTCCCTAGGGTGATCAAGCCGAAAGCCACGGCGAGCACGCAACCGGCTACGAACAAGCCGAGCCAGCGAGTAGGTGCGCGGCCATGCGAGGTGGTAGCGATCACCACCCCATGATCCCTCTTCCTGCTCGGCGATTCAACCAGCCCGCCGAGCGCTGGCGCTCATGCACGGGCATGGCCACTCCGTGACGTGCGCCGACCGGGGTCTGTCCCCCCGGCTCGACGCCGCAGGCTGACACAGCCGCGATCCGTGTGCGCTTGACGCCGCCTCTCGCTGACAACCAGGCGGGGTTGGCTACAACCTGCTCTGCGACGAGGGCCGAGTGGTATGTGTGATCGACTACGACGGCGTCGTGGGCGACCGATGCCGTATGGTGGTGAACCCCTACACACGGAGGCCCGCATGAGCATCGCTGTCCGATACCACCCGAGAAACCTCACGGTCGAGCAGTACGAGGAGGTAGTACGGCGAGAGGAAGCAACGGGGAAGTTCCCACCAGAGGGCAGGGAGCACCACGTCTGCTTCGGTCAGGACGGAGATCTTCGCGTCAGCGAAATCTGGGCTTCCGCAGAGCACCTGCAGGCATATGGCGAAGTCTTGATGCCGATCCTCGCTGAGGTGGGAGTTCAGATGTCAGCCGAACCAGAGGTCTTCGAGGTTTACATGACGCGCTAAAGCGGCGTAGACGGTTACCCGCTCTGCCAGTCCCAGTAGCACCTTGAGGTCTGTGCCGATGCCGGGCAGGCTGGTGGAACCACCGCTAGCCGTGTAGCGTCGTAGCGGTATGTGGCAGAGGGTCACGATAGAGGTGGCAGATTTCGAGTGGCCCGCGCCGCGCGTGCCGCTCCTGTCATGTAGACCGGTCGCGGAATCCGGCCGGGTTGGGAAGAACCTGCAGAGTGCGCGCGTCCTAGTGGCATGATGCACAAGCCTGTCTCGCTGGCCGTTCCGCTGCTTCTGGCCGTTGTCTTCCTGACGGGATGTGGTTCGTCAGGGTCGGTCTCGGCGGTTTCTGCGTCGACCCATCCCAGTTGGCATCTGGTCGCGCTTGGTGATTCGATTCCGTTCGGCCAGCACTTTTGCGGCAACTGCGCCGCGTTCGACGACCTCTACGCCGCCCATCTCCGCAGCAGCGCGAACGTGCATGTGACGGTCGAGAATCTGTCCCAGGATACGGAGATCACCAGCATGGATCTGCGCCGGGAGATCACCGGTACTGACGCCGCTATGCGGTCGGCCGTCGCAGGAGCCAACATCGTCACTGTGTCGGTTGGTCACAACGACACGCCATGGAACAGCTTCACCGACCCTTGCGATGGCCATGGGGGCTACCCAAACGCGGACTGGGCCTTGTATCGCGGCGCGTGCGTGGCGAACACCGCTGCGCAGTACGGACGCAACCTTGCATCCGTCCTCGCGGCGATCACGGTGCTGCGGGCCGGGAAGCCGACGCTGATGTTGGTCACGAACGACTACAACGACATCATCGGCGATCCCGCCGTCCCCGCTTCCGCCGATGCTGCCGTCTCCCGCGTGGTGGACGCCTTCGCTCGCACGACATGTCGCGTCGCGGCCGAGCATCACGCCGTGTGCATCGACACCTACCACGCTTTCAACGGGCCGACCGGTCGCGGAGACGCCACCGGGCTACTGGAAGGCGACCACACCCACCCGAACGAAACCGGCCACCAACTCATCGCACGACTCCTCAACCACGCCCCGCTCCGCCCCCTGTAGTCGGCGCAGACCTCAAGGTGCTAGCGCTAACACGTTGTCTGGTGATTCGCGTCATCTCCGGTCTGAACGTTCCCGGATGCCAGCGGAGCGGTGCCAAGTCGGCGCGCTGCAGGCGGCACGCGATGCCCGCGAAAGCACCGTCAACTCGTTCGACGTACTGATCGCCCGCAGCAGCCACCGTACCAATGAGATCCTGAAGGAACTCACGCTCGCCTCCGTAATCTTCCTGCCTGGCGCGCTGATCCCCGGAGTCATGGGCATGAACTTCGACGTCGGCGTCTTCCACCACCCAGGTGCCCCGGAGCTCAACCGGATTTCGTGATTGGTGATACAATCTCCATAAGGCGATGAAGTCGCCCACTACGGGTTCGAGTAGCCCGCCCACTACGGCTTTTGGAAGGCCCTGACGGGACGCGACGCGCTCGTCACCAGGCTTTGTGAGGTTCCCGGCGGACATCCGCCGGGAGCCTCTCCTCATCGGCGGCCATGCTGGCCGTAGACCGAGACGGTGGGTAACCAGCCTCCCGAGGAGGACATGATGGGCGCAAGCGTAGGAGACCGTGTCCGAGCGCAGCCAGCGAGCGTTCACTCTCAGGCGCGGTTCGGGATAGTCGAGGCCGTAATGTCACCATCCCGCTACCAGGTGCAGTGGGACGATGGCCGATGGAGCATCATCTCCGCGACCGACGGTTCGCTGAGCGTTGTGTCACCCCGCAAACGAGCACCGAAGAAACGTTAACGATTAACGACACATCTGGGCTTTGATGGTCTTGCAGCGGGATGGACATGATGGATGGGAGGGATTTGGGATGACCGACCCGCAGGCCGGTGCAGATGCGTTGCGACACCCCCGAGAGCCATCATCTCCCGGTGGGTATGAGTACGTTTGTCACTCATGTGGGTACACGCAACAAGCCGATTCGCCGCCGGAGTTCTGTCCGCACTGCCACGCCGAGACTCACGCCGAGAGTTCGTAGGCCATCCCAACCGCATGAGCTGAACGCGGACTCGCCAGACGAGGCAGGATTCTCGTTGGAAACCGCGGCCGCTCGGCAGCAACAAGATCACGGGGGCACTCCGAACTGCGTACGCGAGCGCACTCCCTGCGGGGCACCGTTGGATCATCGAACGGGTCGCGCGGCGCTGTCCAACCGTTCAAATGGGACGACTATGAAGCCGAGCGCTGGGCGGTCCGCTGACTTGTGGTCGGTCGCGCTTCCGGTCTGAGCCGATTCGTGCCAGACTGGGTGGGCGTGGGCAGGTTTCGTCTCTTGGTGGTCTGTTTCGTGGTTTTGGCCGGGGTGCCGGCGAGTGCGCGGGCGGCTGCGTGGCCGGCGTACCTTCATGGCCCATCGCATAACTCGGTGAGCTCGGAGTCGACGATCACGCCGTCCTTGGCCGCATCGCTGGCGCCGCAGTGGCACTGGGCGGCTCCGGCGGCGGTCGGGGGCCAGCCCAGCGCAGCGCTTTACGCCAGCCCGACTGTGTCTGGCGGTCGCGTCTTTCTGGGCTCGAACACGGGCGTGTTCTACGCGCTTTCGCTGAGCAGTGGCAAGCGGATCTGGTCTCGCGACCTCGGCTACGCCCCGACGCTTACGTGTCCGGCCCGCGGCATCACCGCCACCGCATCGGTAGCCGCTGATCCGGCCCGCGGCGGTGCCGCCACCGTCTATATCCAGAGCGCGACGGGCGTGCTGTACGCCCTCGATGCCGCCACTGGCACGGTTGTTTGGCAGACGCAGTTGACGCCCGTTTCAGCGACCCAGAACGGGTATTACGGCTGGTCATCACCGACGGTCGTCGGCCGGCGCGTCTACGTCGGCCTCGCATCACAGTGCGACCAGCCACTCGTCCGTGGTGGTGTCGTTTCGGTCGACCAGTCCAGCGGCGTACCGCTCGCCAGCTACTGGTCGGTTCCCAACGGCGCGGTCGGCGCCAGCGTCTGGACGAGCGTCGCGGCCGCGAATGGCAGCGTCTATGCGACCACCGGCAACGGCGATGAAGCGGTCGGCCACGACCAGGGCGACGCCGTCTCGATCGTCCGCCTCAACGGTTCCACGATGGCGCGGGACGATATCTGGACGGTGCCCGCCGGCGAGCGGCCGGTCGATGCCGACTTCGGCGGATCGCCAACGCTGTTTCGGGCGACCGTGCATGGCACCGCCACCGATCTCGTCGCCGCATGCGACAAGAACGGCCTGCTTTACGCGTGGCGCAGCGGTGCCCTCAGCATCGGGCCGGTGTGGTCGCGGCGGATCGACACCGGCGCCGGCGCCAACTGTTTTGCCGCGCCGATCATCAAAAGCGGCGCGCTCTACCAGGCGGGCGGCGCCACCACCATCGCCGGAACCGCCACGGCCGGCTCAGTTGCGCGGCTCAAGCCGGGGACCGGCGCCGTCGTGTGGCAGACCCCGCTACCCGCCGCCGCGCTCGGCTCGCCGGCACTTGACGGCGCCGGCGTCCTCGCCGTCCCCACCTACGACAGCTCCGCCGGCACCGCCAACGGCGTCTACCTCCTAAACACTGCCGACGGCTCCGTGCTAAGGCACCTCGGTACCACGAAAATCTTCTCACAACCCATATTCGCAGGCGGACGACTACTCATCGCCTCAGTCACAGACGGCCTCACCGCCTACGGCTGACCGGATTGGCGGTGGTTGGCTGGGAGCCGTCGGAGATCGACTGTGAATCACAGACCGACTTGCTCCATCCTCGATTCGGACGAGGCCGTACGACGAGTGCTGTGAGGATTGCGACGGGCGACGCATTGTGCCGCGGCGCCTAGTTGAAGCAGGCTTCGCGTGGGATGAGCCACCCCTCAACGGTCGCGTTGGCAAGGTGGCCCGGGCAGCCAGGCCGGGATCGTGCCCAGCCCTCACTCACCCATATCCACCAGCGGGAGGCGATCGCTGACGGGTCACCGTCCACTCCGGGACTTGCACGAGTAATCGGCCACCTCCGCAGTGCGAACGGCTGATTGAGACCGTTTCGGAAGCCCGTTGGCCGGGAATCGGCACCGAATGGGAATCGGGATTGTCGGGTTGATCGTCATCATCGTTATCGTCATCATCGTTCTGCGCGTTCTCTAACAGCGGGCAGGCAGGATGAGACGCTTCGGGCGCGAACTGCTGCCCGACGTGCGCGTGATTGTCATGAGCCCGGCGCCTTCGACACGGAACGTCGGAACACATCACCGACACAGGCGTCAAGCACTCGGTCGAGGAGGTGTACGCAGCGACATCCGTCACCGCGCTGGACATCGCGGACATCATCGCCTTCGCATCGGCCGACCCCGCACCGTGGCGATCAACGAGATCCTCGTCCGCCCCGCTCAGGACCGTGACGCAGACCAGCTTCGGACTGCTGCCTCAAGCTCGTCGGCGCAATGTTCGGCCTT
>Ga0157374_10000959_pt1 | contig 25012 bp, 43 predicted proteins | sample M25metaG_FD_115308 | JGI IMG/M metagenome (GOLD analysis project Ga0157374, IMG submission 115308) | Miscanthus rhizosphere microbial communities from Kellogg Biological Station, Michigan, USA - M2-5 metaG | ecosystem: Host-associated > Plants > Roots > Rhizosphere > Soil | place: USA: Michigan... | reverse complement strand
TGCGCGGCCTGCGCGATACGACCAAGGGGCTGCTCTACTCCCCCGACCAGCCGCCCACGGCTGACGCGCGTGTTGGCACCCTGTACGGCGAGCCGATCGTCTTCAACAACGCTGGTCTCTCGGGCTTCGCCACGGGCGCCACGGGCTACTCGATGATCGGCGGCGAGTGGGACCAGTCGATGCTCGCTATCCGCGAGGACATCGACATGGAGATGTTCGACACGGGCGTGATCACCGACAACGGCTCACCTCCGGTCATCGTCTACAACCTGCTCCAGCAGGACATGGTCGCGCTGCGCGTGACGGCTCGCTTCGCCTGGGCGGTGCCCAACCCGATCAACCGCCAACAGCCGACGAAGGCCTCGCGCTACCCCTTCTTCGCCATCCAGCAGAAGGCCTCCACCGGCGGCGAGGGCTGATCCGATGCCGCTCAAAAAGGGCAGCAGCCAGAAGGTGATCAGCCAGAACATCAAGGAGCTCGTGGATAGCGGTCGCCCGCAGAAGCAGGCGATCGCCATCGCCATGGATAAGGCTGGCAAGTCGAACAAGGGGAAGAAGTGATGGCACAGGTCCGACTGCTCGTTCCCTGGACGGACGACAAGGGCAAGAACCACGCTGCCGACGAGGTCGTCAACGTGGACGACGAGACGTTCGCCCAGCTGCGCGCCGACGGCAAGGCGAGCGCTACCGCCGAGGAGGACGCCGCCGCGAAGCGCGCCACCGAGGGCAACTACGAAGCGCGCACGAGCCGCGCCGACGCCGGCCAGCCCGAGGAGGAGGCGCCGAAGGAGCCGAAGAAGAAGTGAGCAACATCGTCTTCCTCGCTCCCGTGACAGACCCGAGCGTGGCGACCACTAAGTACGGTGCGGGGCACTCCGGTGCCTTCACCGACGAGGCTCAGGTCGCCGCCTGGCAGGCAGAGGGGAAGGTCGCGTACCAGGGCGTCGTGCCGCGCAAGCCGCGTGTCACGGCGCTCGGCACCACGACCGCCACGATCACCTGGGACGTGGACCAGGCCTGCACCTCGACGCGTGTCGAGTCGGGCACCACGACCGCGTACGGCACCAACACCGCTGGCTCGCCGGCCACCGGCGGCGGCACCGTGTCCGCGAACCTGACGGGCCTCACCACCAACACGCTCTACCACTACCGCATTCAGGTCGTGAGTCCTGGTGGCACGAGCTACACCCAGGACCTCACCTTCAGGACGAACTAATGCCACGCTTGCGCTTCCTGGCGTGGTCGGTGGACCCCCGCCCGGACCATCCGACTACGTGCTACGGACCCGGCCACGAGACCGACTACGTGGTCGAGGACTACGACTACATCAAGTCACTGCTGCTCGAGGGCAAGGCCGAGCTCCTCGACGGCGTTCCCGAGGCGCTCTTCGCCCCACCCGCATGATCACGCTTGCGCAGCTGGACCAGGAGGTAGCCCGTCGTACGGGACCCTTCTTTCAGGCTGCCCAGGACAGCGGCGTGCCGACGAGCTCGACGACTGCTGCCGCGTACATGCCGACGCTGCGGAGCTCCGCGATTCTCGGCGGCCCTGAGAATCTGTGGCTTCTGCGGCGGGGGATACTGGCCGACGGGAGTCCGGTCCCGGTCGGCCAGTACGACCCCAGCGATCGCATCCGCATGGTGCAGACGTTCGACTCGAGCGCTGGGCGCGTCGTCGTCGATCGCAACTGGCGCAACCCGATGGTGCCGAACGAGCTCGCGGACTTCACCCACTTGCACCCCGACCAGGAGCTCCGCCGCTCGATCCTGGCTGGCCTGCGCCGCTGCTTCTGGCCTGAGACGGTCGGCGCGGCGGTGACCAGCGGGTATGGCGACATGGACCTCACCGCGCAGTACCCCTGGATCGTCGGCGGCGACCAGGTCGTCCGCGTCCAGTACGGCTGGATGCGACCGTGGGGCGATGCGCCCTTCGACACGACGATGATGCAGGGGCACGTCATGCTGACCGGGGCGTGGGGTGCGTATGCGCCCGCCAGCGTGTGGGTCACCGCTCTGCGCCCTGCCTGGTCCTGGGTCAACGGTGCCGAATCCGTGGGCGGCCCGACCCAGGACCAGGACCAGCTGAACATCGACATCGACTACGCCGCGTCAGCTGGGCACATCGAAGCCTGGCACCTGTTCCCGTCGCACATGTTCGCCGCAGCTGCGGGGAACCTCCAGGCGACGCAGCAGATGGCTGCGGCGGAGTTCACCCGGCAGGCGCTGATTTGGGGTCCCGAGCCCAACCGCCGCGTCGGATTCTCTGACGTCGTCGGCCAGCCGGCCGGAGGAGTAGTGCTATGACGATCCCCGTCGAACCCCCGCCCCCGCCCGAGACGGTCGGCACCTCGCCGCGCAATGCCGCCGAAGTGAACGGGCTGGTCGGCCTCCACCTCAAGGACTTCCTCCGCGTCGCCACCATCATCAACCAGGACCAGGACTGGCTCAGCCCGACCGACCTGAAGGCGGCGCCGTACTTCTTCACCGACGAGCAGGAGGCGCTCATCAAGTCTGCGGTGAGCGGGCTCGACGAGGCTCTCGACGCCATCGACCGCACCTTCATCAGTCGGCTGGTGGGCATGGGCTGAGATGCCGTCGGCGGCTGATCCTCGCGTCAACTACAACCCGGTTGGCGGTACGCCGCTGCCCCCGACGTGGTCGCAGGGTCCGATGGGACCGCCAGGTCCGCAGGGCCCAATCGGCCCGGTAGGACCGGAGGGTCCGGAGGGTGACCAGGGACCGTACGGTCCGCAGGGGCCAAGCGGTCCGACCGGCCCGCAGGGGCCGACCGGTCCGGCGAGCACTGTTCCCGGACCGGCTGGTCCTCAGGGACCGATTGGTCCGCAGGGACCGACAGGCCCGACAGGTGCAACGGGCGCGGACTCCACGGTGCCCGGACCTCCGGGCGCGACGGGGCCACAGGGAGCGACCGGACCTCAGGGTCCGCAGGGTAACCAGGGTGTTCCCGGTCAGGGCGTGCCGGTCGGCGGCACCACTTCTCAGGTGCTCACCAAGACCAGCGCTGCGGACTACGCCACCAACTGGCAGACGCCCGCCGCCGGCCTTACGATCCCCCTCAGCCAGAACCTGACGTTCAGCCCCGACAACGCCTTCGACATTGGCGCGAGCGGTGCGTCCAGGCCGCGCAGCCTGTTCCTGGGGGGTGCCGCCACGGTCGGCACCACGCTCACGGTGGCCGGCAACAGCACCCTGCGCAGCCTGCTGTTCTTTGGCGACAACACCTACGACATCGGCGCATCCGGAAATAACCGCGCACGCGACCTGTACCTGGGCCGCAACCTGGCGGTTGGTGGCACCAGCGCGCTCACCGGGAACGTGGCGGTCGGTGGCAGTCCTCTTGGCAATGCCGCGCTCTCTGTCGCGGGCACGTCATTCAACGCCTCGACGCAGTACGGCATCGACTCGGAGACGACGTTCAGCAGTCTTGCGACAGGGCAGGGCTACGCCGTCTTCGGCAGAGTGCTGACCCAGGCCGCAGCGTTCACGATGGGCCAGGGCAACGCGCTGTACGGAGCCGCCCCAATCATTGGCGCCGGCAGCACCATCGCGGCGATGAGCGGCCTGCGCGTCGAGAACATGGGCAAGTCGGGTGTCAACAACGCGTACGGCGTGTACATCGCCGCACAGTCCGGAGCCTCCGCACTCAATATCGGCCTGTACAACGCTGGCACCTCGCAATTCGATGGCGCGATCACGCTTGGGACTAACGCCACCCCGCCGCGCATCCGCTCGACCCCGTCGCAAGGTGAGGCTCTGTCCCTCGAATCGCAGATTGGCGCGCTCTACGCCAGCGGCAAAACCGCTGTCGGTATCAGCGGCAACGCGTATTGGGACGGGCCTTCGGCCACCTGGCTGCGCTACGACACGTCGAAGGCGGCGTCGCTGCTGTTCTCGAGTGATCTCGGCATCTACATGTACGGTGCGCCGGCCGGAGCCAACCCGGCCGGATTCACGCAGTACTTCTTCCTGGGCACCAACGGCACCCTGGTCCTGCCCAACAGCAGCATCACCACGCCGATGCTCGCTGGCAACTCTGTCCAGCAGTTGATCGGCCAGTACGCCAATACGCCGACGTGGAGCAGCAACACGAGTGGCTATCAAGAGACGGCGATTCAGACGCCGACGGTGGCGTGCAGTGGTGCGATGGTGCGGGTGGAGGCGACCGTCAGCTTCTTTCACACAGCCACCGGCGCGGGGATGCAATTCGCGTTCTTCGTGGACGGAACGATGTGGAGCAACACGCTCGCGGTGGTCAATCAGCCAGTGGGCGGTCAGGTGATGGTGGTCACGCTCATCTTCTACGCCACGCCGGGTGCGGGGAATCATCGCTTCGCGGTGGCGGTCAACAACCTCAACGCAGGCACCTTCAACCTCTACACCGGGACGCTGCAAACCATGTGGGTGACGGAGCAGAAGCGGTGAGCCTGCTCTCCAGCCGCCGCCGCCCGTGGCCGTACCACGCACGCCTCGGCTCGATCCTGGGGCCGTCCAGCGACCGCTTCGGGGTGATGCTGATCCCGAGCGACCAGACCGGTCTGATGGTCGCCCGCAAACAACAGATGCTCGACGGCGTCGTCCCCAGCGACCAGGAGTACGGCTCGGCGCCGGTCTACCGCGAGCGCACCTCGGTGCTGCGTCCCACGGCTGGCTACGGCGAGCGCGTGCAGTCCAGCTTCGGGGACAGGAGGTACTACTGGGGGAAGAACATCCAGATCAGCGGGGGCTTGCTGGGCAAAGGACCCCTGATCCACGCGGTCGTGCCGACCACGGCAGCCGGCGGCCAGGTGACCAAGTTCATCGACGCGCCGAACGCCGCAGGCGCCACGCAGCAGTTCATCCTGTCGGGGGCGATCGTCTACCGCCGTACCGACGACACGGGCGCCGGCCAGGTCGTCGACAGGAACGGGGTCAGCAACGCCCCGCTGGACGCGGTCGTCTTCCAGGGTGGCTTCTCGGGCGCCGCCGCCAGCCTGTACGTGGCCTGGTCGGACGGCTCGCTATGGGAGCGCACGCCAGCTGCGGTGTGGACGCAGTGCGCCCTTCCGTCGGGCTTCTCGACGATGCGTCTCGAGGTCGTCGGCACCGAGTTATGGGCAGCCGACACGGTGCGCAGTGTCGTGCGTAAGGTGACCGCCGACCCCAAGGTGGCGGGCAACTGGAGCGGCCCGTACCTGATCGGGGACCCCTCGACGAAGATCAGCGCGCTGCGCCAGGTGTCGAACCAGCTGTGTATCTTCAAAGAGGACGGCTCGGTCTTCACGCTCAACTCGGACGGCTCCGCGAACGACCTGTTCCCGACCCTGGCCTCGTACCCGTCTGTAGACAACGGGCTGCGAGCGGTGGCCTGGATGAATTCCATCTGGTTCAAGGTCGGCCCCTCGAGCTACCTGCTGGCGATGCCAGGCGCGTCACTGACGCCGATCGGCCCAGGCAGGCTGGTCGAGAACGCCTCGCCGGTGCGCGGCGACTCGTGCGCCTTCGCGGGCTGGGGCGGGTACCGCGCGTACTCGACGATCTACAACTCCGACACGAACACCAGCTACCTGCTGAGCTATGGCAATTGGGAGACGAAGGACTCCGACGAGGGCCGTGGCCAGCAGGTCGTCCTCGACGACCAATGGGACGGCAGTATGGCCGAGTGGCCGAATCGGATCGCCACGGCCATGGGTGTCTCTGGTGCGAGCGGGCAGGAGCGGATGTACATCGGCTTCAACGACGGCAAGTGGGACTGGTTCAAGCTCGTCCGCTCGCCGTTCGCCTCGGTCGGTCCGCCGCTCGCGCGTGACGGGATCGTCGAGGAGCTCGCGGTCATCCCCGAGTACACCACCGACGAGTCGTACATCGTGTTCCCGCTCCATACGGCGATGTTCAGCGCCGACCTCAAGCACACGCTCGGCTTCAGCCTCTTCGGTCCCTGGATGGCGCCCGGCGACGAGGTCCAGCTGTTCTACCGCCTGATGGCGAGCGGTGGCGGGCCGCCGCTCAATCCGTCCACGTCGTGGATCGAGCTCGGGGAGTTCACCGCCAACGGACAGCGCATCCCTGCGCCAGCGAACCTGGTCAGCCACGGGCTCAGCCTCAAGATGCAGCTGTTCAACACCAACTCCGCAGACACGCCGATCATCGAGATCGTGGCGATCCACGAGCGCGTGGTGCCCGCCTTCAAACGCGACCTGCAGATGACGGTGGACGCGCGCGGCTTCGTCACCCGTCTGGACGGCGCGATCGTGCGCGCCGACGCCGACAGGATTCACCGCGCACTGCTCGACTTCGCCGCCGCGCCTGGCTCGCTGGCGATCGAGCTCCCCGACGAGACCATCAACGAGGTGGCATTCTTCGGCTACCAGGAGCGGCTGCTGCCGATGCAGGCGGGTGGCGGTCGCGGGTGGGGTGTCGAGATCCAGGCGACGCAGTTCCGCATCCTGACCGTCTACGGCATCATCCGCCGCCTGAGGGGAACCCGCATTGGTGACCTGCGCGGCTACAAGATCAGCGCCTTGAGGACACTATGAGCGACCTCTCTCCCGAGCTAAACCTCGCGCTCGCGGTTGACGACGACGACACGGCGGACTACCTCGACGCGCCGACCAATAGCCTGCGCTCGTCGCTGCTCGTGCTCGACGGACTCTTCAACGCGACCACCGGCCACAACCACTCCGGCTCGCACCAGGGCGGCGCGCTGCAGTTCCAGGACCTGAGCGTCGGCAGGGATCTGAATGTTGTGGGCGCCTCGACGCTGCACGGGCCGGTGCATGCGTACTCGAACCTGATCGTCGATGGCGACAGCACGCTCAACACGCTCACCGTCAACAGCACGACGCACCTGGTCGGAGCGCTGACGATCGACGGTGCCATCAACTCGGGCAGCACGCTCACCGTCACCACCGACCTGACCGTCGGCCGCAACCTGCGGGTGAACGGCGCGACGACCCTGGTCGGGCTGCTGACGCTCCAGGGCGGGCTCACCGCCAGCGGCACGTTGGCGATCACCGGTGCTGCGTCGATCTCGTCCAACCTGACCGTGGGCGGCGCCGCCACCATCAGCGGCGTGATCACTGGCCTGCGCCTGGTGCTGAACGCGTACGACGGCGGGAACGTGCTGAACGTCGGCGGCAACGCTGTGGCGAGTGGCTATTTCTACAACCGCAGCGGCGCTGGCCGCTGCTGGGACAACATCGACTTCACCTTCGACCAGGCCGCGAGCGGGGGCACGCTGGTACAGCGCGACGGCAACGGCTACGTCAACGCGAGCTACATCAACTACACCGGCGGCGGCGTCGTCGCTGGGGGCAAGCCGACGCATGTCCTCGGCCGCTCCTCAGTTGGCGACACGTACCTGCGCTGGTGGCCGACGTCTGCAATCGGCCCCCCAATAAGTAGCTGGTACGTCCAGGCCAACATCACCTGTCCTGCGCTCTCCAACAACGGTGGCAACCAGGACGCGACGTTCAGCGCTGTCGTCAACCAGGGTGGCTTCGGAGTCTCGGGCACGATCATCACACTGCCGCGCCCCGGCTACTACGCCATCTCTGGAGGGCTGCAGGGCAACAACCTGACGGGCAACCAGGAGCAGCTGGAGATTCGCCTGTTCAATGGCGGCACCCAGCTGGACTTTATGAACTCGCCGCTGAAGATCACCAGCTATTGGGGCGGCTACTTTTCCTGGCAGGGCTTCTGTAACGCAGGGGATCAGATCCACCTGAATTTCCGCACCAGCTTCGACTCGATCAGTGGCTCGGGCGAAATCATCGTCGCGTTCATCCCGACTGCTGACTACAACCAGTGAGGGGTCCCATGGAAATCGTCACCGATAACGGAGCCATCGACGTCCACGACCTGATGCAGGAGGTCAACGCGGAGCCGCGCCTCGGCCCAGGCGCCCTGCGGCGCCTCCAGCGCATGCAGGCCCAGGTGGACGGTGCGACCACCGTCGCCCAGGCTGCCGTCAACGCACACCAGGCCGCACGGGACGCGTACGAGCAGGCCTTTACCGCAGCCTGCGAGGACGCCGCTATCGCGGTGCCAGCGGGCCCGCACGACGTGGACATCGACTGGTACAGCGGCGCCGTGAGGTTCCGTCCCCGTGACTGAGTTTGCGGTCGGCCCTGGCGTCGCCCAGGCGATTGCCGACAACGGCGACGAGGCCAGGAGCGACGAGCGTTTCATCGTCCTCGACGAGGGCCACAAGATCAGCCTCACCCTGGCGCGCGACGCCCAGTACTTCTACTACCAACAGGAGAATGCCGTAAAACGGTGCCCCTTTCGATGAGGAGGACAGCGCACCGTACTACGACCCCTGGACCTCGATGCCCGGCCAGCTTTACGACTGGACCTGCTCGGCGTGCAGCACCGAATTCATCGAGCGCGCCATCGGGCTGTCGCGCAGCGCCGACATCTACGCGAACCGTGAGGACGTGGTCTACTCCATCGGCTACCCCGACAACATCAACGGCTCGTACGGGCTCATGGACGGCTCCGGTGCGCAGCTTCAGCGCGTGCTGCGCGAGTACGCCGGTGCGGACTCCCAGCAGGGCTACCTCAACTTCGACGAGGTCTACGCGCTCGGCGCAGGCGGCACCCCCGCGTTGATGTCAGGACAAGCCTGGTATCACTGGGTGGCGCTCAGGGGCGTCCAGGGCGACTTACTGTGGATCGCCAATTCAGCGCCCGGCTATAAGGGCGTCTACGACCACCTGAGCCGCGCCGACTTCAACCGCCTCGGCGGCTTCAGCGTGGTCTGGCTGGTGTAGGAGGAACCCCATGCAGGTCAATCTCGGCAACCCCATCGTCATCACCATCGGCTGGCTGATCGCCCTGCTGGTGCTCATCCTCGCCATCGTGTTCATCGCCACCGGCCAGCTTCCCCTGGTCATCGGCGGCCTGATCGCGGGGTGCGCCCTGAGCCGCCTGCTCTAGCGCGTCGCGTCCTTAGGACTACCAAGGGCCTCGCTGGCCAGGAATAGCACGTCGGCAAGCCTTGCCGTGTCAGTCAGTACGGCCTGGGCGGGTGACGACTTCTTCGATCTTCAGTAGCGCCACCCGCAGGCGCTCGTTCTCGGCACTCTTATCCACTAGGCCGGCCTCGTGCACAGCAGCCATGTGGGCGGCATCTCGCCATTCGTAGATCAGTCCTTCTCGCTTACCACGGACACATACCAGTCGGATGGCACCCGTGAGCATGTCCGTGCGGAGTTCCCATTCGTCCATTAGCGGGGCCTCACACTTCGTCAGGGCAACTTGCTGAGGATCGCCGCCTGGGTCGCCATGATGTTCACGCCCAGGTTGATGATCGGTATCGCCAGGGCGACGATCATGCCGACCAGGACCAGCAGCTGGCGCCAGAACGCGGCGCTGATGCTGCGCTCGAGGCGGAGCTCCATCTCAGCTATCCGATTGATCATGCGGCCCTCCAGTGCTTCGAGGTCAGCGTGCGTCACGTAGCGCGGCTCAGGTGCGGGCTGAGTGGCTTGCGTCATATGGTCGCATGCTACCGAAATGACTACCAAACCAGGTCGGGCAGGGTCGGGCAGGATCGCTCCAAACCAGGCACAAACTGGTCAATTTGTTCTCGAGCGGGGCAGGCTGAACTGGGGTTTAACTTACGGCCGGAGGGGTAACAAAAGGCCTGTTTTGATCTCAAAACGGGGGTCTCAGGACCCCCGTACTACCGAGCCTTACTACCAATCCGCCAGTACCGCTTGAATCTGGCTCGATCGGTCAGGCTGGCTCAGGAAACTTGTCGTTCGCCCTATAGATGAGCCTGGTCAGCGGCTGCTTCTTCCGCCAGGCATTCCAGGCCTTGATGGCGAGGGCTGCTGTCGGGTTGATGCTGGCCCTGGCGCCCTCGAGCATGCGCAGCTGCTCGCGCAGCATCAGGATCGGGTGCCCCTTCGGCATGTCCGCGCCGGCGTCGAGGTACTCAGCGAAGCGCAGGGTGTCCTCGGCCGACAGCTGGCTGAAGATGAAGAGCATCGCCGTCCAGAAGCCGTCACCGCCCCGCACCCCGGCGAGCGTGATGCGCCGGGCGTCCGCTACCCAAGGCTCGAGCGTCTTTCGGTTGATGCGGAGAAACTCGACCGCCTCGGGCTTGGAGACGATCGCGCTGCCGCCAGCGCTCGGAATCCCGCGCTCCGAACGTCGCCCCCACAGAACCAGGATGCGCACCGCCGCCGCGATAACGCGAGGCGACTCGACATCCTGCATGTGGAACACGTCGGACAGCGATCGCGGACGGCCGCTGTCCATGACGATGAACGCGTCCTCGGTCACGTCCGTCACGACCAGGAACTGGACGGGCACGCCAGCCTCGATGAGCGCCCTCAGGCGATGCTGCCCGTCGCGCACGCGCCCCTGGGCGTCGAGCTTGATCGGCTCGTAGGTCTGGCGCCACTCGCCTCGGCGCATCTGCTCCGCGAAATGCTTCACGCGGAATGTCTGCACGCGGCGATTGACACCCCCTTTGTCGAGCCACGCCTGGGCTAGAACCGGGGTGACTTCCATGACCCCAAAAGAGGGCACAGGGAAAGACACGGGTGTTTCGGCAGCCACCCGAGCGGATCGTGTACGAGGCATCGTCGATTACTCCTTTCCGATGCTTCATCTCTGCATGACGCGCTTGCTCCGCTTCATGTGGTGACTCTCCTTTAGGCGCTGACTCAATCCTGTCGGAACCGTTGAGACACTGTCAACGCGTGCCAAAGCCGACGAGCTCGGCGCCGCGCCAGGTCCATGCGCAGCTGGCGGTACTCCTGGCGCACCAGGGACAGGCGCCGCCGCAGCTGCTCGAGCTCCTCGGGCGTCAGACGCGCCATGGTCGGTTCACCGCGCAGCTGGCGCAGTGCTCGGCGTGGACGAACGGGTGCTCCTTGGGCAGTGCCGCCATCACCCGCTCCTTCAGGGCCTCGCGCCAGGGGGCGCAGGGCCAGTGCTCGCCGCAGTAATTGCAGGCGGTCCTGGCGTAGTTCGGCCAGTGCTGCGCGGCTTCCAGGATGTCCATCAGAGTGCCTGCCAGCGCCCCGTCTTGACGCACTCGGGGCAGATGTCGATGAGGCCGCCGCCGTCGCGGAGCCCGACCTGGGTCCAGCCGGCGCAGATGCACGCCATCTCCCTGGTCGCCTCGAGCACGTCCTCGGGGTCCTGCTTGATGATCTCGGCCAGCTTGCTGCGAAGGCGCTCGGGGACGATGATGCTGATCTGGTCGAGCGCGCCGCAGATGTTGCACTGCAGCGTCGCTCGCATCTCGCCCTCGACCATGTCGCGCAGTCGCTCGGGGATCTCGTCTTCAGTCTCGGTGGGGCCCCCATCTAGCGTGGGCAACGGCGTTTGTGGGCGGGGCAGCGTGCGATCTTCGGGATCGGACACTTCTCCTTCGGCTCGCGCGTGGCGCAGGCGATGCTGCGGTAGACGATCACACTGCACTTAGTGCAGCGGACATTCTCGTGGCGATGCCAGGCGGGCTTCACGTCGCCACCGGCTCCAGGCGCACGTACGCCGTGCCGCAGCGCTTGCACAGGTACGCCACCCATTGCACCGTCGGGTGCCCAGGCGAGGCGATGGGCTCGCTACGCGTGAAGAGCGACACCTGGTCGGTCTGCGCGCAGCCTGGACACTCTGGCGTTTTCACTGCTCAAGCTGCGGCAGGATGCGCTCGACGAGCGCACGGAAATCGCGGGCGTTCAGGACGGTCCAGTCGCGGTCGGTGATGATCAGCACCCCTATCGGCGCCGCCGTGTCGTCCAGGTCTTTGAACACGCGCCAGCGGATGCCGTCGGAGTACCGACGGCTGCCGACCAGCTGCTGCATGTTCTCCTCGCGCGGGAAGCTCATCGGTCGCGCGCCTTCCACGCCTTCAGGTTGGGCGACTCGAGCTCGCCCTCGGGCAGGCAGTCGCACGCCTCGAGCAGACACTCGTCCGGGTCGCACTGGTGCGGGACGCAGGCGACCTGCATGCAGCCACAGTACGGGCAGTGGTACATGCCGATCGGCTTGCCGCACAGGGCGACCGGGTCCTCAGGGCAGGCAACCATCAGAGCATCCTCCCGCGCGAGCGCGCCCACCCGGCAAACGTCACGCCGAGGCTGAAACCGGCACACATACCGGTCAGCAGCGCCATGGTGGGATCGCGTGGCAGCAGGATCACAGCAGTCGTGCCCGTCATCAGCGGCGTGAGCCAGAGTGCTGCCAGGTAGATCCTGCGCTCCATCAGGCGCCCCCGTCCTCCTTCTGCCGTCGCGGCCCGTTGGGCTTGTACTCGACGACCTCGATAAAGATGCGGATCTCGCCGCCCTCGCCCTTCACGACGACCGGCCTGGGGCTGAGCTCGGATTTGTGCAGGTAGTTCGCCACGTTGTGGCGGATGCGCTCGACGTCCCGCTCGTCGCGCGTCTTGACCACGGTCACTCTGCCGTCGGCGTGGTCGTCCATGACGCGCTGCGCCAGGGCGGCCCAGGGGCTGCCGTTACGGCGAGCCCCATCAGGTACCTCCTCTTTGGCGACGCTGCCGACAATCTCGAATTTCGGTGTGCTGCTCATGCGCGTTGCACCATCTCGATCTGGACCTCGGGGCCGAACTGCTCGCGCAGCTTGCGCGCGACGTCGTCGAATGACGCGGCGCCGATGATGCCCGACTGCGGCACCGAGAACCTGACATACCAGGCGTGCTCGATCGCGGGTGCCTGGGCGACCGCCAGCAGCCCGCCCCTCGGCCCCTGCCAGCTGGCGTCGTGCTGCGGCAGCAGAACGGTCTGCGCGGGCGCCTGGCGCTCGGGCTCGGCAACGTGGTGTCCATTGGTCGAGGGCGTCGCGGGCTCGACAGGCGCCTCCTGAGAGGCCTCCTCGGGCACCTCGTCGTAGCTCTTCCACGTCCACTTGCCGTTGACGTTGAGAATGCGGCCCTTCGGTCGGTCCAACTGTGCGCCCCCGCCCTTTCTGCGAATCGGCACGTCGAATTCATGCGCGTAGCGGATAACCGCCTGGTCGTTTACGTTGAACGCGCTGCGGATCTCCGCGAGCGGGATGTTCACGTCGTCGTACGCCTGGGCGATCTCGAGCTTCTCCTGGAATGTCTTCCTGGCTCGACGCGTGGTGGCCGCCTCGGTGGTCGGCTCGGGGTCGGTCGCCTGGTCCGGCATGGCGACGGGTTCCTCCTGGGGTTCTGGTGCTGCTGGCGGCCAGATCGGCCGCACGGCGCCCGTGGTGCTGTCGCGGAACACGGGCTCACCGTCGATCGTGGTGAGCTCCTCGCCTTCGAGGATGCGCCCGCGCGGGTGCCAACGCGGTACCGCATCGCGGGCCGGCAGGCCGAGCTTGTTGCGGGTGTAGCCGATCACGCTCTTGGCGACGTGCATGCCGCGCGCGATCTCGTGGACCGGGATGTCGGTGTCGATGTAGAGCTTGCCGAGCAGCTGGTCGAGGTGGGACGGCTCGGACTTCGCCCGATCCTTGGTGTAGCCGCTCCTGGGTAGGCCGCGCGCCACCTTGAACAGCTGCATGTACCGCCCCTTCGCCGGGTCGTGCTTGCCAGGCACACCGCTGGCGCGAATGGCGTCGATCTCCGCCTGGGCCTGCTCGGGCGTCAGGTCCCAAACGCTGGCCTGTGGTGCCTCGGTCACGGTTGCGGCGGCGGCGAGCTCTTGGCGGCGCTGAGCCGCTTCTGCCCGCTCTCGTGCTTCTGCGTCGGCTTGGCGCTGCTGTCGCAAGGCTTCGTTGACATGTAGATCGAGGCTTGTCCGCCGCGCGTGGCGCCGTTCTTTGATAGTTCGCCATTCGCGGCGTATTTCAGGCTTGAGTTTTTCCCAGCAGACCTGGCAGAGATTGAAGCGCGCAGTCTTATGGCGCGCCTGGCCGCAGCGGCGGCATTTCGCGTGTGAGGTGACAACCAAAGGGTCCTCCTGTGGATCAGGTTGTGGAGGCGCCTTGTCCAGCGTGGACAGGAACAGCAGGTTCGGTTCGGCGTCGAGCTCTAAGACTCGTTGCGACCAGTCCTGGAACAAACAATCGACGATAAGCGGCGGTAATTCGATAGGCCTCCCCCCGTGACCCATGAGTACGCCCTCGACACTGCCGGCGATCTCGCGCACAAACCTGGTGTCGTAGCGGGCGATGGCGGCCAGGCAGAGGACCTGGCCTTCGTCGTCGCGCCAGCGCCCGTCCCTTCCAAGGGGCGCCGGTGCGACAAACAAATAGGCCGCGAGGAGGTCCTCGTGGCCGGTGAATGACAGTCGGAGTCGGCGCAGCGCAGCGCCTCCCGACTCGACGTTAGAGAAGATGGCGGCGCTGAGCCAGCGAGCCATGGTTAGCCGGTCTTGGCCTCCCCCTGGGTGAGGTCTTCGAGCAGCGCGTCGAAGGCGTCGGCCGCGCGGCGCTGGTCGTCGCGGATCTGGTGCGAGTAGACGCGGGCGGTCATCTCGGTATTGGCGTGGCGCATGTGCTTGCTGACGACCGGCAGCGGCACGCCACGGCTCAGCAGGAAGGAGCCACAGTCGTGGCGCAGCCCGTGCAGCGGCTTGACCACACCCGCCTTCTCGGTGATGCGGCTGAACCAGAGACCCAGGGCGTTTGGCCCGTACACGTCGCCGCTCTCGTTCGGGAAGACTACCGCCTCGGGTGCGATCGGATTGGACGGGATCACGTACGCCACGCCCGTGGTGGCGCTGTCGGTCTCGGCGTAGAACACCTCGGACTTGTGGCCCGCCTTCCACTTGCGGCCAGCGGAGACCTTGTACGCGAGCAGTCGCGCGCGGCTCTCGAGCAGCGCCTCCGCGACGGCGTTCGGCAGGTTGATCGTGTGGAACACGTCGGCGCTGGTCTTGTCGCCTGGGCGGAAGGCGTTGATGACGGTGCCCTCGGTCGAGCGGCCGCTGCGCACGACGTGCCAGCGGAACGTCACCGTGCGGCGCTCGAAGTCGATGTCAGCCCAGCGCAGGCCGCTGATCTCGCCGCGCCGCAGGCCGAGGCCGGTCGCCACCACCGGGATGGCCGCCAGCCAGCTGTCGCCAGCGGCGGCGGTCAGCAGCGCCAGGTCGGACGGGCTGCCGTCGTACTGCTTCTTGACCGTCGGCAGCTTGTCCACGCTCCTGGCGGCGTTGAAGGTCAGCCCCAGCTTGCGCTCGGGCTCCATCGCCACCGACAGCGCGGTGCGCAGATGCTTCAGCGCCTGGTTGATCGCCGGCGCCGGCTTGCCCGCCGCGCGCAGGTCGTTCCGCCACTTCTCGAGGCGGCCCTTGTCGAGATCGACCAGGGCGAGCTCACCGATGCCGACCTTCGGCGCCAGGATGTAGTGGAGGACCGAGCCCGTGTAGTTGTCCTGGGTCTTGGTCGCACGGTTGTTCGAGACGATGATCTTCAGCCAGTGGTCGAGGACCCACTCGCGGACCGTCATCGCCTTCGCCTGGCGGCCGATCGGCAACGTCTCGGTGTGCGTCGCCTTCTGACGAGCGAGGTGCTCGTCGCGCGCCGCGACGGCGCGCTCGAGCTCGGCGTACGGGCCGAAGAGCTTGTACAGCTGCTTGCCGGTCTCGCCCCGCCCGTTGGGCACCTTGGCGATGTACTTCCCGGCGTGCGGCCCTTTCTTCAGCTGGCCGATGTACTTGCCAGCGAGCTCCAGGGCGGTTCGGCGCGTGCGACGCGTGCTAACGTGACTACGTACCACGAGATTACTCCTTGTGGTGCCAAGCCCCCGGATGGTGACACATCGCGGGGGCGCCTTTTCATCGGAGCCCCCTGGGTTTGGCAGGTTTTGGTGCGCTTCCGTTGGATTCGGCGCGCGGCGAGAGGATAGAGCATCTGCGGCGTGCGACCAACGAATTCCTGCGACCGCAGGTGAGGGGCTCCGCATCACGAGGCCGCCTCCTCCTGGTCGCCGTTCGATTCGATCCAGAAATTGCCGGGCGTGCCGTTGATATGGTGCTCGCGGCGGAAGCGGATGAACGTCGAGCGGCTGAAGCCCATGTATGAGCCGAGCTCGCCCAGTGTTGGCGTCGTGCCGACCGCGACATGCAGGTACTCGGGCGGGACCGCCTGGAATGCCTTGACCGCGCTGTTCACACGCTCGAGTGCTTCATTGTCCGACTCGACCGACTGGCCGCTGCGGTACCCAACGCCGTAGCGGCGCGAGCCTTTAGGCAGCGGTGGCATCGACGGGAGTTCGGTCTGTGCAAATACCTCCCCGAGTACCTCCTCCAGGCGCTCTGGTGATAGTCCTGCCGACCAGGTGATTTCGGTTCGTTCTGCTACCCCGCCTCCGGACGCATCCTGACGCGAGTGCGTGACGACAACACGACGCAGCCGTGCCACGAGTGTGCATCCCGCCTCCGTTTCTATGGGCCTCTAACGCCCGCTGTTTTCCATCCTCTAGCCCCCCGTGCAGCGAGCGCTTGCCCATATGGGTACCTTACCTATTCGGAAAGTATCAAGCCGATAACGCTTCGTAATGCGTCTATGACTCACTAGTGACGCAGTCGATGCGCCTTTGTGTATGCGCCAATGGTGAGCCACGCAAGTCTGACCCGCTAACGGCGCACCGCTGCCTAGCGAGCTCCTAGCAGGTCGGCGCACCGTGGCGCGCATGGTTGGCCGCCACATCTACGTCACGCTCGCCCCCGAGGAGCACCGGCTGTTGCTGGCCCTCGCCGCCGAGCAGCACCGCCGGCCCCAGGACCAGGCTGCCTACCTGATCAGTCAGGCGCTGGAGCGCTGGGAAGCCGACAAGCGCATTACCGACATGCTCCAGGAGGACGTCGCGTGAGGGCGTCACGAGCAAAGGACGTCGTGCGGGAGGAGCCTCTCCCCCTGCTACTGCTGACCGCCCAACAGGTGGCACAGATGTGCCAGGTCAGCCTCGACAAGGTCTACGAGTGGACGTACGCGCCAGGCTTCCCGGCGATCGTCTCGCCGCACTACCTGCGCATTCACGCGGGCCTGCTGGACGACTGGCTCCAGTCGCGCGCCACCGGCCGCTCGGCCGAGGACGACGGCGGCAACGAGCCACGACCGACCGAGGAGGCAGCATGACCACGGCTACCGAGGTACTCGAGCTCAGCCCCGAGACCGAGGCGATCGTCCACGAGCTCCAGGTGCAGCGCGACTTGCTGCGCCAGATCCTGGCACGCCTGACCCAGGCAGGGGGCGTGTCCAGCGTTGAGATCAAGACCAGCACGCGGGGCGTGGACATCACCACAAAGGCGTACACCGGCTCGGACATCACCGCCGCCGGCGACGCGGCGATGGACGAGTTCATCCGCGTCGGCAAGGAGATTGAGCGGCGGTTGATGGGTGGCGGGTGAAGCCGCTCAACGTACGCCAGGCGCTGGTCTGCGAGACCGCCAAGCAGGGGCGCTGCAAGTGCCGCTGTCGCGGTGCGCTGCACGGCGCGTCGCGCTCGAAGCTGTCCGAGTTCTTCGAGCTCCTGCCCACTACCGACCCACATCGTACGCCTGAGAAGTCGCGGCAGCTGCCGCTGCCCGCGCCATTCGGGGGACCCCAATGACCGAAAGCTTCATCGCCCGTCGCGGGCGCCTGGTGCGAGCGGGCTACCGCCGCCAGGTCAGCGACGGCAACTACGGCACAGAAGCCGCCGAGGTGAGCCTCGACTGGTACGTCGATGACGACGACACCTCGCGCGACGACGAAGAGTCCGCCAGGGAGATGCTGGCGCACGCGCACACCATCGTCAACGACCAGCTGGCGCGCTCGACCTCACGCGCCGTGCGGACGGCCGTCACGCCGCGTGAGAACGTCGTCACGCCGCGTGAGAACGTTGTCACGCCGCGTGAGACGGCGCCGCCGCAGCCTGCCTTTGGCGCGGCGCCAGCCGCCAACGCCAAGGACTACACGACCGCCTACACGCCTGGACCTGGGCGCAAGGACGACGAGGACTTGCCGTTCTGATGGCGCTGGTGCTGGCGATCGCCCTGGGCGTCGTCGTCGTGCAGAGCGACGGCTCGCTACCGCCCAGCGAGCAGACCGAGGTCATCGAGCAAACCGACGGACCTGCCATTCCCGAGCTCGTCGAGCCCCCGTATGGGGTGTGGGACGCGCTCGCACAGTGTGAGAGCAACGGACGATGGAACGTGAACAGCGGCAACGGTTACTTCGGGGGCGTCCAAATGGACATGACGTTCTGGCGGCGCCACGGGGGCTTGGCTTTCGCACCTCGCCCGGACCTGGCATCGCGGGCGCAGCAGATTCAGATCGCGCGCGTCGGCCTGGCGGTCCAGGGTTGGGCCGCCTGGCCCTGGTGCAGCCGTCACCTTGGTTTACGGTGATGAGCCCCGACGAGTTCCTCGCCTGGCACCAGAAGCGGCACGCCGCGCGGCGCCGCAGTGAGCGTCGCTTCCGCCTGCTGCTGGCGGCCATCATCGGCGGCCTGCTGGTCGGCTACGGGATGATGATGTGGGCGGTCACCCACCCGTGACCACACGCGAGATCACCCCGAGCCGCCCGCGCGGCGTGCTCACCGTGGCGCTGGTGTCGGAGATGACCGGCTTTAGCCCGCCCGACATCGCCCTGGTCTCGCACACCGTGGCGAAGGGCGCGCCGCTCCAGGAGCTCGCGGTCTTCCTGCACGCCTGCCGCCAGCTGAAGCTCGACCCGCTCCTCAAGCAGGCGTACTGGATCAGACGCAAGAGCCGCGAACAGGTAGACGGCAAGTGGCAGGACGTCATCAAAGGCGCGCTGCAGATCGGCATCGACGGCTTTCGCGCGATCGCGGAGTCGAGCGGGGTGTACGCCGGCGCCGAGCCGATCCAGTACCGAGGCACCACGTCCTGGAGCTACAGGGGCGAGGAGCTCGTCGTGCCGGACTCGGCGCGGGCGATCGTCTGGAAGATCGTCGGCGGGCACAAGTCCGCTTTCACCGGCGAGGCGTTCTGGTCCGAGTTCGTCCCAGCTGAGGCCGCCGCGTCGCAATGGGCGAAGATGCCGCGCCTGATGCTCGGCAAGTGCGCCGAGGCGCAGGCGCTGCGCAAGGCCTTCCCCGCCCAGCTGGGCAGCATGCAGATGGCCGACGAGCCCGAGCTCGAAGGCGACGGCTTCGCCATCGACGAGCTCAGCGCCGACGAGACCGAGGCGCCGGCTGCCGTGGACGACGACCAGCCGCAGCTGCCCGAGGCCGAGCCACCGAAGCGCTCCTACGACGACATCTTCGCGCCGAACTACGCCGACGACGTGGCCGACGTGCCCGACGTGACGCAGCAGGACGTTCTGGAGAGCCTCAGGACGCGCGTGGTGGCGCTCCAGCTGCAGTGCGCCACGCTGGGTATCACGACGCACCGCCTGCGCAAGGACGCGCCTGCAAGTGTCCTGCGCGAGGCGATCAGCGCCCTGGAGGAGGCGATCGCCCAGCACCAGGAGGCGCCCCCCGATGCGCCGTAGCTGGCGGGCGACGACCACGCTCGACGCGACGCGCATCGGTGGCTCGAACTACGCCCAGGCCGAGGTCCGCGAGGTGATGGCCGCGATACGCGGCGCCACCTCGACGGCGGCGCTCACCCAGGCTGAGCTCGCGTTCTCGACCGGCGTGCCTGGGCGGACCGTGCGCTCGATCCTGAGCGACTGCGACGGCAACGGCTTCGTCGTCAGCAAGACCCCGCAGGGCATGTACGTGTGCCGCTATGCCGACGAGGCCGAGGTGTACACGCGCTACCTCGACCGTCACTGGCGGTCCGAGCGCGACCGCGTCGTGCGGCGCAAGGACTTCCAGCGCAGCATGCCGCGCCGCCAGCTGAACCTCTTCGAGGGTGACTACGACTTCGACGACGAGGACGACGTATGACGATCCCTGACGAGCCGAACCTTGTCCGCCTGGAGGCGCACCTCGAATCGGTCCTGGAGTCTGGCGACGGTCGGACGTGGGTAACCCTCACGACCCGCCCCTCGGCAGCGACCGCGCGCCTGGCGAAGCGCGTCGGCGCCGACGTCCACCTCGGCATCCTGGTCCTGGACGAGGCCACGCCGCCGCGCCGTAAGCGCGGGGGCTGAGGTGAGCGCTGCGATGCCGCAGCGCCGCGAGCTCGAGACACCAGGGGCGTTCAACGCGCGCCGCCTGGTCTCCGAGATCGTGTCCTGCGACCGAGAGTTCGCCTACGCCCAACGCCACAAGGACCTCGCCATGATGGCTCGCTGGTGGGCGTACCAGCAGCGCCTGCTGGACTGGCGGTACATGGTCATACGCGGGCTGGAGGTCAAAGGTCTGTGCCCCTGCCCTGAGTGCGAGCGCATCCTGCAGTGCGTCTTCAACCAGTACACCGAGTGCTTCAACTGCCGCCGTCGGGTGTACTTCCATGAGTGAGCCTGACCGACAGCGGCGCGAGCGGATCGAGCTCCGCCTGGCCGAGCTCACGCGGAAACACGGCGAGCTCCCCGACTACTGCCCGCCGCTGAGCAAGCGCAACCCTGACCCATCCTGGGGACCCGTCGGCAGCCTGGCCGCCTCGGTGCTCGAAGCGGCGGTCCTCGAGCACCTCCTGGCGCAGCACCGCGACATGCTCGCGGCGGAGCGCGCGCGGCGGCACCCCGAATCTCCCCCGAATCCTGTCCGAATTCAGTCCGAATCTACCCCGAAACCAGCCACGCCCGAGCCCGCCCCGACCCAGGTACATGTCGTGTGAATCGCTTCGACCGGATCGGTCTGAACTACCGCTTTGCCCCGAACGAGGTGAAGCTGGTCCTGGACTTCACCCGTCCCGACCGCGACGGCACCAGCTGGGAGGTGGCGGTGCGCCGCCAGGACGGGCGGCACGTCTTTACCCGGCGCATCAACCTGCTCTCCTCGCCCAGCGTCGGCAACATCAAGGCGCTGGTCTCCGAGCTCGTGGTCGACCAGGTCGGGGAGCGCACGCTGCTCGAGCGCCTGCTGCGCGAGGCGTGCGAGTCGGTCCTGGCCTCTCACCGCAACGGACAGGCGCCGTTCATCGTCGAGGGGCACGTCGTACGTCCACCGGATCCTGCCTGGTTGTGTCGCGGGCTGCTGCTCAAGGACAAACCCAACTGCTGGCTCGGCGCCGCCTCGACCGGCAAGAGCACGCTGGCGAAGGCGGTCTGCGCGTACGTCGCCGCTGGCTTCCGCTTCCTGGACCGCGAGACCGAGCAGACGACGCCGCTCTATCTGGATTGGGAGGACGACCACGAGTCGTTCGAGCGCACCGTCTACGACATCTGCCGCAACCTGGGGGTGTGGCCGCTGCCGCGCATGCTCTGGCTGGGGATGCACGGGCACCGCCTGCGCGATCGCGTCGAGATGCTCGGCGCACTGATCGCCCAGGAGCGCGTCGGGCTGATGGTGGTGGACGCGGTCGCCGCCTCGGGTGGCTCGCCTGGCGAGCACATGACGTACGAGTCGATCGCCCTGGAGATGGCGGACTGCCTGGACGTCCTGCCCAGGGTGACCGTGCTCGCCCTCGACCACGTCACTGGAGCGGAGCACAAGGCGATCGCCCTGGGGCGCGCGCCGGTGCCGATCAAGGCACGCGGCTCGGAAAGGAAGCTTGAGTATTTCCGCAACCAGTGGTCGCTGGTGACTGACGTCGAGGCCGAGCAGGACGGTCAACATGTAGTCGAGTGGACGCACACCAAATACAACCTGGGCAAGAAGGAGCGCGAGGGCTTCGCCACCGAGATCCTGCACCGCGAGCAGGAGCTCGCCATCAACGTGCGCGCCAAGCGGATGCACGACGAGGAGCCCCAGGGACCGTCCGAGGACACCAAGGCGTACGCCTTACTGGAAGGCCTCGGCGGCGGCCGCTCGCCCCGCGAGCTCGCCCTCCAGGTGGACGGGCACGAGCCGTCCGACAGTCGCATCCGGAGTGTCCGCACGACGCTCGAGCGGTATGTCCGCAAGGGTCTGGTGGAGCGCGACGACGGGCCGCCGGTGCGCTATCGGAGGAGACAACCAGGGACGCCTGAGGGGGTGCTGATCCCCTTCCCGAGGACCCCCGCATGAGGAGGAGACAGGAGACAGGAGACCTTAAGAAAAAAAGAGTGTCTCCTGTCGTCTACCTGCGTAAGACGACGCCAGGAGACAGGGGAGACACGTACCTCCTGTCTCCTGGGTGTCTCCTTGTCTCCTCGCGGACAGCAAGAGACCCAGGCGGGGTGTCGGTCCCGACCTGGGTCTCCTGGGCTGCTTCGGCCCTCGTCCAGCTTACCTGGGGTCGTGCAACCCCTGGGCGATCGCCTTGAGGCGCCGCTTGTGGGCGAGCTCCTCCCTGGCGGCGCGCAGCTTGCGGACCTGGGTGGCGCGCGCCTGGCTGATCGCCTCGCACGCGAGCTCGGCCAGCTTGGGCACGCGGTACGTGCCGCGCTCCCAGTTCTTGATGGTGGACTCGGTGACGTCGAAGAGCATCGCCACCTCGACCTGCGACAGGAACTGCCCCTGGCGCCAGCGCTTGAAGGCCCGCCTATCCACGCCGCCGCCACCTCCGCGAGAGCGCCTGCCAGGCGAACCCGGCGGCGATGATGGCCGCCGGGATACCCAGGGTGATCGCCCAGGCGCCGAGCTCGCTCACGCCTGGGCCTCCAGCGCCTGATTGACGGCTCGCCAGGCGCGCTCGTAGCCGGCCACGTTGCCGCGCTCGTAGGCGCTGATCCAGAGCGCCTTGAGGGTGTGCTGCGTCTTCAGGGTAAGGTCCTCCACGCGGAGGCCCTGGGCGGCCACCGCGTGGATGATGTCGTGGATGCACAGCGCCTCGAGCTCGGGCGCCAGCGGCAGCGCCAGCTGGTAGCTCACGCCTGGGCCTCGCGGCAGAAGTAGCGCGTCCAGGGGTTGTCCGCCTCGGGGTCGTAGTGCGCGTCCCTGGTGCGGCCGCCGACCCACTTGCCCTTGTGCGGCTCGACCTCGACGTCGTGCTCGGACGGCAGCTGGCCGCAGCGGCGGCAGTGCGCCTCGAGCGGCTGGGGCTGCTCGCGCAGCTTGACGCGCGCCGACAGCGGGCCCTCGATCGCCTTATGCGAGCTCGCGTTGGCGGCGCGGGCGACCAGCTGGCCGACGACCTTGCGCGTGATGCCCTCGGTGACCAGGCGGCCGCCCTCGGCGCGCGCCAGGCCGCGCACGGCGGTACCGCTGCGGTTGACCGTCGAGCGGCGCACCAGGTCGGCCAGCTGCGGCACGTCGCGGTAGAGCTCGAAGTCCACGTTGATCAGCTGCGCCTCGCGGCGCGGGGTGTCCCACTGCTTCCGCTCCTGGCCGTAGCTGCTGTAGCTGACCAGGCCCTCGGGGATGTTCGACCAGGGGCGGGCGACGTTGACCTGGAGCGTGCCGCGCTCGACGAGCTCGTACTGGTCGCGGGTGGTGGCGGTGACGCGGGCGCTGGTGACGCGGACCATGGTTAGTTGCCCTCCTGGGCGATGCGGTTGCGGCGGGCGATGGCTCGCTCCGCCTGGGCGGCTCGGGTGTTGGCGAGGTGGGCGACGGTCTGGCAGCCGGCGCAGCCAGGGCGCCTGGTGCTGAAGTGGCGGCCGCAGCCGTGCGCCGCGTCGCGCTCGGCCAGGGCGGCCTGCTCCTGGCGGTCGCGGCGAGCGGTGGCGCAGCTGACGCAGCTGTCCACGTACGCCTGGTGGCGGGGGCACTGTGGCCGCTCGTGGCAGACGCAGACGCAGTTGGCGCGGTCGTGGCGGACGAGCGCCAGGCACTCGTTACAGGTGGGGGTGTTCACGGTCGATTACTCCGATCGTGGATGCGGGGGTGGATTGCCTGGGCTTGGAACCAGGCTGCCGCATTACGCCCCTGGGCGGGGCGTCCTCTGCGCTCAGGCGGCGAAGGTGCGTAGCGACCGCCCGTGCTGGAAGGTGGCGCCGTAGCGGTCCTCGAGCTCGATCAGCTTGCCCAGGAGCTCGGGGTTGTGCCGCGCGCCGTTCTGCAGGTCGTTCACGCTGCCCAGGACGCAGAACTGGCACGACAGGCGCTCGTTGCCGAAGACGTACGCCTGGTGGAGGGTCCAGCCGTCGAGCGCGGCGGCCAGATCGCCCGCCTGGTACGCCTCACGGCGGCGCAGGAGCTCGCCCCAGGTGTGGCCGCATTCGCGCAGCACATCCAGGAGCGTCCAGTCCAGGATCGGGTGCCAGGTGAAGGCGCGCCGCGTCCTGGTGGTGATCCGCGAGCGGACGGACCAGGCCGGCTGCTTGGCGCGGGCCGTGGACTCCTGAGCTCGCAGGCCGACGGCGCACACGACATGCTCAAAGGTCCGCAGGAAGGTGTCGATGGGGTCCCGCTTGAGGTCCGAGGTGCAGTAGCGCTGGGCGCTCGAGCTCCAGAACGGCTTGCCCGTCCCCTGGAGCGCCTCGCCACGAGCCTGCCAGTGCTCGAGCATCCCCCGACCGTCGGCGCGGCGGACGACCTTGAGCCGTGCGCCGGCCAGCTGGGCGATGCGCTCGACCTGGTCCAGGGTGCCGGCCCACTCGACCGAGCCGAGGTCGGCGTGGACGGCGACGAGCTCCCCCGTCCAGCCCCTGGAGCGGTGGAGCTCGCCCAGGGCGATCGCCATCGCCTGGGAGTCCTTGCCGCCGCTGATCGAGATGACCAGGGCGGCGCCGCTGTCGAGCTCGCGCTCGATCGCGGCCGGCAGAGACACCAGGCGGCTCATCGGGCGATGACCCAGCCACGACCCTCGCAGGCCGGGCAGACGGGGGCGTCGTGGGTGAAGCCCTCGCCGCCGCAGTTGCGGCACTCGCGGCGGTGGTCCGCCCGAGCGGCGAGCGACCGCCCGACGCAGCCGACGTGCGCCGCTCGGCCGCCGCGCAGGTAGCTGAGGTCGGCGTACGCGACCGGCTGGCCGCAGATGACGCAGTTGGGCTGCACCAGGGGGCTCATCGGGCCGCCCCGTACGTGGCGCAGCCGGTGCAGTCCGGGTAGGTGCAGACGACCCCGTGGCGGTCGTTGGCGTGGTGGTAGACGGCCACGCGGGGGAAGGCCCGACCAGGCCGCCCCAGGCGCTCCTGGACCAGGTCGTAGGCCCGCGCCAGGCCGGCGTTCATCAGGGTCGGCGTGTAGCCCTTGGCCT
>Ga0157374_10000958_pt1 | contig 25036 bp, 16 predicted proteins | sample M25metaG_FD_115308 | JGI IMG/M metagenome (GOLD analysis project Ga0157374, IMG submission 115308) | Miscanthus rhizosphere microbial communities from Kellogg Biological Station, Michigan, USA - M2-5 metaG | ecosystem: Host-associated > Plants > Roots > Rhizosphere > Soil | place: USA: Michigan... | reverse complement strand
GCGTATCGTTCAAATTAGTGCAAGCGGCGTGGTGGCATATCGAATGCCGTCATCCGCAAAGCGGCGTTTTGGTCGAATTACATTGGCGTATCGAACGCATACGCAGCGCCGAATTCGAATCACGCTGGCGGCAGTGGATGAACGAGCCCGATGCGGCGCAGCGCGATCGTTACGAACTACTTTATCTTTGCTTGCATGGCGCGTCCCATAATTGGGAGCGTCTTAAATGGCTCGGCGACTTGTATGTATTGATCGGACGCATGCGCGATGATGAATGGCCGCCGCTCATCGCGTTAGCCAAAACGCTGCATATGGAAACCTTGTTAGTGCAAACACTGATTTTATTGCACTGGTTATTCGGCCTTCCGCTGTCACAGCCGGCAAATACTCTCATCGACGCACATAAAGAAGACGGCATCTTTGCCGCAGAGGCGGCGTTGTCGAGAATAGTGGAGCTGGACGAAAGCTCGAATCCCGGCGTCATTTATTCATGGAAAAGACTAAGAGCCGCGAATCAGCGCTACCGGCGGCACGAGCAACTATTCTATTGGCTCAGCATCTTTATGCTGCGGCGAGGCGATATGATCGCGTTGCCATTGCCCTCGAACTTAATGTGGATGTATCCGTTGATGCGGCCTTTTAGCAAATTGGCTCGGGCCGTAACTCGTTCGAACGAAGTGCCGAGGCATTCCCATTAATATTGAGCCATGCCCTGCTATGGTGTGTTCAAAAGTGTGCCGCAACCGTTTTGGAAGCGAACGTCTCGACACAGTCGCCCTTTCTGAAAATCTGCGCTAATTTCGAGGCCAGAAGTCCTGAATGAAGATGTTGGAATTTTTCGGTTAAATGGTAATTCGTGTCATAAAAATACGACCTCGGATATAAACTGGAATTCGGCAATTTCAAAAAACAGGCGCCTTGGTTTTCATAGAAGCTACTCAAGAATGAAACGACCGAGCTTGCAACGACGGTATCATCGAACGTGGTTGGTAAACCGCCGACGACGATCAGTTTTTTCTTGCGCAGTCTGGAAATGATTGAGGACAGATCGGACCAATACTTTTCGTCCGAATAGGTAACAGGGTCGATCCGTGTTCGTGGCCACGCGGTGATGGCTGTTCCATAAGCCGCTGCTTTCTTCTCATCGTGCGTGGTTTCGTCGCCATATTCGTTCATTGTGCCAAGGCTAAATCGCCGTTTGACACCTATCTTGTTGAGGATCATTTCGCCCACCGAGGAGAGCAGATAGGGAAAATCAAAACCAAAGAATGTTTTAAGTTGGCCTTCGCTCGAATATAGCGAAAATACTTCTAGCGGCGAGTTGTAAACTAGATATGGCGCTTCACCGCCGACAAATGTCGCATTGAATGTTTTTGAATTTCGATATTCTAAAGGCAGATAAATCAAATCCCCCGGCGCAAAATAATCGATGTAATGGTTGATTTGATATTTCAATCCTATATCTGCGGAGATGGATAAGTTAACACAAGATATGTTGGTCTGTCGGAATATTTCGGCACAGCTGTGGGAAAATCTGCCGTTCGATCCCGCAAGAATAATTATTTTCTTTTGATGGTTTCTTTGTAGCAGCGCAGCTTTACGCGATACGTAACTGCCGATCGTGTCGGTAGTTAATGGCTGGTGCAGAACAAATACGAATAGCCCTGCGTAGATTGCAATGCCTACGCAAATCGATAGTAGATATAGGCCTATATTTTTCATTTTAAAATTGAAAATACATAAATTCTTGCGGCACGGCGAAGAATATTGAATTAACAATAAAACCGGTTGTCGCCGCTATTAATACCAGTCTGGATTTGTAATTCAGGGCCGCGATTTGTTTACCGGCGAGCACCATGGCAAAGCCGATGAGGAGAAGAACGAGCTCGTTGAAAAATCCCATAATGCTGCCTCCTCCGAGCGTCGGCATATTTCCGGCAGCATGAAATAAGCGTTGAGCAACGGGCATTATTTGGAGAATTTGTTCAGGCAGCACAAACCCATTAGCGCCGATCATGCCTTTGTAGATAGCGAAAGCTGTTGCTACGCTATCCGATCTGAACATTACCCATGCAAAGCAGACGCACAGAAATGTTACTAGCCAATAAATAGCCATTACTGCTTTGTTCTCCTTCGCCTCTTGTGAGAGAGGGGAGGGACTCCACTTGCGCCAAAGATGATTAATGATAAGAAACACACCGTGCGCGCCGCCCCAGATTACAAAAGTCCAATTTGCACCGTGCCAGAGCCCGCCTAATATCATCGTGATAAAGAGATTCAGATATCGTCTGAATGGGCCTAATCGGTTACCGCCGAGTGGAATGTAAAGGTAGTCGCGAAGGAAGGTGGAAAGGGAGATATGCCAGCGACGCCAGAATTCAATGATGCTCGTGGCTTTATACGGTGAGTTGAAATTCATCGGCAGCCGTATACCGAAAAATAACGATAAGCCGATCGCCATGTCGCAGTAGCCGGAAAAATCGAAGTAGAGTTGTAAAGCGTACGACAGCGCTGCGGCCCAGCCGTCGACGAATGTGATAATTGTTCCTTGCCCGGCATGATCGAATGCTTGATTTACGTAACCGGCTAAGCTGTCGGCGATGACAATTTTTTTTGCCAGCCCTAATGAAAATAGCGTTAAGCCTTCAGCTATGTTTTCCAAATTTATTTTATAAGTATTTTTTGCGGAAAACTGCGGCATCATCTGGCTATGATGCAAGATCGGCCCCGCGATCAAATGCGGAAAGTAAGTAACGAACAATAGGTAATGCATAAAGTTACGCTCTTTAACTTTTCCCGCCCAGCAATCAACCAGAAAAGCGATTTGTGTAAAGGTATAGAAGGAAATGCCTAGGGGAAGAATGATATTCAGGGCGGGCAATCGAGGTTGATGTAGGGTGCTCAATATCGTGTTGGTATTGTCGATGAAGAAATTGACGTATTTGAAAAAGGCCAGCAATAGAAGGTTGAACGCTAGGCCAAGATAGAGATAGGTTTTTCTGGTTTTTTCGTTATCGTCATCGAAAGGGCTGAGTTTTCCGGCCAGTAGATAATTAACGAAAATCGAAAAAAGTAGTAGCGGGATTGCTTTGACGCTCCACCATCCATAGAAGAATAACGACATCAATCCAAGCCACGCTGCCGCAGCCCTGTGGTTTGCCTTCGCTATCAGAAAAAAACCGGCAAAGGCAATTGGAAAGAAGCAGAAAATGAATTCGTATGAATTGAAGAGCATCGGTTTTCCTGCAAAGATTTATGGCGAACGGGAATTATTTTTACCCTTTAATTTGCATCAGGAACCATCCCTCGACTCTTGTCTGGAGTATGTTTTCGTTCTTGAGTTTCGAAGTGCACCGAGTGGGTATCGCGCCTTGCATTTTGAAATTACCACGCGGTTTGTCTCACCACTTAAAAACCTGCATTGAGCCACGTGCGTGTTAAATAATCAATCCCTAATTATTGCCGAAATGGATGGAATAAGGTCCATTACGCCGAAGTCGCGTTTGGTTTATGTGATAGGCAGTCATGTTTCGTATGGTGGGTAGGTTTGAAGTATTAAGGGTATATAGCCAATGCTGACTTAGAACGTCTAGTAAAAAACTTTCCCTGATCGCCATAGCGAAGCGATATTGTTCATGGCTCGACGTTTTTTGGGGCTCTAAAGCATTGCTTAGGTACGCATGAGAAATTTCATCGAATCAGTTTTTAAATGATCGAAAAGAATGCTCGAATACCTCACCGAATTTATTTATTTCTCGGTATGATTCGCCAACGTGATTAAGCATGCTTATTTTCTTCGCTGTCTTCTTTCTTAACCGCGATAGGCTTGCATTAATCACGTTCAGTATTGAAAGAGTTATGTAGTGTGGTATCGGCAATATAAAGTCTTACCTGTTGTCCTGATTGTGCTTTCGAAAATTTCTAATAACTTCTCATGGAGTAATAATTAATGAAATGCGATCAACAGCAAAAGATAAGAACCGCTGCAACGCTCCTAGCGGTCATTTTAAGCACAGCTTCGCTACAAGCCGCCGCACAATCATCCACATGTCCTCTTAACGGATGGGAAGAAGGGCTCAAGCGTTATCTGCAGTTAACGTTCCCTTTCCCCATTAGCGACACGGCAAACGATACACCGCAAACGCCCGCGCCCGATTGTGTATTCCAACAGTGGTCAGGCGAGGCTTTTGTTTGGGCAACCGCTTTAGGTGCCGATGGTGTTCCGCGTTTTATGACGATGCAAACGCCGGATCAACTGCTTAGCGCAAGCGCTAAGCAAAACTCGAAGAAGGGAAAACTGAAACTCAAGCTTGCGGGCCGCTCGATAAATACCTACGGCATGGCCGGATTCACTGAAGGCGCCGGCGCCATTGTGGAAGCCGATGGCAACATGCTGGTGGGACCCAACGGTTATCCTGTTTACGCATCTGTTCACATGAATTCTTCTTACTTCAATACAGCGAAGAAAAATTTAGTAGCCACCGGTGGGTATGTTAACCAACCCAAGGGCTCGTACTTTGATCCAGGCGCCGCAGTGTTCAAGGCAACATGGTTGCGCGTCGACTCTCTCGATCAAGTTCCTGCCGGTGCTTATATCACGCAAGCACAAGTGCCTGTCCTGAGGGTATTGAGAACGAAGAGCAACTATGCGGTTGTGCCGATTCCCAATCAATATAAGACCGTCACCGTCGCACTTATGGGCTTGCATGTAGTCGGTTATACAACTAATCACCCCGAATTCCTATGGGCGACCTTTGAGCATAATCTCAACACGCCGCGTGTTCCCGATAACCAGTTCAGCACCAGCGGCAGCAGCCAGACGGGCTACACTTTCTACGCGGCGAATACCTCTTATGCGCAAGTGAATCAAGCAAATCCGCCGCAAAGCGGACAAAGCTATATTCCGCCGCAGCTTAATTTCAATCTTGCTACTCAGAAGTTTTCACCATCTAACAATGTTGTGCTGGAAAACCAGACCGGGGGCGCGAGCTTCGGCAACGGTGCAGCGGATATAGCGGGCGTCAATACATCGTTGCAAGGTTTTTACTCGGCAATGATTAATCCGAAAACCGGCGCGAAATATCCGCAGGCCGTATTCGGTAATTACAACCTCATCGGAACCGTGTGGCTGCAAGCGAATTCTTATATGGAGAGTAACCCGAATGTCATGAGTACGGGGGCGAGCAATGCTATCGGATCGGTGAATTTAGCCAACTCCACGGCAGAAACGTTCCAGCAATATCCGACCAACAGCAATATGAACAATGTGCAGAATTGTTTCATGTGTCATAACCCGACGACGCTGCCGAATGGCAATCCGGGCCAGCCGGGAAATTTCCCGCCGCGCAGGATTTCCATTAGCCATGTGCTAGAGGTTGGCACGCCGCAAGCAGTGCAGAATTTGCTTATCGTACCGATCAATAACACGCAAACCACGCAGACGAAGTAACGTACGCACGATAGACACCGGCAGGCCGCTGGCCGTAATAAGCTTAGCGGTCTTTGCCGGTGTAGCCTGATCGTTGTTGCCTATACAGGCATCTCCTTTGCTTAACAGTAATTGATTAGCAGCGGCTAATAAGTCTTTTTGCCGCGGCGTCAATCACTGAATTCGTTTCATGGAGAGGCATGTTATGGCTTCAACGGTCGGGGATTTTCTTTTGAAGCGCCTGGCGGAATGGGGAGTACGTCGGATTTATGGCTACCCCGGTGACGGTATTAACGGCATCATCGGCGCATTCGGTAGAACAGATAAAATCGAGTTTATACAAGCACGCCATGAAGAACTGGCTGCATTTATGGCTTGCGGACATGCAAAATTTGCCGGCGAGTTGGGTGTTTGTTTAGCGACATCCGGTCCCGGCGCCATCCATTTACTCAATGGGCTTTACGACGCCAAGCTCGATCATCAGCCGGTGCTGGCCATTGTCGGACAGCAAAGGCGCGCAGCCATCGGCGGTGATTATCAACAAGAAGTGGATCTGGTTTCGCTTTTTAAAGACGTGGCGCACGACTACGTTCATATGGCGACTACCCCTGCGCAAGTTCGTCACTTAATCGATAGAGCCGTCAGGATAGCGCTTGAACGGCGAACCGTTACTTGTATTATTTTTCCAAATGATTTGCAGGAGATGGACGCCGTGGAGGTTCCGCCGCGAGAGCATGGAACAATTCATTCCGGAATCGGCTATACGCAGCATAGCCTCGTGCCGGGAGCGGCTCAATTGAAACTGGCGGCCGATGTGTTGAATGCCGGCCAGCGTGTCGCTATTCTTGCGGGCGCAGGCGCGTTGCATGCAACGGATGAATTGCTGCAAGTGGCCGATCTATTGGGCGCCGGCATTGCCAAGGCCTTATTAGGAAAAGCCGCCGTGTCAGATGATCTGCCTTTCGTGACCGGCTCGATTGGCTTATTAGGCACCAAGCCTAGCTGGGACATGATGAGCGAATGCGATACGCTGTTGATGGTTGGATCAGGTTTTCCTTATTCGGAATTTTTACCTAAAGAAGGGCAAGCGAGAGGCGTTCAGATCGATATCGACGGTCGTATGTTGAGCGTACGTTATCCCATGGAAGTAAACCTCGTTGGCGATTCGAAGGAAACGCTGCGCGGTCTAATCCCGTTACTACGAAAGAAAACAGATCGCTCGTGGCAAGAAGACATTGAACGGAATGTTGCTCGTTGGTGGAGCGTTTTAGAAACTCGTGCCATGAACGATGCGGATCCGATTAATCCTCAGCGCGTGTTCTGGGAATTATCTTCCCGGTTGCCTAACGATTGTATTCTGACTTGCGATTCCGGTTCCGCCGTCAATTGGTATGCGCGCGACTTAAGAGTTCGTCCCAGTATGATGGCATCATTGTCCGGTGGCCTCGCTACTATGGGGCCGGCGGTTCCTTACGCCATCGCCGCGAAATTCGCTCATCCTCACCGTCCGGTTATTGCGCTTCAAGGGGATGGAGCCATGCAAATGAATGGCATTAGCGGGCTTATCACTATCGCGAAGTTTTGGAAAATGTGGTCGGACCCGCGTCTCATCGTGATGGTGTTGAACAATGGTGATTTAAATCAAGTCACATGGGAGCAGCGCATCATGGAAGGCGATCCGAAGTTTTCGCCTTCTCAAGATGTTCCCGACTTTCCTTATGCTGCTTATGCGGAGTTGCTGGGCCTGCAAGGTATTTTCGTAAACTCGCCGGACAAAATCGGCGCGGCCTGGGATAAGGCCTTGCATGCTGATCGGCCCACACTATTGGAGATGGTAACCGACCCGAACGTACCGCCGTTGCCGCCTCACGTGTCCATGAAGCAAGCGCGTGCCTATATGTCGGCGTTGCTCAAAGGTGATCCGGATTCTATCGGCGTGATTAAGTCATCCGCGAAGGAAGTATGGGCATCGTTCTTTCCTAAGCATTCATAGATAGTTTGGCTGCGTTGTGATCTGATGCGCCATAGTTTCCCTTTCGTCGATATGGCGCTATGTAATGCTTTCGCTGCCCTCTTGTTAGGTATACTTCTTTTACCTTGTCTTTACCTTTTTAGTTGGCACCGGTGATTCTTTGTCATGTGAAGGCTCTTTTCTTTTCTTCGCTGCTTCGTTAAGCGTTTGTTGCTGTAATTCCTTCACCTTATCCGGATTCCATCGCTGGTTCAGTTTTTCCGCTACAAATTTTTCCGCGATAGTTTTTGCTTCGTTTTTGTTAGCTGGCGGGGCTACCCGAATCTTATCGGCTAACCCTTCGGCTAATTGAGTATATTGCGATTCCGAATATTGTGGTTTCACAACGCCATACGCTACTGCCGCTTTTATGTCTTTCATCCATTCCTTAGCCAATTGCTGAGGTGCCATGGTACTAGCGGCGATCTTTTGCTGCTTTATGCGAGGCTGTGAGGCGAGTGACGATCGGAGTAAGGCGGAATCATCATCGGATATTGATGAGCGTGGTGTCGGCGGCGTGGATGATTCGCTACCCCACGAAAAATTCGTATGCGCAGTCGAAATAGAATCAGGCGAGCCGGGCGATAACGGCGCATTCGAAGCATTCGAGAACTCTCTTCCTTTTTTTAATTCGCCAAGACCTTTCAAGAAGTCATCGGCGGCGGTGCCGCTTTGCCGCCCTTCTTTTTCCCATTTGGTTTTTAGGTAAGCTCCCAATTCTTCCGGTTTACCGAACTGCAGCAATAACTCTCCCTCTGACATGCGGGTGTGGCCATGCGTGTCCTCCGTTGCCGAAGCTCGTTGCGACCGGACATGATCGCCGATGTCTTTTTCAGACCCATGCGACAGCAAAAATTCTTCAACCGACATGCTGGCTGATTCGGGGCCTTTCTGAACTTGGGGGGATGGTGGGTCAATCCGTAAAGCAATCTTTTTCTTTTCCGTCGCGCCGGTTTTGAAGCCTTTCATTTCCTTCCCGACTTCAAGCGTTCTTCCAGCCAAATGCTTATCGTTTAGAACCGTGATTTCTCCTCTTGAAAGTTTTCCCGGTGCCTTTAGCTCGACAATCCAACCGCCATTCTTGCTTTCTTGAAGAACCTTAAAGGTACCGACATCATCGCCTAATGCTGTCGCCTTAAATTCGTGGCCTTTTTTAAATAATCCCTTGTCGGCAAATTGCGCTTTTTCCGACTCATGAAGATAGAACTTCTGCTCATGTAGATAGGGAATTAAAAGTTTCAAGCCGTCGGTTTGGGTTTCGCTAACCTTGAGTTCTCCTGAGAATCCAAGACCTGCGCCTTCTATTTTTCCGAGCGAACTACATAGATCGGTTTGCTCTCCGGCAAGCGCCTCGTTAAGTATTTCACCGCCTTTTACTATTTTTTCTTGTAGCGCTTCCGGGGTAATCGTGTCTCTATATGCATTTTTCAGATGCTGGGACAACGTTTCCACCACAGCAATTGCAAAAGGATCATTAACGCTTTTGCGATCTTGAGTGGACTGGTCCCGAGGATCGAATTGATTGTATTGCACTCGCCGAAACAAATTTACGCCGGCGCTTACCAACTTTAAATAATCGAAGGCTGCACGTTGTTCCTTGCTTGGCATATCGACTATTTTCACCGTCGACAGCATTTCTTCACGGTACTTCTTTTCGGATTCGAGAGACCACGGCTTGCGGGTTTCGGGGTCAAGCGAAGTCATTCCTTCTTCTACTTCTTTTAGATAAAATCCTTTTTCGCGTGTACTGCCGTCTTGAGTAGCCCCTTCTTTAAATAATTGCTTAATGTTGGGATCACTGCAAACGGCTTTCCATACGTCAAGATAAACGTTCAAGTCTCTTGCGTCACAATTTATCCCCGCCACCGATGAGCCGGCAAGGCTTTCTACACTGCGAAAAATTCGCGACTCGAATTCCATACGGTGTGGCCTTTTTCTCAAATCCCATAAGGGTTAAGCAAAAGGGATACCACTTTTAATTGCGTATCAACTCGTTGATAACTAGAGTGTATTTTTATTATTCAAAAAGAATGTGTTGCAAAATTGTCTATTTTGAAAAGCGAAGTTTTGCCTCAATGGAATCCAAGGCTTGTTCCAAATTATCGATCGGGTTCAGGTCAATTCGTAAATCTCGCCATTTATAGATACTTATGAATAACTGCTGATTAACCATGCAGGATTTATAGGGCGCGCGCCGCGCACCCTACAGAATTAACATGACTGACCACTAGTAAAGCCACCCTCATCGAAATTAGATGCGAGATAAAGCGATTAAGATCGAGGTGGACTCGCACCATACACATGCCCATCCTGACCCGGCTGATAGAGCGCACCATCGGGATTGTGCGGCGGCTCGTCATATTGCTGGCGGGTGACATACCGCGCTTCCATTTTTTCAGCAATGCCGGGGGCAAGCTTGTGCATGGCAGTGTTGATTTTTGCCATTATGCCCACCATCACGTCGCGTCTCGGTGAAGTTGCCGCATAAAGAATGGCATCGGCGACTTGATACGGATCTATCTGCGGCGTTGGCAATTTAGGTTCTCGATCCATGTAATTTTTTGCGTGCTGCGGAAATGGCGTATTGACCGCTGTCGGTTGAATGAGCGTGATCGAGACCGGCGCTTTATCGATGTTTTGAACTTCCACTCGAAGCGCATCGGTGAATCCCTTAACAGCATGCTTCGATGCCGTATACATGCCTTGTAAGGGGATGGCGGTGTCGGAAACCTCGCTGCCAAGATTGATCAATGCGCCGCCGTTACGGCGGAGATGGGGGAGCGCTTCGAGAGAACCGTTAACGACGCCCCAGAAGTTAATATCGAATAGTCGCCGGCTATCTTCCTCGCTAACGCTTTCCAATCGTCCATAAATAGAAAGACCGGCATCATTGACCCACGTATCGATGCGGCCGAATCGAACAATAGCGGTTTCCGAGATGCGGCGAATTTGAGCGCGGTCGGAGACATCGGCGACTACATAAATTGCTCGGCCTCCTTTGTCATTAATCTCATCGACGATTTCAGCCAACGCGCGCTCATTGCGTGCAACGAGAATAAGTTGTGCGCCGCGAGCGGCAGCAACTTGCGCTGTGGCAAGGCCAATGCCACTACTGGCACCGGTGATGACAATAACCTGCTGATCAAGGGGTTTAAGTGTAAGTGCCATGATGAATTGCCTCGTATGTAATACCTGCCTGTGATTGTAGAAGTGCATTAACAAACGGCAAGCAATGGACGTACCATCGGAGGATTGAGATTTTCGTCAGTGTTCTTTGTAAACCAATGCGTTTCCGCTACTTGTGTATTCCGAAATGGGGCTGTCTATATTGCGAACGATTAAAAAATAAATGAAGGTTTGTTTCGCTAATATATAGGGGAAAAAATAACAACCGACGCGGTTGTTTCAAGTTTCTTGTTTTGACGCGTCTTTACAAGAATTCAGTAAAACTTACAACGCCTAAGATAACGGTTGCGAACACTAGCGATATCGTTTTCCTGTTTGCCTTCTTGAATTCTCTCGAAGCGCACTACGTTAAATCTTTGTTGAATACCGATACCGGCGAAGTTCATTGCTAGCACGGTTTGTGCTTATCCCCAATGACTTCAAATGGAGGTGTCCCATGCGTGCTACCGTTATTACGATGTGTATTGCGTTATTAGGATGCAGCCATATGGTGCAAGCCGATACGGCTACACTGCCGATAGAAGCCGGCACAGGTCCGACCCCGAAGCTGCCGCCGCCGAAAAAATCATTGTTGCCTACCGTTAATGTTGCACCAGCGGAAGGATGGCCTAGCGGCGCTAAGCCGACCCCGGCGGATGGCTTGGCGGTTAGCGCGTACGCATCGGGGCTAGAACATCCGCGCTGGATATATGTATTGCCGAATGGCGATGTATTGGTCGCGGAAACGGATGCGCCGGCGAAGCATGACGAAGTGGGCGGCATAAAAAATTTTGTGATGAAACGCGAGATGAAAAGCGCTGGTTCCAGCACGCCTAGTGCCAATCGCATTACCCTGCTACGTGATGCGGACGGCGATGGTATTCCGGAAACGAAAACCGTTTTCTTGCAGGGATTGAATTCACCGTTTGGAATGGCCCTTGTCGGAAATAATTTATATGTGGCCAATACCGATGCGTTAATGCGCTTTCCGTATAAGGAAGGGCAAACGCAGATTACCGCGCCCGGCATTAAAATCGTCGGTTTGCCGGCAGGGAAAATAAATCATCACTGGACTAAAAACGTTATCGCTAGCCGTGATGGATCGCGGCTTTATGTGACGGTGGGATCGAATAGTAATGCAGGGGAGAACGGTATCGAGAATGAGACCAATCGCGCTGCGATTTTAGAAATCGATCCTAAGAACGGCGATACCCGCGTGTTTGCCTCGGGGCTGCGCAATCCGAATGGGCTCGGATGGGAACCGCAGAGCGGTGCGTTGTGGACTGCGGTCAACGAGCGCGACGAACTCGGTAGCGACTTGCCGCCTGATTACATGACGTCAGTGAAGGATGGCGGATTCTATGGATGGCCTTATAGCTATTACGGCCAACATATCGATGACAGAGTGAAGCCACAACGGCCCGATATGGTGGCTAAAGCGATTGTGCCGGATTATGCGCTCGGTCCTCATACGGCTTCGCTCGGTTTGGTGTTCTACGATGGTAAGCTATTGCCGCAGCGCTATGCGGGCGGTGTATTTATTGGTCAGCATGGATCGTGGAATCGAAAACCTCATAGCGGATATAAGGTAATCTTTGTGCCGTTTTCAGGTGGCCATCCTTCAGGTCCTCCGGAAGATGTATTGACGGGCTTCTTAAGCGCGGACGGCAAAGCGCTTGGCCGCCCCGTTGGTGTCGCGGTGGATCGCGCCGGCGCGTTGCTGGTAGCGGACGATGTCGGTAATACGGTTTGGCGAGTGACAGCCGCGACGGGAAAATAGTGAAGATGCCCGATTAGTCTTCTATCCAATAATAGTTAACGCTGATATGGGTGAATTCGTTGCGCCTACTTTTATCGAAGCGAACGGCGTTCATGGGAGCTGGTTTGTCCGTTGCCGCCATTTCTTTGTCATCGACATGGAGTTATGGGCAGGATGTATTTCGAGATAGAGCTTCTGAAACGGGAAACAAAAGTCCTGAGGTAAGCATCCTTGCGCCTATTGTGGTTACTGCAACCAAAGTTGAACAATCGGGCATCGATCTTCCGGTATCTATCAACCTGCTCGATAGAAACGTCATTCAACACAGCGGCGCGACGATGATTAATTTGTCCGAACCGCTTGCGCGGGTGCCCGGTGTGGTTGCCCATAATCGACAAAACTACGCGCAGGATTTGCAAATATCTTCCCGTGGTTTCGGTGCTCGTTCCACCTTTGGTGTACGAGGTGTTCGTTTATATGCGGATGGCATTCCGGCAACTATGCCCGATGGACAAGGGCAAACGTCCAACTTCGATTTAGCATCCGCGGATCATATCGAAGTATTGAGAGGGCCTTTTTCGGCACTGTACGGAAATTCATCGGGCGGTGTGATTTCTGTTTTTACGGAAGATGGTAAGCCGGGATCGCAATTGTCGCCGTTCGTTCGATTCGGTAGCTTCGATACGACACTATATGGTACGAAGCTCTTAGGACAGCAAGGTCGCGCGAATTATGTGGTGGACGCAACGCGCTTCGATATCGGCGGCTATCGAGAACATAGCGCGGCATCTAGAGATACGGAAAACATCAAGCTGCGTTTGACACCCGATGACGATTCGTTAGTCACGATAATCGGCAACGCCGTATCCATGCCTAATGTACAAGATCCTTTGGGGCTGACCCGCTCACAGTTCGAGCAGAATTCGCGCAGCGCGGACCCGAGCGCGTTAGTGTTCAACACTAGAAAGTCCGTTCGTCAGCAGCAGCTCGGATTGAACTACGAAAGATTCATCAACTCCGAAGACAGCGTTCATGTGGTTGGCTATGGCGGTCATCGCACGACTGTGCAATATCAAGCGATTCCGGTGAGCGCACAAATGCCGGCCACCAGCGCGGGCGGTGTAATCGATTTGTCGCGCCGTTACGGCGGATTGGATTTGCGTTGGAATCACGGACAAATATCCAATATGAAATCGTTCCAGTGGACAGCCGGCATTAGCATCGATAGCTTGAATGAAAGTAGACGCGGGTACGAGAACTTTGTCGGAAACGAGCTTGGTGTAAAAGGCAATTTGCGCCGCGACGAACGTAATGAGGTTTACAACGTCGATGAATATTTTCAGGTTCAGTGGAAGCCCCACGAGCGATGGCTTTTACTAGCGGGACTGAGAAACAGCAATATCCACGTCGATTCGGATGATCGTTACATCATGCCGGGAAATGGGGACGACAGCGGCGGTACTCGATATCACGCTTTTACGCCGGTGATCGGCGCAACGTTCAATGTGTCTTCGACGACACATGCTTATGTATCCTACGGTGAAGGATTCGAAACGCCTACGTTAAACGAATTATCGTATCGATCGGCCGATGTCGGCGGCAGTGGTTTCAACTTTGCGTTGCAGCCATCGAAAAGCGATAACGTCGAGGCAGGTATCAAGACACAGGCGGGACAACATACGCACATTAACTTGGCTGTTTTTCATATCGAGACGGAAAACGAATTGACCGTATTGTCGAATACCGGCGGCCGTGCCGTTTATCGAAACGCCGGTAAGACACAACGTGATGGCATGGAATTGGAATGGGGAGGCAAGTGGAATAACAACGTTGGCGCATTGCTGTCTTATTCGTTATTGCGGGCCGTGTATGTAGACGCTTTCTGTCCGGCTATTTGTACTAGCTCGGCGCAGGTTCGATCGGGAAATCGAATTCCCGGTGTGCCGAGTAAAGCGGCTTATGCCGAATTGTCTTGGCATGACGCATCATCGGGGTTTTCCGCGGCGCTGGAAGGGAAGTATGCCGGGAAGATATATGTTGACGACGTGAACAGCGATTCGGCACCCGCTTATGTTATCGCGAATATTCGCATGGGCCTTGAACAGCGGCGCGGCCATTGGCAATTTCGGGAGTTCTTGCGCATTGAGAACATTGCTGATCGAACGTACATCGGCTCGGTGATTGTGAACGAAAGCAATCGGCGATTTTTCGAACCTGCGCCTGGGCGTAATTATTTGGCGGGTGTTAACGCGGTTTATGCATGGCAATGATGTGAGATTGATTGATCGTATGGGGATGATGAGAGCATTCCAAAAACTATTAGTGGTTAGTTGCGTGAATTCAAATGCGGCTCTCCGCTAGGCGCCGCATTTGAATTCAACGCATGCTCGGATATTTATGAAAATGAGTTCTAACTATTAATTCGGTGGCGGCGGCATACCATTCGGCATTGGCGGTACAGGTTGTGCCTGAGGCGCCGTCGCTTGAACTCGTTGCCACTGAGCTAAACAGCGTGCGACATAAGGATAATAACCGGCAGGGTTGGCGCAGTAATACCAGTATTGCGGTGGTGCGCTTCCCTCATGGGGAATGACTACCACCGGTGGTTGATAAGGATCGGGATAGGGGTAAACAGGCGTGGGATAAAAATACCAGACACCGCCTACGATCCACCACCAGCCTCGACGTCCTTCATGGCCCCCATGATACCAATGGCCTCCTCGCCAATGATCGAGATCATGTTCATGAAACCCATGAATATCGCCACGCCATCGATCATGGCGGTGGTCATCCGCATTGGCGACCTGAATTGTGAGCGGTATAAAAAGCGCCGCGATCATCGTATTAATGCATAACTTTTTCATACTCATTTACCTCCTGAAGCAGAACCATTCGTTGTCGATTGATTTGATCGGGTCAATATCTAGTGGTTAGTCATGGTGAATTATGAGAATGCCCCCTCTCCCGCAGGCGGGAGAGGGTTGGGGTGAGGGCGATTGATTAAATTGCAGTGGCTTATTTATCGCCCTCATCGCTTCTTCATCGCCCTCATCCCCAGCCCTTCTCCCGCCTGCGGGAGAAGGGGGGGCATGCAGAAGCTTTGTCTATCTATAACATTCGTTGTGACTAACCCCTAGTTACCATTTTTCTCCGCATGGGTTAATAGCCAGGCGGCGGGGGTGGATAACCCGGTGGTGGCGGCGGCGGATATCCGGGAGGTGGATATGCAGACGGTGGAGGGTAGGTGTGCGGACGATAAGGTGTTCTGCTGTTGCTTGCGGTAGGCACGCTGTTGCCTTTTGCATACATGCATTGTATGTAACCGATATCGTAGCGCCGTTGAAGCGAATATCCCGATACCGCGCCCGCGTTTGCACCTGCCGCTGCGCCGGTTAATAGTCCGATACCAGCGCCGGCGGCGGCGCCGTTTCTGCCGTCTATCGCGCCGCCTGCAATTGCACCAATCGCAGTACCGGCCACGGCACTTTTCGCCGTGCTGTTTGCCGCAGCTTGATCGGGGGTTTCGCCACCAATCTGCACTTGCGCGAACGACTTGCACTCAGTGTCGTCGGCACGGAATTGATCGAAGTTTTTGCCGGTGCCGGGCAGCACCATAACACTGGGGCCGCTAGGTAAGCTCACACAGGCATTGAGCAATAATAATGCAATGCCGGATAACCTTCGCCACATGACCTGCTCCTCTAATAAGAAATGCGCTAAGACCGTCTCGCAACACAAATCTCATGAAATGATTTAAGGGCCTGGCGGTGGTGCCGGAGCGACGCGCTGCCAATCGCTTGAACATTGGGTAACGTAGGGATAATACGCTTTGCTAGCGGGGCAATAGTACCAGTAGGCCTGTTGCGGCGGCGGTGGTTCTTCACTGCTGCGCTCGGTATAGCTATATATTTGCGGTGCGGGTGGAGCAACGACGACCGGCGGATAGTAATAGTAGGGCGCGGGATAATAAGGGTAATAGGGTCTATAGATTGGTTCGCCTATTACAACGCCGAAACGTACGGAGGGGCCATGGGCAAGCGCTGGTTTGCTTATAAGCCCCAAAACAATAATCGCCTGCAAAATTAATGCTATTTTAATATATCTCATCTTTGTACCTTCGCGGTTAGCGCAATCGCAGCGAATCAACTGAAAATCGTTTATTCGGATTGAATGTTTGTATGCGATTGCTTGCGATTACAGCTTCTACAGACATTAATTTAACGAAACCTTGTAATGGAGATGTGTCCTTACAGAAAGGGCTTGTAACAAAAGGTTTCAGTATCATCGGCGATTTTTCAGGTTTGCTTCACTCCCATTCCTATTTCTACTGTTGTTCTGAAGTAAGACCAATAATTTGTAGTTGATATCTTGATCTTCATCAAAAAATAAATCCTTCGTTTTGCGCAGAATGACAATGGAGATATTAGTGAATTGGATTGGTGCCAAGGCCGCCGGTTTTTGCGTCACCAGGTAGAGACTTTCATTTGACGCTATAAACAATCTAGAACTCATTTCGTTGATGTCAGGTTATCGATTCAATGCGGTGTTATAACTTTGAACGCTGAATTGGGAACTTTTCTTAATTCTTTCCTTAGGAGGTCTGAATGTATACACGAATACTTGTTCCTACCGACGGATCTAAACTCGCGGAAGAGGCGGCGCGTGCCGCCATCAATTTAGCTAAAAAGCTCGATGCTAGCGTTGTCGGCTTCTATGCAATGCTTTCCTACGATGCTTCCACCTATGAAACTGTTGTCATGTCACCGGGATGGGTGCCGCAGGAAGCGTTCGAGAAGGCCCAAAAACATCGAGCACAAAAATACCTTGCCGCCTTAGAAAAAATGGCAGTGGAGGCCGGCATTCCCTATGAATCGCAAACGCTGACGGCACAATCTGCCGCTTTGGCTATTGTAGATGCCGCGAAAGATAAGGGCTGCGATTTGATTTTTATGGGGTCTCATGGTTTGGGAGCGCTGGCTCAAGTCTTTCTTGGGAGTGTGACTACTAAAGTGCTTTCTCTCTGTTCCCTTCCCGTGCTGGTGCATCGCCACGGAGATTTTGCGTTTAGAGATTCGGGGAAGCGATAAATCTAATGATGGAACACTGCCTAATTATCATTAGGGCGCATCCGATATGCCTATCGCTTTAACGGATCATTTTTTGATACTTATTCATGTCTGCCCTTTATCGAAAGACTATAAACGTATTAATCAGCCTAACACCAACCTGAAAAGGGAGACTTCGCATGAATAGAACCGCAATCGTCACAGGTGGAACAAGAGGAATCGGTCAAGCAATCGCGCGAGTGCTGAAATCGGAAGGCTATCAAGTGGCGGCGGTTTATCGTGGAAACGAGGAAGCGGCTCATCAATTTCAAGAAGCAACTTCCATACCCGTTTATAAGTGGGATGTAGCCGATTTCGATGCTTGCGTGAGAGGTGTGAAGAAAATTGAAGATGAACAGGGACCGACGGATATATTGATTAACAATGCGGGCATTACTCGCGACGGTACCTTACATCACATGTCGCTCGATAGTTGGCAAATGGTCATCAATACCAATCTAGGGTCTATGTTCAATATGTGCCGTTGCGTTATCGAAGGAATGCGAGACCGAAGTTTTGGCAGAATCGTGAATATCAGTTCGATCAATGGGCAGAAGGGACAAATCGGTCAAGTCAATTACGCTGCCGCCAAAGCAGGCATACTCGGATTCACGAAGGCTTTGGCATTAGAAAATGCGCAGAAAAATATTACGGTGAACGCGATAGCGCCGGGATATTGCGATACCGATATGGTCTCCGCTGTGCCAGAGAAAGTATTGGCTTCCATCATTAGTGATATCCCCGCAGGGCGGCTAGGAACGCCGCATGACGTGGCTCGCATGGCCGCTTTTCTTGCGCAAGAAGAAGCTGGTTTTATTACCGGCGCGACATTTTCGGTGAATGGTGGACAGTACATGTGTTGATGATGAAATTGTTACGAGGAATGCGTCGAACTTAGCCGCAGACAGCTCGAGGCCGCATGGTTGGTTATGGGTTTCCTAAAAACGGCTTTGTCGATATTTATAAAAAAGATTATTCACTCTGAAAAGAGTGGCTAGGCAGATTTTCTCTATCTCAATAGTCCATAAATAGCTGGCAACGATTATTCTTATTGTCACATAGGAAAAGCTGCATCGTTCTAAATGGACATGCTGAAAGCCCCCCATACAATACGCACCTGGCTTACCTTGCTGGTGGTCGCATGCATTTCGCCTGCTGCCGCTGTAAGCATCTTCCTTGTCTACAATTATTATTTACAAGAACGTGAGAACGTTCGGCAAGGCACTATCAAAACCGCTCGAGTGCTGATGCATGGAATCGATCTTGAACTTTCTAGTGCTCAAGGAACGTTGGAAGCATTGGCAACCTCGCCTTATTTAGCGAAAGGCGATTTTAGGGCATTTCACGATCAAGCAACGCAAGCATTGCGTTATCGAACCAACAATAACATTGTGCTGACCGACGCTAGCGGACAGCAACTTATGAATACCCTATTGAAATTCGGTACTCCGCTCCCGCATCACGGTAATCCAGAACAACTTCATCGAGTTTTTAAGACCGGGCAGCCGGTGATATCGGATCTCTATCTTGGCGCTGTTACGCGGCAGCCGTTAATCAGTATCGATGTGCCGGTATTGAACGGTGATCGAGTGACTTATGTTTTATCCATGGGTTTCTTTCCTGCGAACTTAGGCGACATTCTTACCCAAGCGCATCTTCCTGAGGACTGGGTCGTCTCGATATTCGATAGCACAGGCACAATCGTAGCTTGCACCCATGAATCTAAACGATTTGTCGGGAAGAAAGGCGTGCCCACGCTTATTCGACGAATAACGGAAGTACCGGAGGGCAGCGTAGAGACTAATACGCTTGAAGGCATTTCCGTTATTGCGGTGTTTAGCCGGTCTACCGTTTCTCGCTGGTCTGTTGCTATCGGAATTGCGCGAGACGCCTTTCTTAAATCACTGGTTTCGTCAATTTTTCTAGTGCTCTTCGGCATGGTTTTTTTGCTGGCCGCCTGTCTGCTGCTTTCGAAGGCCATTAGTAATCGGATTACGTCACCGATTCGCGGACTCGTCGCTCCTGCTATCGCATTGGGGCGCGGTGGTCCGGTTATGGTGCCGGATTTGGCGCTTACAGAAGCAAGGGATGTTGGACAAGCCCTAATAAAGGCATCTCAGTTATTGCAAGAGCGGACGGCTGAGCGTAATGAGGCTGAGAAATTCGCGCGCGAGATTCAATTGATAAAGCAGCAATTGGAACTGAGCGAAGCTTTTTTAAGAGGAATTTTCGAAGAAGCACCGGACGCGATTCTGGTAGTAACACCATCCGGCCATATCGAACGCGCTAATTTGGCGGCAGAAAGAATATTCGGTTTTCGACGTAATCAATTACTTTCGCATACCGTTGAAGACTTAATGCCGGATGAAGTAAGACAGCGCCATCGCCAGCTTCGCAGCGATTTTTTTGTAACACCAGTCCGCCGTCAGATGGGTAGTGGATTACATCTATTGGGTAAGCGTTCGGACGGGAGTCTGTTTCCGATCGATGTCATGTTAAGTCCTCTGCAATTCGGCCAAGACCGATTGGTCATTGCAATGATAAGGGACGTTACCGAAGGGCGGCGTAATGAGGACGCATTGCGTGCGAGTGAAGCGAGATTCCGCAACATTCTCGAAAATGCTCCTATCGGTATGGCGATTATTTCTCTCGAAGGACGATGGGTCGAAGTAAACAGTGCGGTGTGCGAAATTGTAGGATATGAAAAAAAAGAATTGGAAGACTTAAGCTCTCAAGATATTACCTATCCAGACGATTTACATGCGGATCTGGCATTTGCCCAGCGGTTGCTTAATGGGGAAATTCGATCGTATCAAATGGAGAAGCGATATATCAGGAAAGACGGTCGAGCGGTGCCTGTTATGTTGACCGGCTCGTTGCTCCGCGACGACAAAGGTAAGCCGTTACACTTCATTGCTCAAATCCAAGATATCACCGAACGCAAACAGAACGAAGCGGAGTTGAACGCGCTTCATCATCGATTGTCGCTCGCAACCGAAGCCGGCGGGATTGCTGTATGGGAATGGGACCTTGCAACTAACACCTTGCTATGGGATGACCGGATGTACGCGTTGTATAAGGTGCCACGAACGACAGGTAGGAGTGAATATGATATTTGGGAGAGAAATGTACATCCTGACGATATCGAGCGTGTAATAGAAGAAGAGAAAAAAGCATTATCGGGAATAAAGAATTTTTCAACCGAATTTAGAATCGTTTGGCCGAATGGCGATATTCGAACGATTCGAGCGGTTGCCGTCGTTTCGAAGAATGACGCTGGAATGCCTATTCGAATGACCGGAATCAATTGGGACATTACTGAGCATAAGTTAAAAGAGGAAGCAATCAGCGCGGCGCTTCATGAAAAAGAAACGCTATTAAAAGAGCTTTATCATCGAGTAAAAAATAATCTTCAAGTGATTAATAGCCTATTTAATTTGCAGGCCCGTACTTTGGATGAGGGCCCGGCTAGGACCACTCTTAAAGAGGGTGCCGACCGTGTGCATGCCATGGCGCTGGTCCACGAGAAATTTTATCGTTCGGGGAACCTGGCATCGATTTCACTAGACGAATACATCATGGATCTTTGCGAACAGCTAGGTCATGCCGCCGCTGCCGATCAGCGGCACATTTCGTTAGCGGTCGAAACCGAACCTATCCAAGTCGGCCTGGATATTGCCGTTCCCTTAGGGCTCTTGTTGAATGAACTAATTTCCAACTGCCTAAAACACGCTTTTCCAAACAATCGATCGGGGACGATCACGGTGCATCTTGTGCGAATCGCCGACGATATGGTGGAGCTAGTCGTATCTGACAACGGCATTGGCGCTCCTGAAGGGATGGACATGTCGTCGACTCATTCGCTTGGCCTAAAGTTGGTCTTTGCATTGAGTGCTCAGTTGGGAGGGAAGCTCTCGATGGAAATTAAGGATGGTACTCATGTGCGCTTGATATTTTCACCCGTTGATTCAACAGTGCGCCGCAAAGATGCGGTCATGACGTAATTATGATTTCGTTTCATGTCCTACAGGGACCACAACGATGATAGATGCAAAAGATAGATCGGTGGAACCCCCGCTTCAGCTTTTGAATCCAACGATTCTCATTGTGGAGGACGAATCGATCGTAGCTATGGATCTAGAAGGACAATTGGAGGACATCGGGTACGAGGTTTGCGGTATTAGCGACAATGGCCATGATGCTATCGAGCGTGCGGCGAGACAGCGGCCGCATTTAGTGCTTATGGACGTTGTCATTAAGGGAGATATGGATGGAATAGAGACGGCAGAAGAAATTAGACGGATGTTAAATATTCCGGTTGTTTTTCTCACGGCTTATAGCGATAAAAAAACCGTTGAGAGAGCGGTAAGCGCAGCGCCTTATGGTTATCTAACGAAGCCGTTTCAAATAAAAGAAATCCGCGCTGCTATTGAAGTCGCTTTATACAAGGCAACTCTGGAAAAGCAACTGCGCGACTCAGAGCAGTGGTTTGCCTCCACATTACGCTGTGTGGCTGATGGGGTGATCGCGACCGATAGCAACCGACATATTCGTTTCATTAACCCGGTAGCTGAGTCGTTGCTGGGATGGTCGCTCAAAGATGCGTTAGGCAAGGACATCGAAGAAGTTGTGACACTGATGGATAGCCAGTCCAATCCTTTGGACTCGCCTGTGAGGCAAGCACTGAACCAAGAAGCCATCGTTGGAATCGAGTTCGGGGCTAGGCTTATCAATCGCCATGGCGAGAAGATACCTATTGATGACTCCGCAGCACCGATTAGAGATGAAGGCGGAAAAGTGCTGGGCGCCGTCGTTGTGTTTAGAGATGTACGAGATCGCATCGAGATGGAAGAAAAATTAAGGCAAAGCGAAGCGCAATTTCGTAATGCATTTGATTTCGCTCCCGTTGGCATGGCGCTTGTCAGTTTGGATAATCGTTTTCTTCAGGTGAACGAAGCGATTTGTCGTTTGCTTGGTTACCCTGAGGAAAACCTTATTGGCGAATCTCAATCTCATTTCTCGTATTCCGGCGAGGCAATAAAAGAGAGCGAATATCTGCATGAACTTCTCTCCGGAAAGTCGCCGATGGTGCAGTACGAAAAGCGATACAAGACTTTCGAGGGTAAAGACATTTGGGCTTCAGTGAGTGTTTCATTGTTGAAAAGAGATACCAAGCCAATATGTTACCTCTGCCAGATTTACGATTTAACGGAACGTAAGGCGGCGGAATTTCAGTTAGCGCGGCTCGCTCATATAGATATGCTCACAGGGCTTGCTAACCGTGCTCGATTGGAACACGAGCTAGAACAACAAATCATGAATGCACGCCGCTACCAGAAAAGACTAGCGGTTGCGTTTATCGATCTAGATTATTTCAAGCAAGTGAACGACAGTTTTGGACACGAGGCGGGGGATTGCCTATTGCAGGCGATTGCCGACAGATTGAAAGCCGCCGTTCGGGAAACGGATACCGTTGCTCGTTTGGGCGGAGACGAGTTCGTTGTATTGTTGCCCGCTATTCATTCGGATGAAGAGGCATTATTCGTAATCGATAAAATACGCACCGAATTGGCAAAACCCATTCATATTACCGGCCAAGAGATGATAGTCACCGTAAGTATAGGCGTGAGCCTTTTTCCGGAAGATGCTTCGGATGCGCGGACATTATTGAGATTCGCCGATAGTGCGCTTTATTATGCTAAAGCGGAGGGGCGTAATAATCTCCAATTTTATCGATCCGATTTGACTGCACGCGCACAGCAAAGGCTAAAACGGACGGTCGGTCTTCGTGTTGCCCTTGAGCGCCAAGAGTTTGAACTTTATTATCAACCGATCGTCTCACTCGCCGATGGAACCCTAATGGGCGCTGAAGCGCTTATTCGTTGGAATCATCCGGAGTTGGGGCTATTGTTGCCCGACGAATTTATTCCCCTTGCTGAAGAAATTGGGCTCATTGTGCCTATAGGGGAATGGGTTCTCAATCAAGCTTGCAAAGAAGCCATGCGATGGTCGAGGGACGGCGGCACATTCATGACAATGGCGGTAAACGTTTCTGCGCGACAGTTCAAAGCCGGAAATTTAGTTGAATCGATCGATAGAGCCATCGCTGAGACTGGCCTCGATCCCACATTGCTTTGTGTGGAAATTACCGAGCAACTTTTGTTAAAAGACACAGCGCGTAACGTGGCAATCATCTCACAGCTAAAAGCGCGCGGTGTGCAGATTGCAATCGATGACTTCGGCACCGGTTACTCGTCATTAAGTTATATCAAACATTTTCGCCCAACGAAGCTAAAGATAGATCGTTCCCTCATACGCAACATAGCAACCGATGCCGGGGATGCTAGCATTGTAAAAGCGGCGATTGCTATGGCGAACAGCCTGAATCTTTCCGTAATTATCGAAGGCGTGGAGACGATAGATCAGAAGAGGTTTCTTCAAAAGGAAGGATGCCAAATGGCGCAAGGGTATTTTTATGCTCATCCTTCTTCTGCGCAAGAGTTCGAGGCTAACTTAGTTACCTATCACGTATAAATAGGATCGGGTATCCTTAAATGTAAAGCTTACACGTCTCGTTGGAGTTCTAATCGGATAGAACGGATGGCAAGTCGTTTATCGCTTTGTCATCCGCTCTATGCTAATTATGGATTGGTAAGTATAACTTTCAGTGTATTTTCTGTTGCCGCATTTTTAAACGTTTCGTAAGCTTGCAGAATTTGAGGCAGTTTGAAACGGTGAGTAATTAATTTTTTCGGTTGAAGCTTGCCTGATTGAACCATTTTCAGCAGCCTCGGTGTAGTCACCGTATCGACGAGTCGAGTGCGCAGCGTAATGTTGTGTGCCCACAGTCGTTGAATTTGTAAATCGACGCTTTTACCGAATACGCCGACGCTAGCAATATGGCCACCGGAGCGGATAACCGATTGGCAAATGTCGAATGTGGTCGGTATTCCAACGGCTTCGATAGCAACATCAACGCCTTTGCCGTTAGTCATAGCCATGATTTTCTCTACCGCTTTTCCATCGGTACTATTGATTAACGTCGTTGCCCCGAATGTCTCCGCGACTTGTAAGCGGTTATCGTCCACATCGACCATGATGATGTCCGCTGGAGAATAAAACTGGGCGGTTAGCAATGAGGCCAAGCCGATGGGGCCTGCGCCGACAATCGCAACGGTGTCACCGGGTTTTATTTCTCCATTTTGTACACCGCATTCGAATCCCGTGGGGAAAATATCGCTTAGCATGACAAGCGATTCATCATCCACTTCCGCTGGCGTGCGATAAAGACTATTGTCGGCAAAGGGAATCCTCACATATTCCGCTTGGGTTCCATCGATGAGATGTCCGAGAATCCAACCGCCGCCGTTTTCGCAATGGGAATACATTCCGCTTTTGCAGGATGCGCATCGGCCACAAGCGCTGATGCACGAAATCAATACTTTATCGCCTACTTTGAAATTCGATACTCCACTACCGACGCTATCGATAATGCCAACGCCCTCATGCCCTAATGTCCGCCCATTTTCAACTTCCGGCACATCACCTTTGAGTATATGGAGATCGGT
>Ga0157374_10000957_pt1 | contig 25043 bp, 9 predicted proteins | sample M25metaG_FD_115308 | JGI IMG/M metagenome (GOLD analysis project Ga0157374, IMG submission 115308) | Miscanthus rhizosphere microbial communities from Kellogg Biological Station, Michigan, USA - M2-5 metaG | ecosystem: Host-associated > Plants > Roots > Rhizosphere > Soil | place: USA: Michigan... | reverse complement strand
CGTCTCACAATCCTCCTGAGCAGCAAACGAAGGGCTCCAATCCGCGTAATGATCTCGTATTCCTGCGCACCGCTAGCGCACATGTAGGCATCGTATTTCCGCACAGTAGCTGAGATCAACTTCCTGGCCTCAAAATGACAGTGGCCGGTGACTCCACACGATTCCAGCCGGACTTATCAGCCGAACCATCCTAAGGAATGAATATCTGCCCAACGATCAGGAAGAAGCAAACACTTCCAAGCCCGGTAACTGCAATCACAAGATTCACGAGGTCGCGACGAAGCTTTGCTCAATGGGAACGCTGCCTTATGCAGGCCGCCACGCTGGCGTCCACCAAAATCGGTTGAACGCAATCGTCGATCCGAGCTGTGGCCTCTCCCACCAGCCGCCATATTTGGTGCACCAGGTGCAGATAAATCAGGAACAATATTCCCGAAGAGGATTGAGCCAGTGGCTTTCATCCCGCCCTCCCATGGGCCACGGGCTTTTCAAATCTACGAAGCTGTACTCTTCTGGGGGACCGAGCACATCGGGCCCATCGAGGCGCTATCAGTATCTTGCTCTGGGGCGACGATTGCCGATAATCCAACAGGACTGCCGCTAAATCGGAAGATGTTACTCCTCCCTTGCTTTCGGAGACAACGCCTTCGACTTTTCCGCTTCACGCCGTTTTGCTTGTACTGACACGGCAAAGAGCACGACGAATACAACAGGGAAGATCAGGAAAAGAGGGAGCAGAATCAGCAGGACTTCCACGTTATTAGGCTCTTTTGGACATTAACCACACGGATCAACAGCAAGAAGTTGTCCTCAAAGTACCAGAGCCGATAACTCGACCGCAACCCGCGAAAATGCCTTCCAATCCGCTCAATCAGTGACTTTGGCGATGATGCTTAAATCCAGATGCATTTCAGACGAGATCCTCGTTTTAGGAGTTAAGCAGCACGTCAGTTCGCAGGAACTCTCCCCGCTTATCGTGCGTATTGAACACGGGGGACGGTGAAAATGTATTCAAATGAAACGATGGGCCTTCCGAGAGGCAAGACAGTGACCGTTGCGGCGTTTTGCTTCGTTCTCCTGAGTACCGCGTTTGCCCAGGGAGCGGTCAAGCCCAACACAGATGCGCTGCGTCATTTGAAAGGCAGAACAATCGTCTCAGAGAAGTTCCCTAAGGTGCAGCTGACCATTAGGAGAGGATTCCTGTTCGTGGGTGAGCAACGATTGAATCTCCATGGAAACGCCGAGGCCGAACAGTACGTCTTTGCCAGGCCGGGCGGCGAGAACACTGCGAAGCAGTTCTTGCTGATACAGTTCGAACATTTCCTGCCGACCAATAACTTTACTTATGACTATGCTTCTATGCCTACGACCCAATTGGGCAATCTTCCATTCAACTATGACGTGAAGAGCTTGCCCGATCTTGGAGCGTTGCTCCTGGATGATCAAGGATCGGACGGCGCCGCCTTGGTACAGCTGCTTGCGAAACGGCACATTTCGTTGCCGCATAACACTGCCATGGTCCGAATGTTTCATGTGCCCTCTGCGGATCGTCGGACCGAATTGATGATTATCTACGGGGAGGCTTTGCCGCGCGATCTCGCTATTCCTGATCGAAAAAGTGGAGATTCCTTGGATAAGGAATCGTCCAGTTCGGCACAGATGTTCCTTGAACATGCACGCCAGGAACTTGTCGTTCAAGCGAGGTGAGAGATCTGTCTCGATCTCTCAAATACCAGGATGAGCTCGCAACGTCCCGTGAAGCGCCGAGTAAAGATCAAGTCCGGTTCGGGGTTCTTAGATGCTGTGACGTATAGGTCTGGAGAAGACGGCTCAGCGATGGAACGACATTCACTCACGGCGAGAAAACTCTGCCATCGCACTCCCCTTGTTGTCGGTGAATGAGTGCCTGGGCCTGATATCGACAGTTGACACCCGAACCGCGCTCTGGACCTGCAATAGATACGATGTTTGATCGATGCAGAATATCTCACGTTCACCTTGTAATTCGGCTTATTTCGCCCTGCTACAAGCACGTGTCATGAGTGACCGACTCGACTGCAAAGTGTCACATTGCGTGATGAAAAGTTCCCATCTGGTTCATCGGACAGTCAGATTGATCGTGCTGGTCTGGGTAACAGATCCTGCGGTGCCGGTAACGGTGATCACATATGTGCCTGAGGTAGTTCCAGCTGTACCCCCGCCTCCCCCGCCGCCGCCTCCCGGAGCACCACTTCCTCCTCCGCAAGCTCCAAGCGCACCAAGAGCCAGCAACAGAGTCATCGATTCGACCAGAGCTTTCCAGTTTTGGCGGCGCGCCGGGATGCACCACAACAGTATGCATGCGAGCATGAAGCCACCTCCAGTGAGCCAGAGGGGTGCTCCGGCGTGGTTTGCGGCTGTCGTAGCTGCGGTCGTGGTGATCGTCAGAGTTGCAGTACCTGCCGAGGAGCCAGTGATCGCGACAGGCGATGTCGTTCCGAAGCTCAGGGTCGGCGGATACTGCGCGCCACTTGGAGAACTGGTGATTTTTGCGGTGAGTGTGATGCTGCCGCTGAAGCCGTTCGAAGGCTGCACCGTGATCGTCGAAGTATTTCCGGTTGTGCCGCCCTTGGTCACACTGACTGCCGTCCCCGAGATGGTGAAGGTGGGCGGTGGGAGGGTGATTGCATAGGTCGCGCTTGCAACTGCGCTCTGCGTATAACCGGTTGCGAAAGCGATAGCCTTGACGGTTTCAGATGCGGTTACCGTGATCGGTCCAGCGTAGACGGGGGAACTCGGGGTTGGATTGGTGCCGTCCGTGGTGTAGTAGATGGTCGCTCCCGCAGTTGTGCTGGAGATGGCGACCGACTGCGCGGACGTGTAGGACCCACCAGCCGGTGTAAAGGTGGGTGTGGCCGCAGTTTGTGCGACGAGCATCACCTTGCGGATACGTCCAGCACCGTCCAGGAAGTAGAGATTTCCAACCGAATCGAACGCGATCTGTTGTGGATACACAATCTGGGCGGCGGTGGCAACGCCGCCGTCTCCGCTATAGCCCAGGAAGCCAATGCCTGCAACTCTGGTGATGACGCCGGAGTTTGAATCGACCTTGCGAATTTCTGCCGGATCGTTGGAGATGTACAGATTGTCGTTCGGATCCAGCGTCAGCGACCGAGGAGCGATCTCGTTGCCGAGAGCTGGACCGCCGTCACCGAGATCGCCTCGGAGGTCCTTCAATCCGGCAATCGTGTTGATGTGCCCGTTTGCAGCAGTGATCCTGCGTATCCTGCCGCCGTTCAAACTAGCGACATAGATGTTGCCGGCCGAATCTAATGCGACAGACGTTGGGTATTGTAGGGCAGCACTTATCGCCGGGCCACCGTCGCCACTTACGCCGCTGGTGCCATTTCCCGCGACTGTGCTGATGATGGCAGTGGTTGCCGAGACCTTGCGAACACGGTTATTACCGCTATCGGCAATGTACAGGTTGCCATTCGAGTCGAATGCAATGGAAGCTGGCCCGCTGAGATATGCGGATGTGGCTGGGCCACCGTCGCCCAAGCTGCCGAATGGCGAAGGATATTGGCCGGCCACGGTCGTGATCACACCATCGCTTGCAGAGACTCTGCGAACGAGGCCGTTACCCTGATCCGCAATGAAGAGATTGCCGGCGGTGTCAAATGCCAGTCCTTCCGGGTAAGACAGTGCTGCGTCGGTCGCACGAACGCCGTCTCCGTTGTAATTGCAGTTCCCTGTTCCGGCGAAGATAGAGCCAGTTCCAGTAGATGCGGAGATCTTCCAGACTGCGCATCCTATTGTGTCGGAGACGTAGAGATTTCCTGATTTATCGATGGCAAGTCCCTCGGCGCCCCTGAACTGGAGATCCGAAGCCGGCGTTCCATTTGTGCTTGTACCGTAGGTGCCACTGCCGGCAACCGTAGTGATGATGGGTGCATTGCCCGCGATGTTGTAAGTGGCCGAAACAGGCACGCTGGTCAGGAAACCCGGAGCCACCGCGACGGCCTTGACCGTGATATTGCCGGTCACGACGAATGGCACGCTGTATCCGGGTGAAGTGGACGGAGAAGGAACAGATCCATCTACGGTCACGTATATCGACGCGCCAGCGGTCGCATCCGTGATGGTCAAAGTCTGGGCAGTTGCATAGTCACCGCCCTGCACGCTGAACGTTGGCGTGGCTGCCCGGGTGGATGGAGGCGTTGACGCGATGACCATCTTACGGATCCGGCTGATTGAATCGGCGACATAGATGGCCGCGGAGCCGTCGGCCATGAGCTGCGATGGGAAGCAAAGAGACGCGCTGGTTGCGGCGCCGCCATCCCCATTGGAGCCGCAGGCGAGACCATTGCCGATGACGGTTGAGATGATCTGCGTGGATGCTGCAACCTCGCGAATGACGCTGTTGAATCTGTCGGCGATGAAGAGATTGCCCGAACCGTCAAATGCAATGGACACAGGGCCATTGAGCAGGGCGCTTGTGGCCGGTCCTCCATCGCCTGAATAGCCGCCAACGGGATAGCTGTTTTGATGTGGCGGAGTTCCCGCAACCGTACTCACAATGCTGGAAGCGGTGATGACTCCCCCGGTTGCGGTGATCTTCCGAATCAAGTGATTGCCGGCATCCGCGAGATACAGATTGCCGCTTGCATCGAAAGCCAGACCATTTATTGTCGCAAAACCTGCGCTGGAGACGGGCCCTCCATCTCCTGAGTAGCCGTAGGTAGTGCCCGTGAGGGTACTGATAGTTCCGGCTCCGGCTTTCACCTGTCTGATCGTGTTCGAGGAAGCAAGATAGAGGTTGTGCGAAGCGTCGACGGCAAGACCGTAGACGCCGCAGATTCCGGCCGCAGTGGCGGAACCGCCATCTCCGTTGATAAGACAGGTACCGTTGCCGGCGATGGTGGTGATGATCCCGGTGGTCACATCAACCTTGCGGATGGTTTCGCTGCCTAGATCCACGATGTAGAGGTTCGAACCATCCAATGCAAGCGTCCCCGGGTAGGAAAGCGCTGCGCTGGTAGCGGCGCCTCCGTCACCGCTGGAACCGTAATATCCACTGCCTGCCACGACCGAGATGACACCGGTGCCGGCCGCGATTTTACGCACCACGTGATTGGCGTCATCGCTGAAGTACAGATTGCCCGTCGCGTCCTTCACGATTCCCGCCGCGCCCGTAATCTGTGCGAGCGATGCTGGACCGCCATCTCCGTTGTATCCCGCTACGCCGGTCCCGGCGATCGAGTAGATAAGCGGCCTTGAAGATGACCCGATGACATACTGCGCCGAGACCGGAACGCTGAGCGAACCGCCGTAAGAGAGTGCAACCGCGACGACTGTCTCCGACCCGTTCACAGAGATCGGGCCGCTGTAGAGACTTGAGCTGGAGGTTGGAATTGTTCCGTTCGTTGTGTAGTAGATCTTCGCTGAGGAATCCGAGTCCGTGATGGTGACAGTTTGCGGCCCCGCGTAATAGCCAGCCGCGGGCGAGATACTCGGTGCCGGCGTCACCGGAAAATTCAAGTTATAGGTGGCGGTCACATTGCTCGATGAGACGTACCCGGTCTCAGTGGCGTACGCCTGGATTGTCAGATATCCGCCTTGCGCGAGGGTGATCGGCCCCGTATAGGGAACGAAGCCATTGGTATTCAGCACACCATAGGAGGAGTAGTAGATGGTCGCGCCTGGAACCGATTCGCTCAGCGTCAGAGTCTGTACTGTCGAGTAAGTGCCGGAAGGGGGCGAGATGACGACTGGGGTAAGGCCCGCGTCCAGATCGATGGTGGACGAGACGCTTGCAGCATAGTTGCTGTCGCCTGCATAACTGGCTTTTACCGCATGTGTTCCTGGGCCGATTGGTGCGATGTGGTCCACCGTGCCCGTAGCGGTCTCGGTAGGCTCGGTGAGCAGAATCGATGCGCTTGTCTGGTATTTATCCAGCATCGCCAGGTCGGGAACGCCGTCTCCGTTGAAGTCCGCGGCGACAACAGCAAACGGTCCGAGCCAGTTCGGGCTCACTACAGGAGTGGTCGGCGTTACAGTGAAGCTGCCGTCTCCCGCGTCGGTGAGCAGCACTATGCGGTCGTTGTAGTTGTCCACGCCCGCAATGTCGACCTTGCCGTCATGATTGAAATCGCCGATGGCCAAGCTGTAGAGTTCGCTGGGAACAACAATCGGGCTGGCTGCGGTTTCCTTGAAGGTGCCATCACCGTTGCCCAATGCGATCTCGACGCCGTTCAGGTCTGAGAAAGCCAGATCCAGAATTCCATCTCCATTGAAGTCGCCGACGGCCACAGAAGTCGGAAAGTAATCCAAAGTGAGAGATGCCGGCTTGGCGGTAAATGTGCCATCGCCCTTGCCAAGAAAGATGGTCGGGCTTCCGCCAAATTCGAAGTAGTTAGTTACGACCAGGTCCGGAATACCATCGCCGTTGAAATCGCCTGCTGCAACGCGACCATAGTCGCCGGACGTAGCAAAGTTCATTCCGGCCTTGAAAGTTCCATCCCCGTTACCGAGGAGGATGGTTACTCCGCCGTATGAGACGTAATCGCCGACAACTGCCACGTCCAACTTGCCATCACCGTTGAAATCGGCCGCGACCATCGAGCCAGGGATTCCATCTCCGCCAACCACGCCCTGGTTATATGCAACGTTGGATTGGGGGGCTCCGAAGCTCCCGTCCCCGTTACCGAGCAGAGTTGTAACGTAGCTGGCGAATCCTCCCGTATTCCAACTCAGAATCGCAAGATCCGGCTTGCCGTCTCCGTTGAAATCGCCGGAGATCATATAAGGATTGGTCTGGTTGGCGACTCCGGTGGAGAATGTGGGGCCAGAGTTGAATGTCCCGTCGCCCTTCCCCAGGAGGATCGAGATGGAGTAAGGACCGCCGTATTGGTTGCTGCTCCACAGCAAAGCCAAATCGGGTATCCCATCGCGATTGAAATCTCCCTGGACCTCACCCAGCGGAGCGTAGTTCAGCGATTGGGTTGGCGAGATGAGCCATCCTGTTCCGGGCGTGCTACTGCCCAGAGAGACCTTTCCCAGATTCTTGTTCGCGAAGGTGGTGTCGAGGAAGGAGATCTGCCCGGTCACCGGAGCGGTGCCGCCATATCCGACAACAGTAGCCGTCAGCGAGTAGTCGCCTGGGTAGCCTCGATTGGAGATTGAGGTTGTATCTGTATAGACGGGCAGGGGTGCCGGACCGACTGTCAGCGAGACAGCATTGGATGAACTGCTCAGACCATAGCCATTCTCAATGAAGACGGCTTTATAGCTATGCGTTCCAGCGCCGGGGACAAACTTGAACACAGCCGTCCCAATGCTGGAGAGCGCTGACATTCCCACCAGATGAATGTCGGAACAGGAGACCGCAGCCGCATCGCAGAATTCAACCTGCCCAGCTGCGAGCGGGTTCGCTCCGGCCGCAACGGTTGCGGTGAGGGTAACGACAGTTCCGGGGGCCACGCTGGTCACAACGGATCCGGCCGACGTCAAACTCAACGTGGTGGACGTTGCGGGGGGCACGCCCCACAGCGGAATAGTTCCTGAAGTGCTCGGCTTGTAATTGCTGTCGCCGGGGTAGGAGGCTGTTGCAAGATGCGTGCCTGCAAGGGGAAGCGAAACAGTCGCGGATGCTGTGGCCGTTTCGGTCGGGGTTGTTAGAGAATCGATAACAGTCCGCGAATTACCATCCTCTGTTAGGATGTCCGGCCATCCATCTCCATTGAAGTCGGCAACGACAAACGTGCCGGAAAAGTCGTAGGGATAACCGATAGTTCCCGTTGCCTGAACGAACGTTCCATCCCCCTGGCCAAACAAGACTCCGACGGAAGTCACACTAGGCTTCGCATACACGATGTCGGGGATTCCATCTTGGTTGAGATCGCCGACGGTGAAGCTGGATGTATTGACGTTGCCATTTGGGACAGCAGGCACCAGGGAGAAGGTGCCGTCGCCATGCCCGATGTAAACGGATAAGTCGTTCGGGCCAACGATCACATCAAGCACGCCGTCGTTGTCCACATCCGCAACGGCCGCCTGCGAGGCAGCAGGTAAACCGGGGTTCGATTCAACGGTAAATGTTCCGTCTCCATTGCCAAGTAAGACGCTCGTCTCGTTTGATGATGCACCTACCGCGATCAGATCAGCCTTGCCATCGCCATTCAAGTCGGCAGGGATAAGCGAGCTTGCCGTTGTGTACATGGAGACGGACGCCTGCGTCTGCGTGAACCCGCCACTGCCGTTGCCAAGCAGAACAATAACTTCTCCGTTGGATGAAACTTGCTCGGAGAGAACGAGGTCGGCGTTGCCATCGCCATTCACATCTGCCGTATTGATTGCATTGGGGTTCATTCCGATCGCGGGACTGGAAGCTGCGACCGTGAAAGTTCCGTCTCCTTTTCCCATGAAGATGGTGATCGTGTTGTTTGCCGCGTAATAGACTGCATTAACGGCGGCCACGTCTGGGATGCCATCATTGTTGAAATCCCCCACAACAAAGGAGCCCGTCTGACTATAGGGACCAAAAGGAGAGCCCTGCACTGTGAAGGTTCCGTCTCCGTTCCCGAGCAAGACATCATAGGTGCCGAAATAGTCCTTGATAAACAGGTCAGGAATCCCGTCCCTGTTCAAATCCGCGATTACATAAGAAACCCCAGCGACACCGCTGGCCGTGGTGTTCGCAGTTAGCCAGGCTACGTCGCGCGTCGGCGCGCCTAGTGTCCCCGTGCCCAGAACAGCATTGGCATGATTGGAATCCAGGAAAGAAAGGGATCCAGTGGGCGGCGCAGTGTTTCCTGTTTCGGTGACGGTTGAGGTCAGCCTATACGCGCCCCATGCTCCGGTCTGGCTAATGCTTGCGGTGGTCGCGACGGGTGGAATTGTGCCGGTGACCGTGAGTGCCAACACACTGCTGGAGCTGCCGGAGTAGCTATTCGTACCTGCAAAGACAGCCCTATAACTGTGACTCCCGATACCCGGACGCATTTTCAGCACTGCTTTTCCGGCGGCATTGAGTTGGACGGTTCCGAGCAGATGGATGCCTGTGCAGGATTTTGCAGAGCTGTCGCAGAAACTGATCATTCCTAGAGTGACAGGCGTTGCACCTGAACTCACCGTTGCGGACAATGCAACCACGGTACCTGCAACGACGGTAGAAACACTGTTTCCGCCGGAGGTCACTGTGAAGCTAGTCGCTGTGGCAGCCCTTGATTGAGCAACCGCGCAAGTAACGCCTGCGAACCCCACTAAAAGAACCCACACGGCGATTGCCAGGCGGATCTTCTGAAGCTTGGCATTCCGATTGAAATGTGTGGAGGGATTCGCGCAGAAGTACAAGGACCCGGGCAGAGCAGCCATGAGCAGGTTCAATCCTTTCCATAAAAGCGGTGAGCTCTCGCCAGAAGACGCAGACGCCGCTTTGCCGGGCAAGAGACCTCCTCTTCGCCCGAGGTTTCTCAGTGATAGGGGAACGAAGGAGTATACCACGCAGAGAAATCCCAGGACTATAAGCAATCCGACGGATTTTGTGTTCAGCACGATGCCAACAACGCATGGCTCGAGTCCAGGCGTTCTGTCGTCATTGCCGTGCTTTCGTGGCTCGGTGCGGACTTAGGCGTCTTGCAGTCACTCAAGGAGAATTGGAGGCAGACAGGCGTGAGATTGTTCGAAGCTGCGGATAAATTAGACCATACCCAATCCAGCACAAGGCTTAGTCCCCAGATCCCAGCAAATCCATCAAGGAATGATCAGACAGGTCTATACTGGGCGCCAAAGGTCAGGCGTCAGCTCGCAACTAAGGGAGAAGCAAAATGGCAACCGAACCGATCATGTGCGTCCGGATTACGGGTCCTGTAGAGAGCATCCGAAAGCTCATCGCCAAGCACCAACTTCTTTTAGAGGGAGCACGCCAGGAGGGCAAAAACGCGTCGGGAGAAGCATTCATTCCGAACAGCGTCGCCAAGAAGCTCAAAGGAGAAGGAGTCGAGATCAGTGTTCTCTACGACGCTTCTAGTGTAGGCAGGGAACGGCAAAAGGAAGTGATGAAAGATAATCCATTTTTGGACGGCAGCATTCCGCAAGGGCTGGGCAAGAAAGTTAAGGGGGACCGAGATGTATCTTAACAACGATGCCGCAAACACCGCCATCCAGAATCTAGCCGCTACCTTCCCTTCCATCTGCAGCGTTATAACTCTGCCATTCACAACTATTCCTGGAAACAAGACCTCCTATGCCCTCAAGCTGGGCGCAGGCGCCAATGGGAGCCGCGAAGTCTTTTTGATGACGGGTTGCCACCACGCTCGAGAGTGGGGCAGTTGCGAAGTCCTTATCAACCTGGCCACAGACTTGCTGCAGGCGTTTGCGGGAAACACCGGCCTTACCTACGGCGGAAAGACGTTCACGGCAGCGCAGATTCAGACACTGCTCAGCACTTTGCACCTCGTGGTGTTTCCTCTTGTGAATCCAGATGGTCGCTTAGAGAGCATGACCGGTGATGCGTTGTGGAGGAAAAACCGAAATCCGGCGAATAACGGAGGGAGCTCTAATGCCGCGTGCATAGGTATCGATCTGAATCGAAACTACGATTTTCTGTTTGACCGGAGCAAGTTTGCCCCAAGCTCTTCCGTCAGCGTCAGCGACAACCCGTGCCACTATGAGCTGTATCACGGTCCAACCGCGTTCTCAGAAGTAGAGACGCAGAACGTCCGATGGCTGATGGACTCGTTCCCAACCACCCGATGGTTTGTAGACGTGCACTCCTTCTCAGAAGACATGCTTTATGCATGGAGCGCGGATCAAACCCAAACCACCGATCCAAATCAAAACTTCCAGAACCCTGCGTTCGACGGAATGCGGGGGCTTTACAACGATGCATATGGCGAGTTCATGCTGTCCGACGATCTTGCGATCTCTCAGCAACTGGCGAACCGGTTTAACGCTGATCTGAAGCTGGTCCGCGGTCACAATTATCTGGTCGAGCAATCAGTGGGGCTCTACCCAACTTCCGGCTGCTGTACGGACTACGCCTTCTCACGCCATATTGTCGATCCAAGCAAGAGCAAGATCTATGCCTTCACAGTCGAGTGGGGCAGGAATGTGGGCAACGTACAACTGTCCTTTCAGCCGCTCTGGCCGGAGATGGCGAACATCATTCAGGAGGTCGACGCCGGCCTCATCGGCATGTGCCTTTCCGCTCCGTGCGCTGATGGCCTGGCTTTCGTCTCGCTTGACACGCCCGCTCTCAACTTCAATGACATCCCCGCTGGAGTCCAGACTTCTCGTGCGGTTGTATTCTCTGTGGAATCGTGCGCGAGCGTGCACCTTGACGTCATCTCCGGTCCGGCCGTCGTTAGCGGACCAGGCTCCTTCAGCTTACCTTTAGGAAACGTTGTGCTTCCCACGGCTCCTTCAAACACGGAGCGGCTCGCCTACATTTGGGTGAGCTTCACGGGAACGAACCCGGGCGATGTCACAGCTGGAACGTTGACGGTGCGATGTCAGGAAACCGGCGAGAACTTTGTTGTTCCGATCAATGCGAATACGATCACGCAGCCATCGGTCGCGTCGATGCTCGTTTTGGACCAATCGGCAAGCATGGACGATGCCTCCGGAGTTCCGGGCCAGAAACGGATCGACGTGCTCCATACCGCGGCGCCGGACTTGGTCAATCTGTTGCCTGACATCGATGGCGTCGGAGTGGTCGCGTTCGACCAGGACGCCTATCCCAGGCAATCGGTCCTGGCGGGAGCCGCGGGACGGTCGGCTGCCAATACAGCGATCACGAACCATCACACAAACCCCATGGGATCCACATCGATCGGCGACGGTGTCAAGCTAGCCCACGATCAACTAGCGGGCGTATCCGGGTTTACCGACAAGGCGATCGTCGTCTTCACCGATGGCGAGGAGAACACATACCAGTTCATCCATGACGTGCAGAGCAGCATTAACGATCGGGTCTTTGCGATTGGGCTGGGCACCGTCCAAGAGGTGAATCCTGTCGCTCTGAACCAGCTAGTCAACAACACCGGAGGATATATTTTGTTGACGGACCAGCTCGGACCGAACGACAACCTTAAACTGGCGAAGTACTTCGTTCAGATCTCCGCGGGAGTCACCAACACCGAAGTCGTCGTCGACCCCGAAGGTCTTCTCGGCCCAGGCGTCGAGTTGAAGATTCCGTTCTGGCTCAGCAACAGCGATTATGGATGCGATGCGATCATTCTCTCGCCCTTCCCTTGGGCGTTCGATTTCCAGTTGGAGACCCCAGCAGGGGTTCGAATCAAGCATGCCTCCCTCGGAGGAGTCTTGGGGGTCGAATACTCGTCGTTCCCTGAAATGAGCTTCTATCGGCTCAGCCTTCCGGTTGTCGCCGGAGCGGCTGCCCAGCAAGGTCGCTGGAAAATCGTGCTCACCATTCCGCAGCGGTATTGGAAGAAATACCTGAATGCCCAAGATAAGGATGTTCAGAACTCGAAGATCGGAATTCCCTACAGTGCGATCGTGCACGCGCGGTCGAACCTTACGATGAGGACGAACCTTTCGCAAGCAAGCTACTCGCCGGGCGCAAACATGCACCTGCGTGCCGCCCTGACCGACATTGGAATTCCCCTGGAAGGAAGCGCGGCGGTTCAGGCCGTAATCAAATATCCGGATGCGTCCGTCAATAATGTCCCGCTCGCGGAGACATTACCGGGTGTCTTTGAAGCGGACGTTATCGCCCCAATGAGCGGTATTTATCCGGTCCACTTCTACGCCAAAGGAAAGAGCCTTCGCGGTTCGCCATTTACGCGTGAACAACTGCGAACGGGTATGGCTTGGCTGGGCGGCGACGATGCGCCGCCTTCCGGACCTCCGGCCGCTGGCACGGACTGGTGCGGTCTGCTCCATTGCTTGCTCAAAGAGAATGGTGTCCAGAGATGGATGAAGGAAAACAAGATCGATCCAAAGACGCTCACAAACTGCCTGTGCAAGGGGGACAAGCCGCAGAAACTGCGCTAGAGAGAATTCCGGCACGAGCCAGAAAACATCCTATCGGCTGCCCCCATTTCGCTTATTCGAACCTTCGTTGCGGAGGGCGCCCATCGGTATCGTTTTCTGGATGCGACTGCCCCTGCTCGCTGCCATGTAACTATAAACAGAGCGGCGACTGCTTCCATCAAATATTGCGGCTAGGTGGCTATCAAGCGACCAAGATGCGAATCGAGAGATCCATAGAACCAGGTGAATCACGGTCGGCCTTGAAGGTTGAATAGCGGTCAACCCACGATGATCTTCCGAGCTTCTCCCTCCGGATCCGCCATCATCTTGCACTCGTTGTCCCACACCATCGTGTTGTTCGTATTAGGATCCGTTGCCCCCCACGTCAATCCTGAAATGCTAGGGTTTCCGGTCGCGGCGAAAGCCGCCCACGAAGACGCCATCTTCTTGGCAAGAATCTGTGCCTCCGGAGTGTTCCCCGTTCCCTGCTCGCATCTCTTCGTATTATCGAAGCAGAACTGTAGCTCCGCCGTGTGCCAGGCCCCCGCGACGCCATCGAGCATCGGCGATTGCCAAGTGAAATACCACGCGTACACAGGCGCCGCCTTCTGCTCGTGCTTTAGCCGCGCCATCTTCACCACATTATTCCGCATGCCGAGCCCATTCAGTCCCGGAGTACCGCTGCACATATACGAAAGCGTTTGAATCTTCTTCTGCGGATGCTCCTTCCTCAGCGCCGTAACAATCGCCGTGGCTTTTTCCTCGCCATACGTCTTCACGAGGTTCGCATGCCACTCCTCTTCTGTCGGTCGCGACGACATCTGGTTGCCCTCCTCGCTTACAGAGCCCACGAGCATCGGCACGTTCTTCGACACTTCTGGCGCGGCATCGAAGAACGAACGCATCGTGATCAACTTTCCATCCACGGAAGGCGACCAACCCACGCGCGGCGTACCCGGCGCTCCCGGACCCATCATTGGGCGACCCGGCGGATTGATCTTCGCTGCGGCTGCATTCCCTGCTGCGAACAGTTTCGCCCATTCCATCTTCTGCAAGGCGCCGAGGTCGTTTGGCGCCAGACCAAGCTCCTTCATCGTCTGGCGCGCCAGTTCCTTCTGCTGCTCTCTGCTCGGAATATTCCCGCCACCGCCTGATTGCGCCGACGCCCGATGGAATAGTCCAACGGCCGAAGGCATCCCCATGAGCGTCGTCACCTTCGACCCACCGCCTGACTGCCCGTAGATCATCACGCGATCCGGATCGCCGCCAAAGTTCTCGATGTTCTCGTGAACCCACTTCAGCGCCGCAACAAGATCGGTCATACCCACGTTCGCCGAGTCCTCATACGCCGAGCCGCCAATCTCCGCCGCATCGAAGAATCCCAGAATGTTCAGTCGGTGATTCACCGACACCTGCACCACGTCGTGATGCCGCGCCATCTGCGCGCCCTCATGCGAAGGCAATTCGTACGATGACCCGAAGCTAAACCCGCCCCCATGCATGTAGAACATCACCGGACGCTTCCCGGTGAGGCTCGGCGTCCAGATGTTCAGCTTCAGCATGTCTTCGCTCTGCCAGCCGTCATCCCAGTCGAAGAGAAACGTCTGCTCGATGCTCGTCCAAGGGTGCAGCGTCTGCGGGCAGTTGCCGCCATACGTCAGCGCCGGATACTCATCCGTCCACGGTGCGGGCGGCTTCGCCGGCAGCCACCGATTCTCGCCGGCAGTCGTCGCTCCATACGGCACACCCTTGAAGGTCAGCACGCCGCCATCCACAAAGCCGCGTACCTTCCCGTATTGCGTCTTCGCCACCGCGGTTCGCGGAGTCGACACATTGCCTGGCTCTTGATGAACGCCTGTCTTCACGCTGTCCGAAGCGAATGTCGGCTTGCTCAGCGCCGCGGCCAATCCTGCGGTAGTTGACAGCAGCAGCGCCTCGCGCCGCGTAAGAACAACAGAATCCTTAGCCTTCGCCATCGACAGTATCTCCTCTCGTGTTCTTGCAGTAATCGCTCGTTACCGATGATTGCGCTGCTCGATCAACATTAGGGCAGCGCTGCCCCGCTACTCAGGCAACGCGTACTGCCCTTCAACGTGGAACTTGCCCGTCGCAACCGGCGCTCCCGTATCTGGCTGCCCGCCGCCGATGCTGATCGTGTACTCCCCTTGCGCGACGATCGGATTGCCATCCTCCGTCACTATGCCCAGGTCCCGCGGCTTCAGTTCGAAATGAACCTTTTGACTTGCGCCCGCATCGAGATGGATCCGCTCGAAGCCGCGCAGAGCTACATTCGGCGCACCCTTCACCTGTGGGAACTTGAGGTATACCTGCACCACTTCGTCGCCTGCGAACTTGCCGGTGTTCGTCACGGTCACGTCCGCGCTCACCGGCTGTCCGGCTGCTACAGCCTGTGTCGGAACGTTCAGATCGTTGTAGCTGAACTTTGTGTAGCTCAGCCCATATCCGAACGGATAAAGCGGCTTCTCTGTCATGTAGCGGTAGGTGCGATTCGCCATACCGTAATCTTCGAAATTCGGCAGCTGATCTACACCCTTGTAGAACGTGACCGGCAACCGCCCCGCAGGATTGTTCTTCCCGCTCAGCGTCCCGGCAACCGCTGCCCCGCCTTCTTCGCCCGGATACCACGCCTCCACAATTGCATTCGCGTGCTCGTTGATCCAGTTCACCGCGAGCGCGCTCCCGTTCATCAGCACTACAGCAAGCGGCTTACCCGTCCCGGCAACAGCCTCAACCAGCTCTTCTTCCGGCTGCGGCAGATCGATGCTCGTCCGGTCTCCACCAAGGAAGCCCGGTACGCTCACTGGCATCTCCTCGCCTTCAAGTTGGCTCGTGATGCCCACAACCGCAATTACCGCGTCCGCATTCTTCGCCGCTACAATCGCCTCCTGCGAGGGCGCATTGTTCACCTTCGCCCAGATCAGTTCTGCATGCGGCTTGCTGCTGTTCCGCGTTCCGTACGAAATCTCGATCGAAACCTTGCGCCCCTTCTCGAGGTGCACGCGTCCTACAGCCGATGAAAGACCGCGCGTGCCCCCGCCGAAGGCCATCGCAACCTGCTTCTTGTCCACCGCAACTCTGCCGAATCCTTCGCAGCGAACCCCGATCAGGAAATCGCCCGACTCATTTGGTGTGAGGAAGCCCGACCACTGCACGCCAAACGTCTTTTTCCCCGAGACCTCCTTCGGAAGATTCTCCTCCGTGAGCTTGATGTTCGGTTCGGTTCTGCTCATGAGGGGAGGCGTGTTTTGCGCTTGTCCCGGCCCTCGCCGCATGCCCTCGTTGTAGTCGGCCTTGATGCCGGGCTTCCCTTCCGGAGTAGTCAGCAGAGCATCCGGGAGCGGCGTGCCGTCTGTACGCAGGAACTGCGTTCCCGGCACGAACGTGATCGACACACCCGGAAACTCGGCCTTCAATCCATCGAGTATCGACACAATCTTCGTCGGCTGCCCCGCATAGTTTCCAATCAGCGGCCGGGTCTGATCCGCCAGCGGACCCACAACAGCAATCTTCTTGATCGAAGGCTTCAGCGGCAGCATCCCATCATTCTTCAGCAGCACCATCGACTCATTGGCCAGCTTCAGCGCATGTGCCCGGTGCTCCGCGCTGTCCAACTCCTTCTCATCGATCTTGGCATATGGAACCATATCCGGCGGATCGAACATCCCCAGCTTCATGCGCGCCGTAAACAGGCGAATCAGCGCAGTGTCCAGCACGCTCTCCGGCAAATACCCTTGCTGCACCGCGTCTACATATGCCTTCTCCACCGGCTCCCCAAAGCGCTGTGTGAACGTGACGCATTCATTGTCCATTCCGCGCATGACCGAGATAGCCGCACCCTGCGCCTGCGTCGAACGGTAACGATGGTTCGCGGCAACGTCTCTTACTGCATCGCAATCAGAGACCACGTACCCCTGAAATCCCCACTTCCCGCGCAACTGATCCTGCAGTAAATACTGATTCGCGCAGGCCGGCTCGCCATTGATGGCGTTATAGGCGCACATCACCGATCCAGCTTTTCCCTCCACGACAGCCGCACGAAAAGCGGGCTCATACGTATCCACTTGGTCGTGCTTGCTTACGTCCACATCAGCGAAGTGACGCGTCGGCTCTGGGCCGCTGTGCACCGCGTAGTGCTTCGGTGTTGCGATACCGAGATAGTACTTGGGATCCGTTCCCTGCAATCCTGTCACGTAGGCAACGCCCATGCGACCTGTCAGGAATGGATCTTCTCCGTACGTCTCCTGCCCCCGGCCCCAGCGCGGATCGCGAAAGATGTTCAGATTCGGCGACCAGAAATCCAAGCCGCCCATGATCCCCGTGTGCCCTTCCCGTTCGTTCTGCACATGCTTAATGCGACCCTCAATGCCGATCTGGCCCGCCATCGTGTGAATCCCCGGAGCGTCAAACGTCGCCGCCAATCCCACCGGCTCCGGATACTCCGTCACGCCCTCATTAATCACGCCGTGCAGAGCCTCGCTCCACCATTGGTACTTGGGAATCTTCAGCCTCGGCACCGCGGCCGAGTTGTTCTGCATCTGCGTGGCCTTCTCTTCAAGCGTCATGCGATGCACCAGGTCAATCGCACGCTGCTCAGGAGAAAGTTGCGGATTCATATACGGAAGATTCGCCGTGTTCTGATCGGCATCCTGAGCCACTGCATTCTGCACCGCGCCACCCACACTCAGTAAGCCCGCACCAGCAACAACGCACTCCAAAAATCGCGCCAATCTGCTTCTCATAAATTCTCCGGGTGTTCAGTTAAACAAGCGAGACGTATCAGTCCGTTCACGTCAGGTTTTGTCCAGGATTCGAAGACACTCGACTATACGGGAAAACCAAAACATCAAACAAGTTTAATAAATCGCTTTATACAGGCAGGTTTCTGAATTACCATCCGAGAATCGCCCGCCGGAAACGGTACGGTTTTGAGTAACTTGTTTCTCATCCGAGCGGCTCCGACCTGGAGCGAGGCTCCCGAGTGGTATACCGCGACGCGAAGTTCAGCATATGGGTTCACCGGACTCCGCAGTGCGTTCCCGGAGCCGGAGACTACGCCCGCAACATGCGACGATACGTTCGATACAAGCTCGGCGTGTCGCGCGTGAGAAGCTAGGCGTGGCTGTCGCCTCTCTTGACCAGATCTACACTTCTCCGGGCGAGCATGAGATCCGCGCGAATAGTCTATATTGGTGAGCTATCTTGGCCTGGTGGCGGCTGCCGATCTTGCAGAGCCGGTTCGAAAGATGCCAAGCAGGAGGCCGGTGAGCGAGGATTCATCGGTGTCGCCTTCGATTTGCGCCACGCAATTACGAATCACCCGGTGCGATCGAGTTGAGGATTTGCTGGATTGCAATGGGCTGGCGTTGGGCGGGACGAGTGCCGAAGCAGGTCCTGCAAAGTCGTCTTGGCTGCGGTAATGCCACGTGGCTGCATAACGGCCGTTACGCTCTTGTGGCAAAACGCATGTGAGCAGCAGGTGCACCAAATGCATCCTGGCGCCAGCGCTCCGCAAAATCTGCGAGAGCGACCTAACAGTTTCAACGCCTGCAACCTTGCAGATCCCCTAACGGACAGCAGATCTGGATGACTCCAGAGTACGGGGCACCCCCAAGCGGATTGGGTGGTGTTTCCTAAAGAGGAGGAGTCTCGAAGTTCCATCTGTTTCTCTTGAAAGGTCATGCCGACGATTGACTTCAATCACAACTATCGAAGCTGACGCCTCAATAGACGTCGCGATGGTAGCGATGATGTTCCTTCAAATGAGCCACATACTCCTCCGCGCCTTCTGAGGACATCCGGCCCTCTTTAGCCGCAATCTTCAAGATCGAGGCGTGTACGTCCTTCGCCATTCGAGAGGCGTCGCCGCAAACATAGATGCTCGCGCCTTCCTGAAGCCATTGCCAGAACGTGCGCGAATGCTCCATCATGCGGTCCTGCACATATACCTTGTGATCCTGATCCCGCGAGAAGGCAGTGTCCAGACGGGTAATGTGGCCGTCGGTCAACATGCTCTCAAGTTCCTCGCGATATAGGAAGTCGGATGACGCGCTCCGCTCACCGAAAAAGAGCCAGTTGCAGCCCTTGTGACCAAGAGCTCTCCGTTCGTGGAGAAAGCCTCGAAAGGGTGCGATGCCAGTGCCTGGTCCGATCATAATCATTGGAGAATTAGGATCAGAGGGCAGGCGAAACTTTTTGTTTGGCTGGATATAGATCGGCAAGCGATCTGAGGGTGATGTACGGTCGGCGAGCAGCGTAGAGCAAACGCCGCCTCGCTCTCGATCGTTAGAGAAATATCGCACGACCGCAACGGTTGCGTGGATTTCCCCTTTGTGCGCCGCAGGACTTGAGGATATCGAGTAGAGGCGTGGCGTCATTCGTGGCAGCATGCGCACCAGATCGGCAGGATCGTCCACCACACCGGGAAACTCCGACAAAAGATCAACGAGCCCACGTTCCGACACGTACTTTTCCAGCTCAGCCTGCTTCTCCGGCGCAAGGATGGCCAGAAGGGGCTGACAGTCGCCTCTCTTCGCATACTCTTGAACAAGCTTCCGGCCGAGCCGCGTGATTTGCACACTGTGCAGCAAGGCATCGTGGAGAGTCGTACTTGCGGTGTTTGATTTCGGAACTTCTTCGTTCCCGTTGAAGCGGAGTTGTTGCAGAATCTCCGCTACAAGGTTCGGATCGTTTGTCGGAACGACTCCAAAGGCGTCTCCTGCCTCATACTTCAACTGGCCACCTTCTGTAGAGAAGGCAAGATGAAGCGTGGCTTTGGTAGAAGCTTCGGCGGTGAGCTTCCGTCGTTCAAGGAGTTCCGCCTGCAGCGGATTCTCTCGAGAAAACCGCGTCTCTTGCCTGTGCGAGAGTGCCCCATTGCCATTGCTGTTATGCTGTTCCCCACCAGCCGTGGAGGAGGCTGAAGTCAGAGCTTCCACCGTTCGGAGATGAGAATCATTTTTGTTCAGTTGGGCTGAGACTGCAGCCTTCCACTCTGCGAATGGCTCGTCAACATCCACATCACCGTCGACGCGCATGCAGATTGGATTGGCCCCGAGTGATCTCAGCTTCGCATCGAGGTCGGCCCCGAATTTACAGAAGTGCTCATAGTGCCTATCGCCCAGAGCAAAAACGCTGTAACGCAGTTTCTCCATGCAGGGAAAATGCTCGAGACAAAGTTGCTCAAAGAAGGGCTGCACTCCCTCGGGTGCCTCGCCGTCGCCGTAGGTGCTCGCCAAGATCAGCGCGTAAGATTCGGCAGCGAGCGCAGCGGGGGTATACCCCACCATGGTAGACAAAGCGGTGGTATGCCCTTGCGCCTTCAACTCCTTCACGAGCTTGCGAGCCAGGCCTTCCGCAGTGCCAGACTGTGATGCATAGAGAACGGCGACCCGTTTGCCTGAAGGCGCCAGCCCTGACACCGGAGCCGCAGGAAACATGCTGGCCAGCAAACCGTTGAGCCACGCTCTCTGTTCAGGGCTGAAAGGAGCATTGTCGGGAATATACGGGACACTGGTGTTCATCGCGATGCGGCCTCCACCGGAGCAGAAAAAGCTTGCAGTTCATCGATGCTATGGCGACGGCTGAAGTCGAGGAAGGATTCCTCGGGCTTTCTGCACGCGAAGTAAGTTTCAAACAATCGCTCTAGCAAGGGAGGCAGATCCGAAAAGCGAATTGAAGTGATCAGTTCCCGAGCGATCCCCTGTTCGCTATCAGCGCCTCCGCCAATCACGACCTGGTAGCCTTCGGCGCCCATAACCTTGGTTCCGAGAAGCCCGATGTCGCCAATGTAGTGCTGTGCACAGGAATGTGGACAGCCAGTCACATGCAGGTTCACCGGCTCCAATATCTGAAAACGCGAATCGAGGAAATTGGCCAGCTCGACTGCGTGCTTCTTGGTGTCTGTAGCTGCGTAGCGGCAGCCGCTGTTCCCTGTGCAGGCAACCGTGCCCCGCATCACCGCTCCCGCATCGCAACCCAGCCCTGCTTCCTTAAGACGATGGATCGCATCGGCCACTCGACTACCATGCACGTTGGGAATGATTAGGTTTTGCCAGACCGTCAGCCGAATCTCTCCCGTCCCGAACGCTTCCGCAACGTCTGCCACAACGCGCATCTGTTCTACCGGCAAACGGCCCACAGGTACCGACACCCCCACATAGTTCACATCAGCCTGCCGCTGCGGATGAATACCGATGTGCCCGGCTCGATCGATCGGATTGCGAGCTTCGCATTCGTGCGCATCGAGCCGCAGTAGTGGGAACGCCAGTCGACGCTCAGTCTCCGAGACAAACTTCTCAAATCCCCAGCGGTCCACGAGATACTTGAGCCTTGCCTTCTTGCGATCGGTGCGATCGCCGTGATCGACGAATACACGAATCATGGCCGCCGCGACAGCGACGGACTGCTCCGGCCTCACGAGCAGCCCTGTGTCCTGCGCAAACTGCCTGTGGCCGGTGACGCCGCACAACAGCACTCTGAAATACACTCCGGCAGGAACACTTCGCCCTTCGCCTATCCGCGCGGCCTGAAAGCCAATGTCGTTTGTATCCGCCAATACGCTGATCGAGCCGCCATTGTCGAATGCGATGTTGAATTTCCGCGGAAGTTCGTAAAGGTCCCGCGAATTAAGAATGTAGTAGTGCAAGGCCTCCGCAATCGGACCTATGTCCAACAGTTCATGCGGATCGATGCCGCTAGTTGGCGAACCAGTAATATTGCGAATGTTGTCTGCACCCGTTCCGCGCGAAGTCAATCCGAGCGACTGAACGGTGTTCAAAACCCGAACTATATCTTTGGGTTGAAACTCCCGAATCTGAATGTTGGCTCGAGTCGTCAGGTCGGCGCGACCCGCTCCGTGGCGCTCGGCCAGATCGGCAAGGCCGCGCATCTGGTGTGCGGTCAGCCTCCCACCAGGGATCCGCAACCGCAACATGAAGGAGTCCTGCGCCGGAGCAACATAAAACAGTCCATGAAATTTGAAACGGAAGGCGTCTTCGGCAGACGGTGCCCTGTTGTTTTCAGCGTGCTCAACTAGTCTGTCCCAGATATCGAGTGGATTTTGTTCTGCCTTCCAACGCTCCTCTCGGCACAAGTCTGAGAGCGGAAAGCCGTGAAAGGTTTCTTCGGTGGCTTCCGCGAGATTTGCGGTCCCGCAGGTTGCATCGCTCGTGAGCAGGCCAGATGCCGTCAGGCCGACGAAAGGCTTGAGCCTCTGCTGAACTACGCCGGCAAAGAAGCCTGCCAGGTACTCTTTCTGATCTGTCCTGAATTCGCCTGTGAACGTGGATGTTGATTCCATACTGGAATTTGCTCCATGAGGTTATGCGTCGTTACGAGCGAACAGCCGCAATAGTCGCGGGCTGCTCTGAAAGCTCAACGCGGAGCAAAATCTGTTTTGATGAGGACGCCTCCGCACGGCAGGGTGCCGGAGGCGAAATTGAAACGGGGCAGCAGTTCAAGGGCTCACCCGTATCGCTATGCTACGACAGCCTCGGCCCTGGAACAAGCGGAATGGCCGATTCCTTATGCCATCTTCATGCGGAATTTCAGGTGGCCTTAGGTGATTCCTGGTCGCCGTTTGTGCCTCGATCGGCAGGAGCGTCCCATCCGGCGAGACGCGCCTTGCGCAGATCTTCGTTGAGCATAATGGCATCTGCGATCTCGCGCATCGACTTCCTGCGCTGGCGGCTTTCGCGTTGCATTGCGCGGTACGCGGCTTCTTCATCGAGGCCGAAGTCCCGTTGCAATACACCCTTGGCCCGCTCAATCGCCTTCCGCGACTCGAGGCGATCAGACAGTTCCGAGTTCTCTGTTTCCAGGCGCGCTCGTTCCAGCTCTGCGCCGACAAGATACCCGACTGCCGACAACAGCCGCACCTCTTGGTCTGTGTGATGGTAGGGCTTGCGATGCTGCAGGTTGATGACTCCCACCAGCTTGCTCCGGCAAAGAATCGGCACCGAAAGGAACGCCTCGAACGAATCCTCCGGCAGATTCTTGAATCGCTTAAATCTTGGGTCCTGCAAAGCGCTCGCTGGAATAGCAACAGGCTCACGGTGCCAACCCACCCAGCCCGTAATTCCCTGCCCGAGCCAGATGCCAAGGTGATCAACTACATCTGAATGCTCGTTCTTGGATGCCCGCAGAACAAGCTGATTGTCTTCCAAGACATACACAAAACATGAATCGCAGTGAATCAGCGAGCAAGCAAAATCCACGATTCGACGTAGAACGTCGTGAAGCGGATCGGCCGCAGCCATACGGCTTCCGATCTCGTGAAGGAAATCCAAGCCCAGAGTTGCCGATCTGCTCGCTTGCGTCGGCGCGGGAACTCCGGTCAGGAGAGGACTGATGGGAGGAGGCGGCGTATCCACTGGTACATGTAAATCTGCCTCGTTGCGTTTCTGCTGCAGAAGGTCCGCCGAACGTTCCGCCAATTCCTTCACGAGAAATCCCATCTTTGACTGCGTCGGCTCGTAGTCCGGCGAAACTCCGTAAACACTCAGACCTTCCGTAGTGCTTGGCCCGATGGATCCAATCACAGTCGAACGAAACCCTTCATAGAGCGACTCGACATATCCCATGCGCTCGGCCATCAGGAACAGATGCATCACCTGCCCGGCGTTCAAGAACAGCACAACATCGACGTGGCCATGAGCCAATGCGATGACCGCTTCCCGCAAGGGCTGAGTATCTTCAGGCAGAGCCCACTGATACACCGGCAGCCGCGTAATTGAAATACTTTTCTCTGCCAGCGCTGTCAGCAATTCCGGATTCGAAGTCCCATACTCCTGCACGGCGATATTCATACCGCTCAGGCTCGCCCCAAATTTGGTCTCGAGTGCAGCCATCAAGGCCCGCCAGGTAAACGGCTCCGGCGCAACCACTGCAATGGGAATCTGAAGTTCGCGGAGCGCGCTCGATGACTTGGGTCCTCGTGCGGCGACTTTGACCTTCCTCAAAGCATTCAGGAACTGATCCCGATCCATGTGTTCTGCGACGGTCTTCACCAGGGCCTTCACGCCAACTCCTGTAGTGAAAATCACCAGATCGAATGCGCCGCCTATCAGGGCCTCCGCAAACTCCAGAACCGGCTGATGCGAGTCCAGCGACACCTCGCGCATCGCCGGAGCAACGAGCGGTTCGCCTCCGTAGGTGCGAATCAGCTTGGCGGTCTCAAGAGCTCGGCGAGCCTCAAGGCTCAGTATTCGCAGGCCATTGAAGTTCGCGGCTGGCATCCTGTCTCTTTTCTGGATCGACTGCGAAGTGTTCATCCGGTCAGCGCTGGCAGCGCAACACCCTTGCGTCGCAGGCTGATGCTGACCCTATCGTAACATTGGAATTTTTTGGCCCGTCCCATCAAAAGACCAGGCGCGACGTGAATGAAAGTGCATGGTTGTATGCATGGTAATGTGTTACCGCAATCTGTTCTCCCGCGCCGAATACAATCGCAAGCCGGCTGGTTTCATTTGCTGTGAGCTTGATCTTGCTGACTTCGAATCCTGGTGAAATGAAAGTCTGGGTCTTGCCGTCGTGCGGTCCGCCGCGGAAGAAAGTGGAGTTGATTTCCACCTCAGGCCAGAAAATGCGATTCACGCGATCCTGAAATGCTGTATTCCACGCGATCGGTCTTCCAACTGCCGCGGTGTGCCCGGTTGGCAGTGTAATCGCCGCAGAACTCTGAACGTCAAAGGAACGAATTCCCTTCCCGACAAAAACTGTAGGAGTGATTGCCCCGTCCGCGCTTCCGTTTTTGTAGCTTCCCGTGGGCGCCGATCCCGCGATCGCTGCGCTTACGTTGTAGTTTCCTCTCGTCTCGTTCGCCCCGAGGAACCGGTACTTGAGCAGCATCGAGAAGTCTCCGGGCCCATCGATGTTCCCCCTCGCGTTGTGCAAAAAGAACGGCGGCAGATTGACGTCGAACTCGGTTTTGTACCAGGGAATGAAGTTGAATCCTTTTCCGCCGTCGATATTCCATGTCGCGGTATGAGTTGGCGTGAGTTGGCGGACGGCATCAAATCGGATCAGCTGTACCAGTCCTGACGAAGGCG
>Ga0157374_10000953_pt1 | contig 25134 bp, 33 predicted proteins | sample M25metaG_FD_115308 | JGI IMG/M metagenome (GOLD analysis project Ga0157374, IMG submission 115308) | Miscanthus rhizosphere microbial communities from Kellogg Biological Station, Michigan, USA - M2-5 metaG | ecosystem: Host-associated > Plants > Roots > Rhizosphere > Soil | place: USA: Michigan... | reverse complement strand
GATTATCATACAGCCAGGAGAGAGCATTGAGAATAAGACCTCCGAGCCTATAGAAGTAAAGCCGGCCACAGACGGCGTTCCTGCAGAAAACGCACCACCTGTAAACCCACAGCCATGAGAACGTACCTGATCATTATACTGGCTCTATTCTGTTTTAGCTGCAAAGTAAGGCAGGTGGCAAAAACTTCCTCTCACCTGGTCAAAGATTCCTCCAGAACCATAGTGAAGGACTCCAGCGGAGCAAAGACTGTCCACACTATTGATACTTCTAAGAAGTCGGTTACTATAAAAACAGTAGATAAAGATAGTTCTGAAACGACTACCACGATCATCCCGGACTCAGGGAGTACAGTAGTTATTGACAAGAATGGATCTGTCTCTGGTAAGATCAAATCGATCACTACCCATAAGGTGGATCATTCTTCCAGAACCAGAGAGAAGAACGAGCAGCAGCGAGTGGGCAGGGATTCCACCAGTACCCAGCAATCCCACACTACAGTTCTGGACTCTGGGCATACCTATCTTGTCAGGGATACCAGCTCTAAACAGATTAAGTCGGATAGTACAGTGGCAGCCAATTTCCCCTGGAAATGGGTCCTGATCATCCTGGCCGGGCTCCTTATTCTGGGTGGTTTATTTTGGAAATTTCGTAAATTCTTTGGATTATGATAGGTAGAGCAGCAATGAATATTGCCGGCACCCAAGTAGGTGTACGGGAAGCAACAGGCCATAACGATGGTACTGCAGTTGAAGGTTATTTAGCATCAGTAGGCCTGGGTAAAGGCTACTCCTGGTGTATGGCATTTGTATACTGGTGTGTGAAACAAGCAGCACTCGCGGCTGGAATTCCCAACCCACTGGAGCAGACTGGCGGCGTACTGGAAGAATGGAACTCAGGCAGAGGCCAGCATATCGAGAAACATTCCATACAGGCTGGAGATATTGGTATCCTGGATCTGGGTAGCGGGCACGGCCATACCTTCTTTATAACAGGGGCCTGGCCCGAACAGGATCTGATCCATACCATAGAGGGCAATACCAATGATGACGGCTCAGCAGATGGTATCGGTGTCTTCCGTAGACAGCGCAGAATATCCGATCCTCACTTCGTTGGAGCTATCCGTATCTAGTCTCCCCTTGCAAAAAATAGGCATGAAATTTGCTGATATTATTAGAATGATGTATATTAGCATTCACACACATCATTAGGAAATTTAAAGGGCAAATGAAGCCAGGTATAAAAGCCTGGCTTCTTTGTTATACAGCAGACATAATTGATATACTGATATCCCGTTTGCCCTTCTTTGGCGCATACATTCTTAAGGCCCTGAACAGGGTAACCTTAGATACCCCATATAACTTTATGATCTGGGTTGGGCTTAGTCCCTGCCCATACCTGAGTTCTAGTATCAACCCCATCCTTTCTCTTGAATCCCGATCAAACCCCACAGCATACACTTCGAACTGGTTACCATCTTTTCTCTTAGGTATTGCCATGTGCAGTTTCTTCTTTATGTTTTCTCTTAAGATGAGCTGGTAATCCTAATAACTTCTTACCACAGTAGGGGCATAGAACTTTTTTAAGTTCTCTATTCTCATACTGAAGCTGCGTAGCCCAGGATATCTCATTATCAAGTCGCTTCTTAGTAGTATCTAATTCTTTCTTAATCTCTTCAATCTTAATCTGTAGAGTAGATTTCCTATAGCTTTGTGCATGGCCGTTAGGGCAGTAAAAAGTATCTTTGGTCTCTCGAAGCTTATTAAGCTGAGGCTTATAGATCATAAATGGTACTCCACAATTAGCACAATCAACTCTCTCGAAGGCTACTAACTCGTTTTCTAACTGATACATTATACTCCTTTCTTTAAAAAGAGTAAGGGTAGTTAACCCTTACTCTCAGCAATAAAACTAATGTCGGAGTCTACATTTAACAGGATATCCTGCTCTCTTAGCTTAGGCTCCAGTTCATCCTCAGGACCAAGCTTCTCTCCCAGAACTTCGTTGAGCTGCTCTCTCAGCTGTTCATCCCGTTCAAGTACCAGGACTAACCTGGATGTAAAGAAAGTCTTGTCTTTCCTTGGGAAATTCCTGTGCAAACCAGAGAACTGGTATATCAACTGTTTAGCTTCATCTGACATTCTTGAAAACTTACTATCAAGGAATAATGCGATATCGTCCTGGAACCGGGCCGGGCAATTATACAGGATACAAGTCCCTTCCCCTGCATCCAGATCGGTGAGGTAGTTGGGATGTTTCCAGTAATCTATTCCGAAGTCCCTATTCTGAACTACTACCGCTATTTTTCCATTGACAGTAACATAGGCATTGACCAGGTTATCCTTGTCTCCATAACTAAACCTGCTCAGCCCCAGCAGGGGTAAGATAAGGTAGTTTGCATAGTTCTCCTTATCAGAGACGCTGCGTAAGTGGAATTGTTGTTTCTCCATACCTTGTAATTTAGTAGGAGACAAGAATTATACCGAGAAGTCAGGGACATCCTCAGGAGCCTGGTCGGCTGCTTTATTGTAATCTGCATAAGCTTCCAGATCGTAGCCCCGGATAGCATCTTCATCGACCTCATCCAGTGATAAGTCAGTAACGAGTTTACAGAGCTGGTAATTCTCCCAGAACTTGGAGATAGCGGTGGTCATGCCATGCTTTTCATAGGCCTGGGCATAAGCAGCCATACAGCGGAGCATAAAACTACGTTCCCAGGACCCTGGCAGAATAGGATCAATCTCCTTAGCTGCAGCTACAGGCCCAAATCCGGGAATACCTTCCACGTTGTCTGTGCTATCACCTTCGATAATCTGTTTGTATAAGAATGCCCAAGCTTGGTGCTGAGACATGGTATAGAGCATCTTGGTCTTAGGATTAAAGTGATCTCCGGGGATCTGCTTCAGATCCTTATCCGTATGCACTATAATCCGGTTCTGGATATGAGTTGCCATCGTCGCACAGAGATCATCCGCTTCATACCCTTCCGGTGTCCGGATAAATCCCCAGGCATCCATCAGGTACTGCTCGATAATCGGGCATAACCGCTCGTACCACTCCGGCTTTTCCTTTCGCTGCCCTTTATAAGGCCTGGATACTGCAATAGCAATCCGGAAGTTTGGCTTAGCGAGGTCATGGTACTTATACTCCTCTGGCTCCAGATCATAAGCGTCAGGGCCTTCTGCCCATATATCTCTTTCTATCCTGGGAGCAGGGCTTAGTATTCCTACGTAATGTCTGGCTCCGACCCCCTGGAGCGTGTCATGCATGAACTGATCTACTTCTCGCAGTACCGGCTCATTCAGGAAGTCGTCCTTATGGTTCCAGCCAATGGCATAGGCAATCCCATCTCCATCAATGATAGCTGTTCTGGTGCCTAAAAAGTGCCCCTCATTGAAGGGGATATGTTTGATATCTGTCATAATCCTAATGCTGTTAATTGTTGTGCCACCTTAGCTTTATCCTCCTCAGGCAGGGAATCGAAATAGTTGTTTAGCAGCTCAAATCCCTTCTTCAGGTTCTGGATCTGCTGTATCATCCTGAAGAGATCTTCCATCTTCATTACTGCATACTGTCCCTTAGTCAGGAACCGGTTACCTGCCGTCTTTACTGTCCGGTTATGGAGTACGATATTGATTTCAGAACCAGAGGGCATTTCGTCCAGTAGTTTGTAGTACTCCAGCTTGGTCTTGGCTGTCAGGTTCTTGCACTGAAAGTTATAAGGCAACCTGCCATTCTTATGCTCCTCGGAGTTCATAATATCTACCTTCTTTCCATCCCTTGACCGGCTCTCTGCCCTGGAGGTAGCTGCGAAGGCAAAGCCTATATCCTTAAGGATCTTTACTACTTCCCGTTCAAAACTATGACCTGCTACTCGATTTCTTACTCCGTTAGTTTTGCTTGCTGGCTTATTGGGCTTTAACTCTGGTGTATTTTTTAATCTGTCCATAGTCCAAATATAAAAAGAGTATCCCTTCTCGGAGATACTCTTTTGGTAGATAATCAGTTACAGCGCATTCTGCTCTTCAACCAGTGATTGAGCTTCTTTGGCTTTCTCCTCGGCTGCTTCAATAGCTGCCTTACGGAACTCTGTCCATTCAGCATCAGTCATTGAAGAGAAGTGACTGGAATGGTAGATACTGCGGTTAATACCAGCATTTGAACTATGCACATAGTACCTGCGTACACGCAGGGCACCTGAACCATCATCAGTAATGGCACCTATGTCAGAGGGGTCAATAAAGATATTATGAGTAACAGTACCTGCAGTTTGATAACCTTTAACATAATCTCTGTTACCTGCATGGAGTCCCGGTACACAAGAGATACGGTCGTCGGTATTCACCTGCTCCCATTTCTCCAGTTCTATTACCCGGCCAACTTTGATAAAGTGCTTCAGTTCACCTTTCTTTAGTTCCTCGCCCTTCTTTAGCTTGGTTAGCTCATAGCAGTAGAATGGATCTCCACCATTCAAACCTTGTACTGCAGGATAGAAGATACGGTCCTCTACATGCTCAGGCAAAGCTGCAGGAAGCTTTTCACCAGTATCCTCATCGAAGCCGGCGCCATAACGGTCTGCCTCTTTACCGGTTTCCTTATCAAACTTCTTCAGGAGTTCCTTAGATACTTTATAGGTACAAAGTAATCCCTCCATCGTGATCGGGGTCTGGAATACGGTAGCTCGTTGTATAGCTACTTCTGAAGTTACACCTTTCTTGGTTTCCAACTCGGCTTTCAGACCCCAGTCAATAGTAGTCTTATTGACATAGTTGGCCAAGCGCCGTGCTTTGGCATCTGAATAATGCGGATTACGCAGGAAACGGGTCCAGAACTTAACGATTGGAAGGAAGTCTATCCCTTTCTCTACCGAGGTCAGGATACGGTCAACCAAGGGTTGTGGTACAGGACGAGAAGAGATCGTTACCCCATCAGTAGTTTTCAGGTAGAACTTCCCGGTAGCCTCGTTAACTACCAGGTTAGGACAGGCTGTTTCCACTATGTCCTTATAGCCTTCTTCGGTAAGTAACAGGAACTGGTCTACTATAGCCTGAAGAGCAGTCATGGAGACAGCCTGGTTAGCTTCTACTTCCAGACGCTTCATCTCCTTGTACTTCTCCTCAGAGTAGTTCACTCCAAAGCTCTTACCGTTTACAGAGCCGGTGATTGCATTGTCAATGCGATTTACTGTAATCATCATTTTGATTTAAAGGGTTACGCCTCAATTATTACTCCAGGATCAGCTACCTGAGGCACTGGCTGCTGAGCTGGTATACAAATATAACCTTTAAGGTCCAGGTACTCACGTATTTCCTGTTCCACAGCATGGGTTATTTCACGCTTTTCTACCAGGCAATTCACCTGGTTTAGTAATGGCTGGACATGTTCAGTAACTTCCAGGAGCATTTGTAGTTTTTCATAGATCTCCAGTTCCACACCTAAGGCATCCTCGAAAGAGTTTTCCTCATTGGTCTCGAACAGGGCCTTACTCTTAGCTGCAATAGCCTGTAAGTTACCAGGGTTCTTGGTAACGAATAGCTGAAGCTCAGTTACTTTATCTGCAAATAGCTCCAGGTTCTGGATCAGCTCTGTCCCGCTACCATCCTTATGGTTGGCCATTTCCCCCTTCAGGTCTTTATAGTTTACCCGGACATACTCAACCAGTTCTTGCCAGGTATTACTGGCTATCGGGTCAAATATTCCGAAGTTCTTCAAGAACTGGAGTGAAGAGAGGCGCTGCTGGATCTTTCGGGCAGTCTGCCATTTTACTAATTTGTTGTGCATAGATATAGTCTTTGTTTCAGGGTTAAAACTCATGAAGAAATCATCGATAAACAGGTGAGGCTTCAGATACTTGGCATTGGACTGGGAAACCAGCATGATCTTCAGGTCATCATTCCAGAGAGAATCTTCGGAGATATACTTACCACCATCTGGATGATTCTGTATGAGCTCTCCTAGTAATTCACCAGCCAGGCTTAAATTTGCTTCATCCTCCTGGAAGCCATAAATAATTAGCCCTTTATCCTGAAGAACTTCTTTGATCTTAGGTTCTCTCTTCCTACGATAAGCCGGTGCTCCTCTATAGTTCCATGGATCTCCATAAAACCCAGTAGCGACCATCCGGTTCTCCAGTGCTCTTAGCTCAGCAGGAGTCAGATTAGACTTCACCTCTTCAATTGCAGCCTCCGTATCCTCGTCTTCTTCTTTTTCGTTAGCACGGAAGTCTTCTGGCACTACGATACTCTCATAGAACTCAGTGAACTTGCTATCCCGAAGAAGCTGATCTACTAATTCCTGGTCCTGTTTGAACTTCTTAAACTGCAGATCGAATGCCTTATCTCTGCCTTCCTGGTCAAGCTTCTTCCATTCATCATAGCTCATTTCTACCAGTTCCAGCTCTTCTTTGCTTAGCTTCTCCGGATCCTTGAATACGGCTCTTCCTTTAGGGATAACCTTGATAAAGCCATGAGGGTAGATCGTGAGCATAAACATCTCCTGACGGAAATGAGTATCCCCTTCCTGGTAGAAGATCTGCTTACCATTAACCTGTCCCCAGTTATGTACCATGTTCCTGGATAGGGAATTAATATTCACTCCCTTAGCCTTGGAATACTTGACAGTCTTAGTCACCTCTACCACGTCGTACCCCGTAAACAGCTCACTTGGGTTCTGGGAGAACTTAATCTTAGGCAGTGGCTTGAACTTTGGCTTGATAGACTTCAGTTCTACGATATTACTGAACCTGCCGATTACTGAACCTTTATCCATCCCGCCTACGGCAGTAGCTGATTTAAGTGCCCAGTCGATCAAGTCATCAGATACCAGGGCAGCATTCAGTAGTTTCTCAGCTATATGCTCCCCTTCTTTAAAAGTGGAATGGATAGCTTCCCTGGTCTTCTCAGTCCATCTCACAGACTCCCGGTTCATAGTGATATCTACCAGGGATGGATTGATCTTCATCCCGATATTACCCACCCGCTCTTCTTCTTCCAGCATCAGAAAATTTACATACCCATAACAGATCCCATTCAGGATCAGATGTGGCTTGGAATAGTAAGTACTCTCCTTGGTTGGCATCACAAAGATATCATCTTCATACTCGATCTTAGCCTTTACTTCCTGTTCCAGAACCTGGCTATCTTCATGGATCTCGAATTTGATCCCATCCAGGTAGAGCAGCTGACTCTTTACAGCTTCAATGAAGTCCTTCTTCAGTCCTTTCTTGGCTTGCAAGATCACCTCTACTCCATTTGGTTCTGCGGTAGGATAATAATGGACCTTCAGATTCTCCTGGGTAACCATCTCATAGAAAGGGTTTTCCTCTCCGGTAGTCAAGTTAAACCTGGGAACGATAGAGTCCACCTTGTAACCATAGACATTGAAGTGAAACTCCATTCCGTTATACCGGGTAATCAGGCCATAGTATGGAATATCCAGTGCCAGCCCAGCTTTGCTCCCTACTCCAAACTTACCCAAGTCATCCTTGGAATTCCGCTTGGTAGAGTAGAGTGGATTAAAGTGCTTTTCTAATCTCAGGCCTCCCAGACCTACACCGGTGTCAATGATATGGAAAGTATCCCGCTGGGCATTATTATTTACCTTGTAGATTAGCTGGATCTCGTTCCTGGTCTTGCTAAGCCACTTCTCGTTATAGTAGGATGGATCATACTTGCTATCCTTGAATAGCTCTCCGTCCCGGTCAATATAGAAATCTTCCACTTTGGCCTTACCTGAGTTGATCAGGAAGAAGCGTTGCTTCTCATTAATACTATCCCTGCAATTGGAGACAAGTTCCCGGATAGCTGATGGTATCGGGTATTGATACTGGGTACCCTGAATAAAATCGAACAGGATAGCCTCAGTACCTTCCTCAAACTTCTTCTTGAAGCCTGATTCCCCTTCTGTTTTTGGTTGTTCAAGTATTGCCATAGTCTTTAGTTAAGTCCCAGCTGTGACTGGGATCTGGTATAAAACAAATTGAGGTTCTCCACTGATAGCCTTCTTGTCCAGTTTTATGAGATTGATCTCCCTGGTATTCTATCACATCATCAGTAGACATAACTAACCAACCACCGAATACTGCAGCTCTATTAAGATAATTAGAGTGTTCAGAGAATATCTTTTCCCATTTTAGCTTAGTTAATTCTGCCATAGCTTTACTTCTTTAATAGTCGTGGATCTCTTCGGTTTTCATTCTCGAACATCTTCCGGTACTGGATAAACCCCCGGAAGTTACCATACCAGCCGAGCTCCATTTGTTGAGTATTAAAATTAAATCTGGTTTCTGATCCTTCAAAATCTGTTTGAGACATAGCTCTAGTACAATGCTCAAATGCTGACCAGTGACCTGAGGAAGCCAACCTATCATGTAGTTCTAGGTCAGCTGTATAGTTGATCTTCTGTTCAGAACCTGGAGTAACGTAGGAGATACGGGCACAACGAACTGTAGCGAGCTTAACCTGAAGATCATCAAGTACTGGCTGAAGATCATGTACAGAGGGAGCGAAGTCAGGCTTAAACTTTGTCAATTGATAATGAGCTATAGAAATTAACTGTTCATTGTCAAATTGATCCCCAAATGGTATATGCCATTCTCCAGCTTTCAGTAGCTTCGGCTCTGAGGCATTACAGGCATCCAAATACTTATAAGCCAGCTCCTGTAGATGTACCTCGGCCATATCCTCAGCCCGGAGAGCAAAGAAATTCTCCAGTTCTGTAGCTGTGATAAGAGCTGTGTGGTACATAAAAGGCTCTAAATATCGATTACAAAGTTGCTTAGTTACTCCTAATTTATTAAGCCTAGTAGCCTCAGCTATGGCATTATCTCTAGCAGATAGCCAATGATGAACTAAGTTCTTTATATTAATTTCTTCCTGAGTAAAATACTCAGTTCCCTGCATTCCGGTATGGTCTCTTTGCCACTTTTTAGGTATAAATGGGTTCTTCTGAACCGACTCTACCATCCTCTCGAACCGGATAGCTCTACTAGAAGCTGAGTTCCTGGAGAGCATCCTGTGAGTGTTGATCTCGGCTAATAAATAGCGAGGGAAGGTGCAGATTGCTGAGATGCAACGCTGCCCAAATTCATTTTTGCTATCGCAAATTATCTTGACGTCCGTCATAGTTTAAGTTTTTAATAAGTTATCTTCCTTGAGTGCTTCCAGAACCTTAGAGAGAAGCTCTTCTAGACTACCATCATTCTGTATTTGGTAATCGAACTTCCAATTATCCAAGCTCGTCTCAGAAGAGTGAAGACTTCTAGGTACCTCTCCTTGATGGATAATATCCCTATCTACTCTCCACACTACTCCACCTCTATCCTTAATAGCCTGAGCCTCATTACCAAATCTACAGTCTGAAATGATCCAATTAGGATACTCACCATATATAGGTGTAGTCACCTCTTGTACTGGGCCATCATTAGAGAAATCTACTAGTACAGTTCTTCCAGATACTCTAGGAGTATATTCTGACATCAGGGCATTTACCCATGCGTTAGGATGTACCTTATCCCGGACTGCATCTGTACCCAGCTTCTGGAGGAGTTCTCGGACAGTCATAGCATGTACTTGCATATCATGGTATTCCCTCTCTTCTAAACTGGCTCTTTCATAAGATCCTAATGAAAGTCGGTTTCTTTCTCCGGTTCTATCTCTGGGAGTACCTGGAGACTTATAGCTTCCAGTATGAATAGCATAATCGTACCAGTTCCACTCAGGCCCAAGTTCTCTACTCTTCACTTCTTGCTTCTCCAAGTCTTCAACTGGAATGCCAGTGAGTAGAGAAACCATCTGCTTTAGCTTGTAGGCGAACTTCTTAATATGCCATCCAGAACCAGAGTAATCTCTGGAGCTGTTATTCCTGTAACCATCAGGATCAGTTCTACCCAGCATGTGATATTGTATCATCTTGGCTACCGTGTCTTTTCCGACACCTATATAGCCTGATAGCCCGATAATCATCTCTGTAGCCTCCCAAAATTTGGTATAGTTTCGATATAGCCTTGAACTTTCTCACACTTTATCTCCTTTATACTATCTAGAACTAAGTCAGATATTTGTAGTTTCTGCTTCACACGGGTCAGCATCATCTCTACATCAGCTATCTCCGCCAGAAACTCATTATAGAGTTCTGGATCTAGACCTTTGGTAAAGAGTTGAGTGATAGCTACAGATAGTTCTGAGCATTCCTCAGCTAACTTTAACAAACAATAATCCTTCTCAAATCTACCCGTAGTAATTTCTATAAATTTCTCATGAAACTTCATGTTGTCAGTGTTTGTATAAGATTAATAAATTCTCTTGCTCCATACCTGGCCCGGAACTCAGCTGGATCTTTACAGCCTGTAGACTGGGGGATCTCTCGCTGATCATAGGGATAGAAGTCAGCCCGGTGCTTCCCGTCATTGTCAAACAGGACAAAGATCTGGTCATACTTTCCTTCCAGGTACCTGAGATATTCCGGTACAATAGGTGTGTTCTCCGACCTGGGAGCTACGGCATTAAACCCATGGGCAGTAAGGCACATTACATCCTTACGGGCCTTGGTAATGATCAGCTTCCTATCTGAATACTCCAACTGGTGAAACCCATGCAGGTCTTTATCAGTCAGGCTCTGGCGGAACTTCTTATCCGGTGGTGCAAAAGGTTGATAAATTTGATAACGGTTCAGTATTTGATAGGCGAAGCATAAGCCGTGCCGGGGAGTACTTCCTCCAGGCTGATCTTTTCTTAACCAGTAGAGTTCTACAGCTTTAGTGTTGAACCTTTGTAGTAATTCCTGATCTACTCCGAACTGTAACCAGTAATCCAGTTCTACCTGTTTAAAAGGCCTGGACTTGATCCTGATCTCAGCCGGAACAGCAATAGGGGCTACATAGTTAACGATCTTTTCCTTAGGCGGTTCCTTAGAACCAAAGCCTAGCTGAAAGTCGAAGTCAATTTTCTGCAGTACCTTCTGGTAAGCATCAGCTCCCTGATAGCCCATCAGTTTCTTGATAAGCTGGAAGATATCTCCTGATAAGCCTCTGCCTCCTGAGTCCTTCCACATATACTCCCTATGGGAATAGTGGGACTCAAATATCGAGAAGGATGGGAACTCATCAGAGTTCCCTGTCCGTATTCTCGACCTGTACTTAGTCCTGAGTTCTGGCTCGAAGCCTAAGTACTTGCAGTATAACGTATACTCGCTGACCCGTTCCAGGATGGCTTCATCACTCAGGATGAATCTCCTGGCTGCATCTTCGAGTGAGGCCATACTTATTCTCCTTCCGGTTCTGCAAATTGTGAAAGATCGGTAGCTAACGGAGCAGCTTCTTCACTTTTCTCTGGTTCTGGGGTAACTTCCACAGCAGGAGCTGAGAAATCCACCGGAGCCTCAGGTTGCTGGCCAAATAAACCTTCTACTTTTGCTACTTCTTCAGGAGCAGGAGCAGAATCATCTGATGCAGTAGCAGACTGGATAGGATTATCCAGACCTTTGCTGATCTCATAATCAGTGAACTTTGGCACATAGCCATCAGCATCTGCCTCGAACAGCGTGGTAGCACCTTTAGTGCCGGCTTTAATATACAGTTTGGATTTATCCTTAGGGATCATTACATCCTCCAGGAATGGTTGCTCTTCCAGGAACTTGTCACGGAAGCGACCAAAGTGTTTCTCCTTACTCTGGCGAACCAATAGCAAACGGGATAATTTGGCAGGATCAGTGATCTTAAACTGGGCTCCCATAGTCAGGAACTGATCTACGATATTAGCATAGATCTGGCTGTACTTGGTTTCATCCTCAACAGCTTTCAGTACATCCTCATCTGTCTTGATCATTCCAATACCTTTCAGCACATCCCAGCGGATCTGGTTAGAGGTAACGAAACGTTTCAGGATATGGTGCAGCTGGTTCTTGAAGTTCATCAGGTTAGATAATAACTTCTCAGGAGCCTGTAACTCATTCTGATATTCCCTGCTTGGAGGAAACATCAGGAAAGTAGTAGCACCTGCAGAACTACCTGAAGCATCTGAACTCTCATTCATCTGCTCCAGTAAAGAAAGCTTCTTTTTAGTCTCACCACCTGCTTCCTTGAAGGTTACAGCCAGCGTACCTTTTTCATTCTTCTCGGCTTTTTCAATAAATACCGGTTCATTAACACCTACTTTTATCATGGTTTTTATAATTTTCTGTTTACGGAATAAGGATATCCCCCGAAAGGGATATCCTGGTTATATAGATGGTTGATGTGTGTGCTTATTTTGCAGCCCCGGGAGCTACTGTCACAGAACCACGGGTAGTTGCATCATCTTCTTCAGGAGCAATAGGTGCAGCCTCTTTCTCCGGTTCTGAAGCAACTTCTTCCTCATTAACCCAGCTTACCGGAATTAAAGGGAATAAGGTCAGGTTCTCCCTGGTCACTACGGTAGATTCACCTTTGCTATCGCCACGGCTCACTACTTTAGGGATGTAATATTTCCCGTTATCGGTATTAAAGCTGTTGTCACGGGCGATTACCAGGTCGATAAAGCCATGTTCGTTTGGCTCCTCCCCATACACTTCTTTGATGTGCTCCAACAGAACCTTACCAAAAGTAGTCGCACCTTGGGTCAGTACGTCAGAAGCAGCACCAGTCTCATCATAAGTAGTACGGCCAAACAGGTCCAGCTTACCTTCTGCTTTATCTACAGCAGCGATAAAGATAATACAGTTATCTTTCGACCAGTGCTGGGTATTCGGGAAGTCAGTTGACTTGAACACATCGAAGCCATTACCTTTAGGTTCTACATCCTTAGCGCGATACTGGAGATCAAACTCCTTGATCAGGGCTACAGACGGGAACACGGATCCGTCTTTGAATACACGGATATCTGCTGTTTCAGGAGTACGGGCTTTAGCCGTAGTAGTCCTGGCTGTAGCAGGTTTAACAACTTCATTGGCAGCTAAGCTTGCCTTCTTCAGGAAATCTAATCCTTTCATCAGTTTGAAATTTAAGTTATTGAATCATTTACATCTACCCTATCAAGCCGGGCAAACTTAGGCTATTTTGTTTTTGCGGCCTCTTCTGCCTCGAAATCTATCTCCCCTGCATTATACTTGTGGATCCTGTCCAGAACCAAAGCATAGTCGTTATCGATAAATAGGGGAAACATCTTCTCAGGCGTCTTGGCTAGTCTCCGGTCGTCCCGGTTAGTTTGGAATTGATAAATAGGCTGCTCTCCGCTGCTATAGTCAATCACGGTGTGAAGGATATAGGTAAAGTAGCTCGGGATCTTGACTACCTGGTCAAGAAGCTTACCTGCAGTTTGCAGGCCAATCTCTACGTTACCAGCAGCATCCTGGGTAGCAGTAACATGGCCGATCAGGATAATATCCAGGGTAGGCCTTACCAGTGCTTCCAATTGGATGATGTTATTAAATACCTTTACCCCCATCTCAGTCCACTTCTGGTAGCCGGTGATATTAGCATCATCAATTACCTTCTTGGTCATATAGTGGGTAAAGTCCTCAATCACCACCGTAGTGATCTGCGGAGCATCATTGATCCCTTTCCCGGTCTTCTTCTTTTCCTTTGGATCCCAGCCAATGATCAGGTTATACACACCTTCGAAGGTCTGCATCATGAACATATTGGTTGGCCCATAGTTCTTTTGCCATCCCGGGAATGGTAACGGCTTATTATTCGGCTTAATGATCACTGTTTTCTTGGGGTCCAGGTTCTTGATAGCCCGCGATTTCCCGCTTCCGGGTTCCCCTAATACAAGGATTGCACTCATGCGCTTAATTGTTTAATTGGCACCTGATCAGAGAAGTCTGTTTTATCCAGCTCATCCCTAAACTGCTTCGCCAGTTCAAAATAATCGTTAATTCTGCCATTCAGATCAAACTTGAGGCTTGGCAATACCTCGAAGTGATGGGCTACAGCATCCATAAAGAATGGATAGCTCATATTAGGCGGGCCATCCCGATTCTTCATCAGAAAGCCATGGATATAGCTCGGTCCCAGCTTCTCTACATTATAGCCCTGGAACTCCTGGAAGCTGAACTGGGCAGGAGAAACCAGTCCCCATACCACATCTGCATCCCTGAAAGTATAGGTGGAATCTCCAAAGTCACCTCTTACAGGAATAATATTGGACTTATCCAGCTTACGCCTCTCCGTACTTTGCAGGTTATTATTGAACTGCTGGATAAAAGTAAAGCTCCAGCCACAACGGTTGCGGAAATAGACCCCCTGTTGAGAGATCCGGTCCATTGTCTGCTTCAGGCTCATCCCGGAGTCAGCATCGGCCAGGCCCAGGTGGTCAAAGATAACCTCGATCACCAGGTTAGGATCGTGAGGAATGTACCCTGTGATCTCTTCATGCTGTTCCCCGTCAGCGCCTATAGTAGTTCTTTTGGTAAACGTACCATAAGTCTCTGCTACCTTGGTCAGTAACCTGAGCACAGTTCTGCTGTTACAAGGTTCATCGATCATCTCGATATCATTAAAGATCTCCTCTACCTGTGGTTCTATCGCCTTACAGAGTTCCCAATGAGAGGCACTGCAGCGGTACTTACCTTTACCTAATATATAGGCTACCGGTAAGCGCACACCCCATTCAGCTGCCATGAAACGGGTAGCGAACCGAAGCTTCTTGCGAGGCTTGGAGATCTCCCAGGAGAAATAAACGTACTTGATTTTCCGGGTTGAAGTGGAGAGTTTAGAACTCAGCCAGGGTTGGATCACCTGGTGCTCATCTGCCCATGTGGTCTTGCCCACGCCGCTGTCGGCTCCGATAAGGTAATAAGTAGATGGCTGTAACCCATAGAGGAATTCTCCTGCCCGCCCCAGACCATTGTCAAAACCCTGGTTTATACCTCGTATACCCCGGGCTACATCATGGAGAAAGCTGTCTGAAGTGACTTTCTCCAGATCTGCAAGTATGCTTTCTTCTGTCATCTTGAATAATAAGTGGGCTTCCCTTCAGAGTTATCGAGGGATTTGGTAATATGGGTTTCTACAGTACCATTTTCCAGGGACTGTCTTAGTGCTTCATAATGAGTGAGCCAGGTCCCTCTCAGGATGTAATTACTAACTGCTTCGCAGCAGGCTCCTGATTTATAGTACAGCTTGGTCGCTCCAATCAGGATCTTCAGGTCATAGCCGGCAGCTATAATACGCCTGAGTTCCAGATCAGCTTCCTTGTTATACTTGTTTGCCCAGAATGAGTTGCCGTTGTCCATCTTGATCTTCTGAGGTACTTCCGCCTGTAGAATGAACTCTGCCAGGGGCTGCTGCACTCCCGGGGTGAGAATGACTTGCTTAGTTTTGGAATGTAAAGGGATTACTTCTCTTTTGACCTCTTTTACGATAGTCTCCACGGGGAGTGGAGCTTCTGGTTCCACCTTGGGAACCTCATATAACTCTTCTGGTTTTACCTGGTCAAGTTCCCGCTGGAACTTATTGGTGATCTGGGCCTGCCCGTCTATAAAGACGATATAGTATTCCGAAACGAGCAGTTTTAAGGCTTCTGTTAGTTTTGAGTTACTCATTTTTTAGAAATTAAAGGGATTTGAAGATAACTAAGAATACCCATATTAGCAAGTGTTTCTACAGATTTTTAGCGTTGATATACGTAATCACCGACTTATCAAAGTCTGCAATTGCCTTTTCAAACCACTTCTGATCCACTGTATTGAGTGCAACTACAATCCAGACAACAGCTTTATGCCCTGGCCGCTTACGGATCAGGCGGCCTATACGCTGTACCAGGTCCTTTACAGAACTGGAGAGCTGTACAATCAGGCCTTGATCCACATTCGGTACATTAATTCCCTCATTCAATGCTTCTACGCAACCCAGCAAATCTATCTCCTGGTTCTGGAACTGGGTTAAGGCAGTATCCTTTGTCTTGGAGTGGTATACCTGCTTACCGCATAAGGCTTCCGCCTGGGCAATAGAACCACAGAAGACGAGGGCACGGTCCCCCTGGATATACTTGTCTATGATCTTCCGGGCTATAGCCTGCTTAGCTATAGAATTATGAACGATCCGCATCCGTTCCAGGTATTTCCACTGGACGGCAGGATTATTACTGATCTGCATCCGTAGAATGATGGAACTAAGCCAGGTGTATCGCTGCTGTTCGGTCTGCATAAAGGGCTTAGCCTGGGTACCTGCCTTAATGTACTTGCTGGAATCATCCAGGTTACATTCGATCACCCGGATCTCGTAAGGTGCTACCAGCTTATCAGCTACCGCCTGTTCCAGGGTATAGTGGAAATCAGTCTTTAGCCTAAACTGTTTAAACAGGATAGCTTTACCTTTCTCCGTCTCGTTACCTTTCGCATCAGGCGGAGTAGCAGTTAAGGCCAGAACCCGCTTGACCGTGTTGTTGCGGAAGAAATCCGAGTTACGTTCGGTCAGGTTATGGGCCTCATCCAGGATCACCAGGTCATACTGCTGGTACTCATAACGGGTCACGCTCACGTAGCAGCTTCTTCTCAGGTTCTTGTACCATTTGCCGGCACCCCACTTATTGAACTCATCCAGCCAGTTATCGTCCCGGAGCTTCTCAGTAGGCACAATCAGGAGGATCTTTGGCTCAGCAAACATCGGCTCACTGAGTTCTGTGACTACATCGATAGCAATCTTGCTCTTCCCGGTACCTGTAGCCATAGCCAGTAGCCCCCATTCTCCACCATCCTTCCAGGCTTTCAGCGCAGCCTCCTGTACCATTGCTTTATTCTGATCTACTTTAGTCATTCTAATTCTTCCTTTCCAAATAAATCTTCTAATGTAAGTTGAGGGGCTAGAGGGTTAGGAGTACTAAATACAGCCTGTATATAAACTACATTAGTCCTTTCTCGTATCTTATCTTCTAATCTTACTACCATTCCAGGTTTTAATTCTGGAAACATACTTCTAAGTTTCCCTAGCTCAGCAGAATGGTTAGTTACACCTAATTTCGGTGTTGTAAATCCGTCAGCTCCCATCCTTATTAGAGGAAAGGCACTAGAGGTATCTACATCACATACGAAGGTATTACCGGTTTCTTTAAGTGTGAAAATTACTATTCTCATTCTGGTTCCTCCAATAGTATGTAATTTAATTCTCGTCTTCCCATGTCATGGATAGCTAATTTAATCAGAGCTTCTCCAATCTCCAGGGCATCCTGTAAAAGACCATCTCCACAGGCGTATCGCTTGGCCGCCAGGATCTTCCTAGCCTGCTCAAGCTCTTTAAGTGTTACCCTTCTCATGCTCCTGTCAATATTGTAGCAAGATACCTTGGCCGGGAGAAAGCTACGTATTTTAGTTTATTTCTCTCGGTGTGAATCTTGTTAAGGTTAATATTGGCCTCATCCACGAAGATCTGGTCATAGGTACTGCCCTGAGACTTATGGACAGACAATGCATAGGCATAATCCAGATCTTTATCACATATCAGGCTACCGGTATTATCCCGGATAGCTCGCATCAGTAAGGTCTCTGCCTTGAAGTTGAAGTAAGCCGGCCATGCTTTATGGGCTTTAGCTGCAAACAGATAACTATTGAAGATCGTAGTGAACTTCTTTTCTTCCTCACTATCCGGATCCAGGATGAAAGCATTCAGGATAGTTCCCTGGTCTACATCCTGCAGAGCTACACGATAGCCTCGTACCTCCCGCTCGATAGTGGTTTTCTTCTGGCCATCCTTACTGGTAGAGGTATGGGTCAGAACCTTAGAAGAGTATTGAAGCTCAATTACCTCGTACTCACCTGAGTTCTCAATCCCATCAATATAGCTCTTATAGCCCATCAGGAGCTCATCTGGCATAATTGTCTGGGCATGCAGCATCTGCTCGGCAGGAATGTTCTTCTTAGCCAAATCGGAGAGCAAGGTCTTCCTTACCGAGGCATTCCAGAACTGTACCCGCTGGTTAGTCCAGCAAAGTACCTTACAGTAGTTCTTATCCAGCCGGAACTGTTCTGAACGGAAAGCATCTACTACAGCTCTACCAAATTGCATCAGGTCAGGAGTAAAGATATAGCCTACATGAGGCAGGCTTAATATGTCAGCTATTGCATGAGCAGAAGGGATCAGGTTAGTCTCCTTATGATACTTATCCGTCCTGGAAGTAACATCACTTCTGATCAGGTCATACAGGCCCATTAGGGGATTATCCCCAGCCTGTCGTTCCACTTTGGTCAGCTGATACTTATACCGGATGTCCTCATCTACCAGAACTGCAGAAAGATCTTCCTTTACAGGTGGGAGCTGAGCTTCGTCCAGCATGACAATCAGCTTTACATTATACCTATTAGCCTGCTCTTTCAGCATCTTCCACAGATCCTTATTCAGCATAGAGCCCTCATCCAGTACGATCATTTTAAAGTACTCGATCTGTGGCTTCTTCTTCATAGCAAACTCTGGCTTATTAATATTGAAATCAGCCAGATCTACATTAGGCTGCAATCCCAGTAAGCTCTGAATAGTAGCAGCCTGCAATCCGGTAGCATCAGCAATTACCTTCTTGGCCTTATGGGTAGGTGCTGTCACTCCTGTAGAGCTAGAACCATAGGGAGAGCGGTTAGCCCATCTCCTGAGTGCTTCCTTTACAATTGTGGTTTTTCCTGTTCCAGCATAACCAGAGAGAACGAAGAACAGGTCTGTCCGGTCATCCTGCCACTGATAGATAAGCTCCAGTGCCTCCTCCTGCTGAGAGTTCAATGTGATCATCTTCCCACTGGAAAGCCTAATCTGCTTTGGTAGCTTAACCGGTTCTGCGAAGAGATCCTCCGGGGCATTCTCCTCTGGTTCTGGAAGCATGTCATCAGGTCCAGGATAAGCTTCAACCGGTGTGGTTTCACTGCCGCCCGGATCAAGAGGGCATGACTCCTCTGTACATGCGAATTGGTCTCGGAGTTCCTCCTTACCACATTTTGGGCATTTATTCATCTCATTCTGTATTAAGTTTTGGAATTATTAATAAGATTAAAAAGGGTACAGCATTTTACTGCATGTACCCCTGAAGTAGAATTTCCCACCGTACTGGGCAGATATAGTACCCCTATACCCTTTTGCTTCTTCGAACGCAGCTAAGCCTACTCCCGTGGAGTCGAACCACTTTCTTCTTTAGTATTTTCCTACAGTTAAGTTAACGATGCCTGCAGGACCGCACGGCATAGACAGTCATCGAGGCGTGTCCTGTTACCGGTATCACTTAACTCTCCTCTGTATCTATACAGGTGTGTAACCACCAGTAAATTACTTGTCTTTAGTAAATACAATAGTGATCCCGGTACCTGACCGTTTCATAGCGATACGGAGATCCGGGTTTTCCCTGGCTGCTCTTGCTACAACCATAAACTGGTCATGATTTATGGAATCTACATGGATCTTGGCAGATCCATCTACTACTGTGGTAATTGATCCTGGAAATACTCCATCCAGTATCTGGTTGATTAATAGGAGTAGCATCTGTGCTACTTCCTGTCTTGGGTTTTCTACCTCGTTTGCCTTCTGTGACATTTCGCGCATTTTAAACCTGGGAGACATTTCCCATTGGAAGAAGGCCGGGGATCGAACCCGGCATAATCGGTTACTGTTCAAGTGCACTCCGACCGTCCTGCCAATTAGACGACTACTTCATATCCGGGACCTAGCCCGGAGTACGGCACAAAATCGACTAAGTGCCTACTGGTTATCAGGCCAGTGCCTTTAAAGTTATAAAACAATATTGAATCTCAGTAGTTTGTAAGCTATGAGATCTCTAATTTGGTTAATTATAGTCATCCTGGTAATTGGATGGCTTCTGGGCGGGTTTGCATTCCACGTAGGTGGAGACCTGATCCATGTCATTATAGTAATAGCAATATTACTGTTTCTGTATAACATGTTCTGGTATCCAAGAGCTCCCGGCCCACCACTTTAGCATAGTTTTTCCTGGGCTTGGGCTATCAGCCACTCGCCCAGGCTATTCTATGCATCCCTTAACCTCTCCGTTATTCGTTCCCAATTAACGGGTGAATGAGGTCAGGTAATAAGTTTAATAGCAAAGATTCTGTATGAACTCCAAAATGTATCTGTCCTTCATGGACAATAGAAGTTGGGATTTCATTAACTTTACACCACTTAGGATTTTTACCAGTAGCAAATCTTTCAGTATGATTCCTTAGATATCTTCTTGAAGCACGTATAATATCTTTAAGTCTCTCAACCTTTCCATAAGCATCATTAGGATATTGTTCCAGAACTATAGGAAGAGCTCGCCTGGCTTGATAGTTTACTTTATGTACAGCTTCATGTGGGCCTGTAGCAAATACTAGAAAATGTCTAAAGTAGTTAGCTGTAGGGTATAAAACTACATAATAAGGCTTGAGTTCTGTCATACTTTGATTCCTCTCTCTTTTAAATACTGGATTACTACTTCTTCCCGGGTAAATACCTTCTCATGCTGAAAATCTCCAGAAGTTACAAATTCATCATCTGCTACCTCGACATAGTTATCCTGTACCCAGGCCAGGAATTCACATAGTTCTGTTAGTTTGTCCATAAGATTCTGCTTTATGCTTAAAAGGGGAGAGCTATACTCTCCACCAGTTAAGCGGTTAAAGGTATCACCCTCACAAATCCTGCCCTTTGGCATTCTCTTTATTTCGTCCAGACCGGCGATTGACTAGTGTCTGCCTTTAATATCCCTGAGGTAATGATCAGCTTACCTGCCCGTTCCATAAGACCTGTCATGATCTTGGCCCATTCGTCTGCAAAGTCTTCTACGCATTCAGTGGTCAGCTGATCATGCACCTGCATTACCATCTTTACCTTGTGTCTTAGGCCATTGTCATTGATATACCGTCTAACCAGAACCAGAGCATACTTCATCATATCCGCGCACGATCCTTGTATCAATTTGTTATCTCTGAGGCTCTTTATCCTCAGATTCTTACGGTTTTCCCGTAAGATCAGACTATATCACACTTTGTATATAAACAGGAATATTCCTGGAGAATGTAAGTAACTGATCTTTAGTAGCACAGTTCTTCATTGTATTAGCTAGCGAAGAAATAACTCTAATATTATCAAGAGTATATCCTTTACTTGAGTCTAACCTATCAATAGAAGGGGAGAATTGGTAATCTCCTTTAGTCCCTAGAACAAGAGGTACTTCCAAAATAGGGCAAAGTTCAGGAATAACAATATTTTCTACTGTTACTTCGAACTGAAGTCCTAATCTAGTTGCTCTCTGTCTTGCTCTTGAAACCATACCACTAATAAAGTTCTTTTTATGATTTAGACGTTTCTGTTCTCTAACATAGTTAGCAAACTCAGGATCTATAGCCATTCTCTCTTTTCTTTTTCGATTACTAGTTTGATGCTGTAGTCTATAAAGCTCTGGATTTTCTTCTCTCCATCGCTTTAAAGCATCAAAACCACCTTTCTCATAGTAAGTATTCTTGGATTGTTCTCTCCGGCAATTCTTACAAATTTTATTAGTAAGCTTACCATCTGATTTTCTCCTATAAAACTCGTCTAACTCTTTTGACTGTTTACATTCTCTACATAATATCTTTTCCATAATAGGATAAAGATATGATATTATTACAAAGTTCGGGCGCTCTTGGAGAGAATTATTGTTGGAACTCATCTCTCTAGTCGTTGCACCTTCCGCGTAACCAAAGTCCTACGCGGCTTGGCTCAGGATTAGCATAGCTGTCTTACAAGCCTTAGCCTTCCCTGAGTTCACCCGATTTAAACTGCCCATACGTCTAGGCAAATTTTTGGAAGCTCTTTCTATACTCCCTAAAGTTGAATTATACTTGATCCGCTGAATATGATAGGGAATATGATCCTTTACCTTAGCCCATTCAGGGAACCATCTCTTCCGGTTAAACGGAGCTAGAGTCTTGATCATCCCTGTCTGTACACCATAGCCGCCAAAGTTAGCCAGACATTGTCCAATCTTAGGAAATGTAGTAAAGTACTCTACTATTAACTTCTCAGCTTCCTGAACAGTGATCTTAAGCTCCCCTGCCAGCTTGAACTGTGACATACCATATGCAAGACCAAAGTCGATAGTTTTAGTATCGTACCTCATAGTCTTATGACCAGTACACTTACACTTCTTTTGCCTAGGCTCTCCCCCTACTATTTCAAAGTACTTACAGCCAGGTTCAGTTGCCTTTACCCAGCGGTCTTTATACATCATGTGAGCACATACGGAGTGAAGATCCTTACCCTTAGCCAATGCGTCTAACCACACAGGATCCTTAGAGATCTCAGCAATGGTTACCAGCTCCTGGCTACTATAATCCGAATCTACGAATACCCAGCCAGGTTCTGCAGGAACGAAAGCATTCCGGTACCTATATGGATCCGGTCCGTCTTCATCCAGCAAAGGAATCTGCTGCATATTCGGCTGACTGGAGCTTACCCGGCCTGTGTTCAGAACCTGGTTGAAGCGTGTACGTACCATTCCATCCATATCCACATGCTCAAAGAACTTCAAGCCATAGGCATTTAGCAACTTTAGGGAAGATTTGTACTTCTCAAAGTCTGCTACTATCGGGTGCTCAAAAGCATTCCTGGATTTCTCAGAGAGATCCTTTAGCTTCTTATCCAGCTTCTGAAACATCGGCAATACCTGGGCTACAGAGTTCCAGTTGATCTCGATATTTCCCTTAGGTCTCAGGAAGCCTTGTTCCAGTAGCCAGTCTCTATGGAAATGGGCCAGGTGAGTATACCCCCGTATGTAGTCCCCACCGGCCATTTCCTCCAGCATTTGCTGCTGTTCCTCAGTCAGGCGTTCCCGGTTATCTTTCAGGTATTTCAGCAGTATAGGCTTAGTAGCCCCTGGAATATCCGGGAATAGCTTCTGAACCAGAGCTTCCCGCTGCCTGGGAGCATTCCTGTTAAAGGTTACCGTATCTTCTGTGCAGATGATCTCGTTCTCGATGGCGTACTTATGGAGTATCTTATCCTTGGTAAGCCATTCGTCCATGATCTTCTTATACTTAGCCACTTCCGGTTCTGCCAGCTCGTAATTACTCATCCACTTATCCTTATCGAGCCGCATCCCGTTCCAGCTAATGTCTCCGAATGCCAGTACAGCTTCATTCTCTAGTGCTGCTACATTTAGCAGACCTTCCTGCTTCAGGAATCTAAGCTGGGCATCAGAGAGCATATCCAGGTGAGTCACATCATCTGCTGCATAGACCACATGGCCTTCCGTTAGTGGAATACCCGGTACGAATGCAGCCTGATAGCTCTTATCCAGTACGATCTGCCAATACCGGTACAGACAACCGGCTAAGCTGAAAAAGCTGTTGCCATTGTCATCTTCTTCTCCGGTGAAATAGCCGGTCCACTTGATCTGTTCCTGCAGCATGGTATCCACTACGTTCTCCAGTACAATACCATAGTTTAGTAGGGTCTGGTACTCAAAGTCAGCGTTATGGATATATTTCTTCTTACCTGGATTGCTTAGGATCACCTCCAGCTGCTTTCTCTCCAGTTCTGAAAGATCATCCCAGACTAGTACCCAGCGTATGCCCAGGTCATTAAAGCTGGTCCTAACCTCACCAAACTGGATGGTACGAATGATCCTGCCCAGCCTGGTCTTGGTAATATTAGTCTCCAAATCCAGCTGCCAGGCACTCTGTACTTTCTCCCAGTCCAGGAAATGCTGGAATGTCGTTCTTACGTACCTGTGGGAGTCAGGTAGATTACCTACTGTATAGATCATGTTGACTCCTCCTTAGCTTTAGTGTGAATTGATGGGTGCATATTATAAGTAATAGCATCCTTGGCAGCTTGAAAGCGATAGACAGCACAGTACCCATTCTTAGAGTATTCGCAGGTATGCTCAGGCACCATTAGTAAATAGCATTCTGTGCATCTAACTATACCTGTTGGTGACTGTTGTGGTTCTTCGTAATCTATCATGTTAATATAGTTTAGTAATTAATACTCTGATTACCTCCAGCCGGTTATTATAATCTGCTGTCCACTCTTTCAGTTGAGGCCAGAACTGTGGAATAGGGAGTTGCTTGACCATCTCAGTGAGATCGAAGATCTGCTTATCCAATGCCTTGGCTATGGCCAGCACAGACTCTCCATCCAGTTCTGGAAGAACATCCTTTAGCTTCTCTGCTTCTTGTCTCTGAGCTTCCTCAAATTCATTCATCACTTTAAGCTTCATCTCCATCTCCTGGTGAACCCGGCCACACTCGTAAACAAAGTGCAACACCTCAGCTGTGGTATGGAGATCGACATTCCGCATACCCACTTTAAGAATCTCCAGGGCAGTCATCTCTATCCTGCCATTTCTGAACTGCTGTTCATTCAGGTAAGTTTTGATATTCTCCCGGGTCTCTCTGAAAATACGGTAAGCAGTAGCCTTATCTACTCCCTCAAATACACTGAAGGACTCAAATTCTCCATGCTCATTGAGCGCCTGCATAGCTGACTCGGCCATGATAGCCTTCAGGTCATTTTTATTGTTCAGTTCCATCTGGATACTCCTCCCTACTTGTTGGAAATTTATTACCTGCTAATAGCCCTTCACAGATCTCAGCTACTACTGCTTCATGCATAGCCTCAGCCTCCAGTTCTTTCCAGGGCTTATCTATACCACAATTAGCAGTAACGTATATCTGCTTGGTTACATTTGCATCATTAAACTCTTTTCTATCTGTATGGAATACCATAGTTTCAAAGTATCGCTGATGCCCTATACTATCAACAGTAATCTTGTTAGGGAACCCAGGAGCATGATAATCTATCATATTACCCAGGCTAGAAACCACTATCTTTATATCTCCATATTCCAGAAGCGTATTACGGTGCCACATACAGCGGCTACCACAGATAAAGTGACTAGTCCAGCCTCGTTCTGTTCGCTTTAAATCCATTTGATCCTCCCTCTGTTATTTTCCCCCAGGAAGTCATTAGCTTTCCTGAAGTGGTTACACCCTGTGAATGAATAAGGACTGCCACCATAAGCATCTACAGCCGGGTGTACAGCTGTTAGAATATAGTGTCTTCCTTTAATATCGTATGGATGGATATACTTCTGAGCCTGTTCCTTAGCTGGTTTACCCCAGATCATAAAGACCTTAGGCTTAGGATCCAGAGCCAGTCTCATTAGTATATACCCGGTAAATTTCTCCCAACCTATTCCGGAATG
>Ga0157374_10000952_pt1 | contig 25154 bp, 19 predicted proteins | sample M25metaG_FD_115308 | JGI IMG/M metagenome (GOLD analysis project Ga0157374, IMG submission 115308) | Miscanthus rhizosphere microbial communities from Kellogg Biological Station, Michigan, USA - M2-5 metaG | ecosystem: Host-associated > Plants > Roots > Rhizosphere > Soil | place: USA: Michigan... | reverse complement strand
TAACAATGCCAATCATCCTAATCCCAGATGTAATTTTTGGTTCAATTTCAAAGTTCTCATAGTTTGTTGCGAGAACATCATATTCTTTAATAAACTCTGTAAAATATTCTTCTAATTCTTTGTCCTCTGATTCTACCTTCAAAAAATTATAATTTCCATTCCACCTTGAGTAATTGGAATAAACGGGCCAGATGGATGGGTCATACCAGTTGTGTGGTTTGAATTGATCTAATGAAGCATCATACATACTTGCCAGCATTTCTGCAGCAACTTTTTCGTTTTTGTACCCGGTGATCTTTACCTTCCATTTTTCTTCACTGCCTGGCAAAGTTTTGTCTCTGAAAGTGGCGTATTCAATTTTCAGATCTTTGTTTGTCCAGGGAACCTGTATCACATCAGCGAATTGATAGAAACGATTGTTTTTTACAAAAAAATAATTTACTCCATAGCCTCCGCGGTCGGATTCCGTTGCTGAAAATTCAAAACTTTTCTTTTCGTTATTGAGAGTTTGTAGTTTATAGTTTGTGGTTTGTGGTTCGTTGCTTCGGCCTGAACTATCGATTTGTTGGATCAAATAAACATTCTCTGAAGAAGTTCCAATCTTGATAGATGTGTTCTCTCCCGGTTCAATGGGTTTACTTCCTTCAGCCCATAGATATTGCGGACGGTTCAACTGGTTAGCCCTTTCATTGTACAACTCTATATACTTTATATTCTTTACCTCCTGCCCATCCTTGTCCTTTGTGGTTGCTTCAATAATATAAAACCCAGGTTCAAATTCTATATTCTGTATTCTATATTCTGCATTCTTCCTTGACGAATCCGTCTTTTCAAACACCTGCTTCTCTTTCTCCCAGCCTTTGTAGTCTGTTTCGTTATCATATTCGTCGTTTGGAAAGAGTTTGATGTACTCCTCTTTGCTCATCACAAACTGATCGGGTCTTTGCCAGTACCGGTTCCGGATCAATCTTTTTTCTTCTTTTAATTTTGAAATGGTCACAGTAACACTTGTGGGTTGAAATTCGCCCCCCATATTGGTTGTACTAATAGCAACGTTTTTAAAACTGTCTGCCTGTATTTTTTCAGCAAGATTAATAGTCAGGAGCAAAGATGTATAACTCACGCTGACAAGAGTTTCACCGCTTCTTGTTTCTCCATTGATATCTGTGACATCGGCATAAACCCTGTAATCAAATACCGGGTCGAATTTTTTGTCAATGGTCAGATCCGGAATAGCAGTAAATCCAATTTCAAATTTTCCATTTTTATCTGTTTTAGCCTCACCATGCGCAATTTCCATTTCCCTTGTCGGGGGTTGCCACCAGCGCCAAAACATCCAGTCATAAATAAATCTTGGCTGACGAACCACGCGGTATTTTACCCTTGCGTTATCAATATTATTTCCAGCATAAGCCTTTGCAAAGCCGGTGATCTTTATTTTGTCATTGACCTTATAAGTTTCTTTTGTCTTTTCATAGTCAACATAGAACTTAGGCCTTTTGTATTCTTCCACCGAAATATTCGTTGAGCCTTTGTCATCTTTCATGAACAAGGTGAACTCACCATTTAATCCCGACTGCGGTAATTGGAATTTTCCCGAAAATGAACCATAGTCATTTGTTTTTACTTTCATGGAATCTGCTACCTGGCCATTGGCATCACGCAGATAGATCATGGTTTCATAGTCGGCCTTAATGTTATATTTTTTCTCCTGTTGGTTATTGCTAATTGTAATCCCCTTGAAATATAAAGTTTGCCCCGGCCTGTAGATGGAACGGTCCGTGAAAAGAAAAACAGAAATATTTTCAGGAACGGTTTCTTTATTGTCATTATAATAATAGTAGTCATATTGATAATCGTTCATGAAAAGTCTTTCGCCATGGTAGCTAACGTCCAATAAAAAGTTGTTGGAGTTTGAATTTTGGTCCTTCTTCCTTTGCAATTTTAAAAAACCCTTGTCGTCGGATTTGTAGTTACTCCCTTTTTCTTTTACGTATTTAGATGTTTTGTAGTCGTATCTCTGTTCCCAAATTTGCACCGAAGCATTGACCAATGGCTGACCCGTTTCACGATGTAGGATAAAATAGTTGGGGCCATTGTTTACATAACTGATATTCGAAATGTAAAACAATCTTGCTCCCAGCAATGAGTTTTTTACGCTGAAGTTTTTTTCGGTGCTTATTAATAGAAAGTAATCTCCCGCGGGTAAAGCATCTATTTTTATTTCAGCAGAGTGTTTTTGAAGGTCGTTGGTGGTAGGTAAACTTTGATCCCAGTTACGAATGGAAGATGCATTAATAAGTTTGTTCCAGAATTTATCATCATAATAATTTGCTGTTTCATTTCTCAAGCTTTCGTCTGCTTTGACCAATCGCAAGTAGAGTTGGTTAAAATTTTTATACTGAATGAACGCACGAAACGGTTGCCCGGGGATATTTACTTTTTCAAGGGAGAATTGCAGATCCTTTTTATTGATCTCATTTAATAGATTGTAACAATTGATCTTTCCTTCAGAAGAGTCTTTTTGAGCCAACACCTTTTCACAAATTTCTTTTGCTCTTACCCTGTCGTAACGATGCGTGGTATCACCATAAGGTTGATAAGTATTGGCGTCTTCATTGTATTGCTCAGCTATCAAATACGATGCCTGTGAGGCGGCAGGAATACCTGCCTGTCCGGTAGGCAGGTTCTCATATTGATGTACAATATGGTTTAATGCGAGGAGATATAATTCCTTCTTGTTTTCCTGTACTCCCTTTTCATTTACAAATTGTATCCTTTCAATGTCAACATCGACCAGGGCTGCCGGGTTAGCGTCGTTTAAATGAAATGAAATTAGTTGTTGATAAAGAAGCAAAGCTTTTTGTTCCAGGGAAAGAGAATCGTCGGTTTCGAATTTTCGATGTATGAAATCTGCTGCAGGATCAAATGCCGAAGCCTGGTTGATTTCAAAGGCGTAGGCCGGTTTTGTAATATCCCGTTCGTCATTCTTAAAATAATCAAGAGCGCGATGAGCTAAGAGATCAAAAAGAGTGGGGCGGAGGTGACGAACATTTCCTTTTAAAATAATGGCGTCGTAAGCGGTCAACTTCGTTTGCTGAAGAAGTGATGAATTTTTAATGGATCTCAAATAAAGTTCGCCGATCTTCCTGTGCAGGTCATCTGCTGTCCAGGTAGCTACATCATCCTTTTGAAAGGCCCCTGTATTCGTCCTGTTATATAATTGCCAGCGATGTTGCTGATAGTATTGCCAGTAAAGTTCAGCAAGCAGACTATTTAAGATCGATTTGCCGGGTTCTGTTGCGGCAATCGTTTCTTTTTCCAAATCAGCAATAGCTTTTGTCCCGTCATTTCCGGTGACCTCGTTTTGTAACCCGGTCATGTAAATAAGTGACTTAACTACCTGCGCATCCTGTTTATCTTTTTTCGCGAGCTGGTAGATCTTTTTTACTTGTTCCAGGGCTGATCTGGGCAATTCCTTTTTTACGAATTCATTGACCTGTTTCCACTCTTTATCATATGTTTTTATGGATTGCTGGGAAAATGCAGGAACTATGATGAGTAAGTGAAAGAGTATGCTGGCAATAATAAAACGAGAAGGTTTAATTCGCATCCTGTTAATTTTTTTACAAGTTATCATCATTATCAGTTTAATGGATGCAGCAACTATGTTTTTTTCACAAAAACAATCAATGAGAATTCTTTAACAAAATTTCATTTCCTGATAAAACATTTGCTGGTAAAAGGTTTCAGAAGAATTTGTTTTTTTATTTTGAATTATTTTTTTCCTTTAACGTTTTCTTTCCCGGTTTTTTAATATGGTGGCATGTGCTTTGGAAATTTGAAGGCAAATCAATAAACGATGAAGAAATTAAAAGAGATACTCGATCAAATTGCTACCGGTATTAAAAACAAACTTGGCCTTGATGGTTCTTTCGCCGGTAATTACCAGGTGGCCGTTATTATACTAAAACATAAATAATATGAAAACGATTTCTACTCTTCTTACTTCCTTTCTTTTGACCACTTCCGGTTTTGCTGCCGGTTTTAAAACCACAGCTTCGCTGACGGTAAAATCTGCCGACAAGTCCCCGATCGTTGTGATAGTAGATGGAAAATGTTTTGACATTGGTTCCAACGCTATCATGATCAGCGATCTTGAACCAGCCTATCATGATGTAAAAGTTTACCAGCAGGCACTTAATGGGACTGTTGAACTGTGCGGTAAAGACTGCGACGTTCTGTTTAACAGCTCTGTTCTTTTAAAACCGAGAACCAGTTTACTCATTGCTATTGATGATTGCGGTGCGATAACAATGAATGAAACCCGGACAAGAACTCCACGGATCGGTGACACCTGGCAGGGAGGAAACTATGATTACCATCCCAAGGCTGACAATATTTACACAAAAGCGATAAGCAATAATGAGTTTGATCGTGTATTGTGGGCAATCAGCAAAGAGAATTTTGAAACAAATAAAATGACATCAGCCGAACAAATTATCAACACCAATTATTTTACAACGGTTCAACTAAAGCAATTGTTACACTTATTCAATTTTGAAAGTAACAGACTTCAGCTCGCCAAGCTTGGCTATGACAAGGTTGTCGATCAGTCTAACTATTACTCTCTAAGTGATATGTTGAGTTTCAATAGCAGTAAAGATGAATTGGCTCGTTGCATCGGGAAATAGGGTATAAAATGAAAAACCTCTCCATTATCGGAGAGGTTAATTTTTTAATTATCCAACTCACTATTCACCACTCACCATTCACTTTATTACCTCCGCCATCGTTTTTCCGATGTCTGCGGGACTTTGTACTACCTGGATGCCACATTCACTCAATATTTTCATTTTAGCAGCGGCGGTATCGTCAGCTCCTCCAATAATGGCTCCAGCGTGCCCCATCCTTCTACCAGGCGGGGCGGTTTGACCAGCAATAAAACCTACAACCGGTTTTTTATTTCCATCGGCTTTGATCCATCGTGCTGCTTCTGCTTCCATGCCCCCACCAATTTCACCTATCATTACGATCCCATCGGTATTTGCGTCATTCATAAATAATTCAACAGCATCTTTAGTAGTAGTGCCAATAATGGGATCACCGCCAATACCTACAGCTGTAGAAATCCCAAGACCCGCTTTTGCTACCTGGTCAGCGGCTTCATAGGTAAGCGTCCCGGATTTTGAAACGATCCCAATTTTTCCGGGCTTAAAAACAAAACCAGGCATGATCCCGACCTTACATTCACCAGCTGTAATTACGCCGGGGCAATTTGGCCCGATCAATCTTGTATTTTTCCCCTGAAAATAATTCTTCACTTTCACCATATCCTGTACGGGGATGCCTTCGGTAATGCAAACAATAAGGCTAATTCCTGCTTCTGCTGATTCCATAATGGCATCAGCAGCAAATGCCGGTGGAACAAAAATGATACTTACATTGGCACCTGTTTTTTTTATGCAATCCGCAACAGTGTTGAAAACAGGACGGTCAAGATGGGTGCTCCCACCTTTACCCGGCGTCACGCCGCCTACTACATCTGTTCCGTACTCTATCATCTGTGAAGCATGAAAACTTCCTTCGGTTCCGGTAAAGCCCTGCACTAAAATCTTTGAATTTTTATTTACAAGAATGCTCATAGTCGATTTTGAAAAGTAGGGGCAAAAGTAAGAGTTAATGAGCAAATGTGGTCACCTTAAGTAGTACTGCCATAGACTATACTTCCTGTTCGTTGGTATGAGCAAATCACCAACGCAATTTGACTTTACCAGTTTATCCTTCTTATTGTTCTGTATATTTTAAAAATAAAATAACGAACTGGGTGTCTACGGATCCACCCGGGAGCATAGAATTTCCTGTAATGCCTTTTCCTTCACCATCAGTATGATAAATGGTACTGCCATTTGCGACAGCAGCCTGTATAAAATAATCTTGTATCAAAACAGCATCGGCACCTTTCTTTTTTGCCTTTTCAATGGCTTTCTTTTGCAAGGTTTTAAGGTTTAATAATGCAGACCCATTCGGATATCCCTTGCCAACTATTTTATAAGGTTTGTCAATGCTTCTTTCATCCACATAGAAATCAGGTTCTTTTGTAGAAGGAAAACTATTGCCCATGTAATTGATACCAGGAGAGCAGGATGAAAAGAGAATCATTAAGAGGATAAAGTAAATTTTGTTCATAAGCCATGATATTATGGGTGGAGGATTATTCATGGACAACATGAATTATACCACGGCTATTTCAGCAACGGTAAATCGTTGTTAATTGATTTAATGATGACCCGCTTAATAATAACCCCAGGTCAGCGATCCCCAATAGCTTTGCCACTCGGCTCTTGGATCATCTTCCAGTCTCACCATTTTTACACAACTCACCATCCATTCGCCCCCAGGAGATAAAAAGAATTTTATTTCACCCTCATCATCGGTTATATATTCTTGCTGGTTGATCTTGTCATCCAGTTTATGCCACACCCTGACCTTTGTGTTCTTTAATTTTTCGCCCATGAAGAAAAGCCTCACTTTGAAATTTCCATCTTTTGAAATAGTGTAAGGATGTTCTGCGGGAATGATATCGATAGGAAGATTTGTTTTTTGTTTATAGACATTTGTGAATTTGCTGCCCACCTGGAAAATAGTTTTTACACTGCGTTGATAATTTTCAAGACCATTTTTAATCGTATCCCCATTTTTCTCCCGGTATTTCAAAGCCTCTGTCAGCCCGTCTTCCCTGAGATAGTCATTAAATTTTGTAGCATCAAGATCAATAAAAGAATTTGTTGTATTGAGAGTGACCATTACTGTTCCTTCATCGAGCATAGCTATTTGCAAAGAATCGCCTTTATTTTTTCCGAAATCATCGTCGAAATTTTTATCTGTGACGTCCCCGAAATATAAGCGGAGGCTTTTGATTTTATCCCTATCCCCGGTCCAGTTTTCGCCCGTAAAATTTTCACCTACCATGAATTTGATATTGACGGGCTCCGCATATTTATAAATAAACTTGTCGGGTTGTATCCAGAACTCATGTCCCGATACACTCATAACAATAAAGGTCAGGAGGAGAAGAAATATTTTTTTCATTTATTTTTTTCTTCTTCGTCAGGTGGGAGTACGAGTGGCGGAGCTTCTTCATCGGTCAGTGCTTCCATATTTCTTTCATTTGAGATCTTGCCTGTTTCCTCCAGCATGCGCATATCCTTTGCGTCTTTCAAAAACTCAGAAGCGAATATAAAATCATTCAGCCGCTGGTTTTTGCTAAAGATGATCTCATTTTTATTTCCTTCCCATTCTTTTTGCCCCGCGTACATATAAATGATGTTGTCTCCATTCTCCATCACACTGTTCATATCATGTGTATTGACTATTGTCGTGATATCATACTCCAGGGTAATATCTTTTATTAGCTTGTCAATGACCATCGAGGTTTGAGGGTCGAGGCCGGAGTTGGGTTCATCGCAAAAAAGATATTTCGGATTCAGCACGATGGCTCTTGCAATACCCACTCTTTTTTTCATACCTCCGCTTATTTCTGCAGGGTATTTTTTATTTGTAGCTCCAAGATTTACTTTTTCGAGAACTTCATTTACTCTTTTTAATTTTTCACGATAGGAATTCGTAGTAAACATATCCAGCGGAAACATTACATTTTGTTCTACAGTTAAACTATCAAACAGTGCCGATCCCTGGAAAAGCATGCCGATCTCTTTACGAACCTGCGTTTTTTCTTCAGTCCTCATATTCGTAAAGTCCTTTCCATCGTACAGAACTTCGCCGCTATCAGGCCGCAGCAAGCCTACCATGCATTTCATTAAGACGGTCTTGCCACTGCCGCTGGTGCCAATAATAAGATTGCACTGGCCGGGTTGCATGATGGCACTTACGTCCTGGATAACCGTTTTATCACCAAAAGACTTTCGTATGTTTTTTATTTCGATCATAAGCCCGATCTCATGCCCCATCCCCTAAAGGGGTGTTTAATAAACACTCCGATTTAGTTGAAGAGGGATTAAAAAATAATCTTGAATAAAAGAGCAGAAAGTTGAACGGAGCGTCGCAACAAAAGTTCAATCAGGGAACAAGAGTTAGTAACACGGTCATTCAACTTATTATAAAGACCTTTTCGTTTAATAAAGTTTGTTCGACCTAAGTCCTCCCTTTGCGCCGACGCCGAAGCTTTAGCGCAAGCGTTAGGGAGACAGAGGGCGTTCACAACAATATTGCCGCCAGTATATAATCGGCAAACAATATCAAAATGCAACTGGTAACTACTGCCTTTGTGCTTGCTCTCCCGATCTCCAGTGAACCACCCTGGACATAGTATCCAAAATAGGCCGGAACACTTGAAATAAGAAATGCGAAAGTATACCCCTTAGCTAAGGCAAAGACAACATTGTAAGGTAAAAAACCTTCCAGCAGGCCTTTATCAAAGGTGCTGTTGGAAATAATATTAGCAGCACTCCCGGCTAACCTTCCGCCCCAGACGCCCAATACAGCAGCAATGACCACCAGCATTGGGATCACTAAAAGAGCAGCAAGTATTTTTGGCAAAACCAAATAGGTCTTCGTATTGATACCCATTATTTCGAGGGCATCTATTTGTTCACTTACTCTCATATTTCCCAATTCGCTTGCAATTTTACTTCCCACGACCCCTGCAAGCACAATGCAAATAAGAGTGGGAGCAAATTCAAGAATAACCGTATCGCGAACGATTTGGGCGATGGCCGATTTTGGAATAAGAGGACTCACTAATTGGTAGGCAGTTTGAACAGTGGATACCGCTCCCATGAAAATTGAAATGACGACGACAATTCCCAAAGAACCTATACCAATATCAGAACATTGATGGATAAATTCTTTCCAGTACATTTTCATGTTCTCCGGTTTGGAAAACATGCCTTTGATCATCAGGAGGTAGCCGCCAATTTCACTAAAAATGGTCATAAACTATGGTGCAAGATACTTGATGAGAAGGAGTTTTTACGTGGAAACCATAACTTAAATCTCATCCCTCTTTGTTTGCTTTTCTGAACCGTTTCCACCATCTTGATGTTTTTACGATCTCATCCGTCGCTACCTGGGATTTTATTTGCGCATCAACAACTGCAATGAGTGCCATGTTAACAATACTCCGGACCGAACTTCCCAGTTGTAAAATATGAACCGGCTTTTTTAACCCCAATAAGATAGGGCCTATTGCGTCGGCAGTTCCTAATTCTTTTAATAAATTATAAGCGATGTTCCCGGCAGCAAGATTGGGAAATATGAGTGTGTTGACATCTTTATCCACTAATTCAGAAAAAGGATAATTTTCTTTCATCAATTCGTTATTGAAGGCAACACTCGCCTGCATTTCACCATCTACGATCAGCAATGGCATTTTTTGTTTTACGATTTTTCTTGCTTCAGCCATTAACCTTGCCTCGGGCGAATTGCTGCTGCCGAAATTTGAATAGCTCAGTAAAGCGATCCTCGGAATGATATTGAAATTGCGGATCTCTCTCGCCACCATTAAAGTGATGTTAGCGACTTCTTCAGCCGTTGGATTAAAATTAACCGTGGTATCAGCAAGAAACAACGGCCCCTTTTTTGTCAGCATCAGGTACATGCCCGCGATCTTATCCACTCCATCTTCTGTGCCAATGGTATGCAGTGCGGGACGAATAGTGTCCGGGTAATTTTTTGTAAGACCAGAGATCATTGCATCAGCATCGCCGCATTCAACCATCATGCACCCAAAATGATTCCTGTCACGCATTATTTTTTTTGCTTCATATGAATTAAAACCTTTCCTTCCTCTTTTTTTGAAAAAGAGCCCGGCATATTGGTTTCTTTTTTCTTCAGTGACGTCACTTCTTGTGTCAAGGATCGGGAAACTCTCTATATCGACGCTATTGGCCGCGGCAATATTCCTGATGTTATTCTCGTCACCCAATAAAATTGGATACCCGATGCCGTCATCAAAAATTATTTGAGCCGCTTTTAAAATTTTTACGTTATCAGCTTCTGCAAAAACAATTCTTTTCGGATTGTTACGTGCTTTGTTACCAATGATCCGCATTACCTGGTTATCCAGGCCGAGGCGTTTATTGAGATCGTTTGTATAACTGTCCCAATCTGTTATCGGGTGCTGAGCCACACCGCTCTCCATGGCTGCTTTTGCTACTGCTGGTGCCACTGTCGATAACAACCTTGGGTCAAGAGGTTTTGGAATAATATAAGCAGGGCCAAATGAAATTGTTTCTTCCCCATACGCAAGGTTTACAATATCAGGAACAGGAGTTTTTGCCAGTTCTGCCAAAGCTTTAACTGCGGCCAGTTTCATAGCTTCATTGATTTGCCTTGCACGTACATCCAGGGCACCCCGAAAAATATAAGGGAAGCCCAATACATTATTTACCTGGTTGGGATAATCGCTGCGACCCGTAGCCACGATCACATCTTTCCTTGCAAGTATCGCATCTTCCCAGGCAATTTCAGGATCAGGATTAGCCATAGCAAAAACAATAGGGTTTTTTGCCATGTCCTTTAACATGTCAGGTGTTACTACATTACCCACACTCAAGCCAATAAAAACATCTGCATCTTTCAGCGCATCAGTCAACGAAATATCATTTTTTGCATTCGCAAATTTTTGTTTCATTTCATCAAGATCTGCTCTGCCTTTATGAATTGCTCCTTTCCGGTCGAACACAATAAAATTTTCAGGGCTGGCACCAAGCGCAATATAGAGGAGAATGCAGGCCATTGCGGCAGCCCCGGCGCCACTCACAACAAATTTTGCTTTTTCAATTCTCTTTTTTTGAATTTCCAATGCATTCAGCAATGCAGCGGCGCTGATGATAGCTGTTCCATGCTGATCGTCGTGCATGACAGGAATATTCAATTCCTCTTTTAATTTTTTTTCGATGTAAAAGCATTCAGGAGCTTTAATATCTTCCAAATTAATTCCACCAAATGTAGGCTCTAACGCTTTTACGATCTGCACAAATTTTTCCGGATTTTTTTCATTGATCTCGATATCGAAGACATCGATATCGGCAAAAATTTTGAACAAAACACCTTTCCCTTCCATTACCGGCTTGCCTGCCTCGGGACCAATGTCTCCCAAACCAAGTACCGCTGTACCATTGCTGATCACAGCCACCAAATTTCCTTTTGCGGTGTATTTATAAACAGCCTCGGGATGAGCATGAATTTCTTTGCAGGGCTCGGCCACACCCGGTGAATAGGCAAGCGAAAGGTCTCGTTGAGTTTTTGCTTCTTTGGTAGGGACTACTTCAATTTTTCCGGGCCGGCCTTTTGAATGATATTCGAGAGCTTGTTGTCTTCGTAGATCTTTTTGCATAGCAAGTTTTTAATGATGTAGTCAACTACATGTCACTGCCCGGCTTCTGTTGCCTGCCCGTCCGGTCAGGCGGGCGTCGCACTCTTGTGCTACATCAATTCCCTCATCAAGATTACAAATCCTGAGAAGTTTCTCAATTTTCAAAAACGGGATGCAATGTACAAAATAAAATTTCGAAGGAAATTTTGAAAATACGGTGAATTATTGTTTTGTAATTTTTAATTCAGCCCTGTATTCTGAAATGTCATGACTCTTGTTGATCTCGGGGTAAGGCAACAGATCAACAAACTCAATTTTATATCCCATTAAAATGGTATCAGAGGGAAACCGTAATTTCAAAGTGGAAAGTGTAACAGGTTGTTGATGATCGTTAACAGTGACCGAAAATTTTGCTACAGCGGTTCCCTCCCAGGTGCAAACTACTCCCCGGGGGCAGCGGGAATCTTCGATTAAAGAATCCAGGCAGACATTGACATGATCGGTTTTTATTTCGACCAAAGTGCAATTTTTCCACGAAACGGATGAGGAAGTCCTTAATTCGGGGTTTTTCTTGCAGCTGAATAAAACAAGGAACATAGATCTTGCTAAAAATGGATAAACATATCGCATCAGTTCTTTTTATTCTCCTGACAAGCCGTTCTTTAAGAACGTTGCATCTTAAATCAATCGACATTACTTCCCAACCATGCCATGATCCCCATGCCGATCTCAATGGCATTCTCGTCAATATTAAAATGTGGAGTATGTACGCCGGCACTGATCCCTTTTTGTTTATTACCAGTACCTAAACGGTAAAAGCATCCGGGGATCAATTGTGAGTAATAACCGAAATCTTCTGCGCCCATTCTTTTTTCGGTTTCTTCTACATTTTCCTTTCCCATGAATTTTTCCGCCAGCATTTTGGCTTTTTCATTCAATGATTCATTGTTGTATACTGCGGGATATCCTTTATCGATATGGAGATCAACCTTGCCCCCCATTGAGTGAACAAGTTCTTTTGTCGTTCGTTCAATTAATTCATGCGCCTTGCTTCTCCATTCCTCATTCATGGCTCTGAAAGTGCCCATCAATTTTACCTCATCGGGAATTACATTGGTTGTGGTTCCTCCACTGATCGAGGTAATGGAAAGAACAGATGGATCAAACGGGTTCCGGTTGCGGCTGATCACCTGTTGCAGGCTGATCACAAGATGCGAGGCAATTAGTATTGGGTCAATAGTTGTTTGCGGTGAAGCTGCATGACCGCCTTTCCCCTTTATTGTAAAGTATAACTCATCGGCGCTGGCCATTACTTTGCCACTGCGGAAACTTAATTTACCTGTCTCCAGCTGTGGATTTACGTGCAGACCAAAGATGGCCTGGGGTTTAGGATCTTCCAGCACTCCTTCCTTTATCATGATGCTTGCACCACCGGGGTTTTTTTCTTCGCCAGGTTGAAAAATTAATTTTATTGTCCCTTCCCATTCGTCTTTTAAGTCGTTCAAAATTTTTGAGGCGCCTAACAAACAAGTTGTATGAACGTCATGTCCACAGGCATGCATAATGCCATCGCGTTTTGACTTATAGTCAATGTTATTTTCTTCTTTGATCGGGAGGGCATCCATGTCCGCGCGAAGAGCAATTGTTTTCTTTCCGGGATTTTTACCTTTTATTAATCCTACTACTCCTGTAGTTGCCTTTATTTCAAAAGGGATTCCGAGTTCATTTAATTTTTTCTGAATGAATTTTGATGTTTCAAATTCCTGGTAACTTAATTCAGGGTTAGCATGAAGATGATGACGGATTTGAATGAACTGGGGAGCATATCCTTTCGCCAGTTCTTTTATTTTCTCTTTAAGCATTTATAAAAAATAACAAATTTCAAAAAACAAGTACCAGATAAATTAGAATATTTAAACGACAAAGGATTCAAATTTATTGAATCCTTTCTGGTTTGTCCTTGAATTTATTTGAGATTTGAAATTTGCTCTTTGTATTTTACTGATTCAATTCATCTGCGTCTTTGTCAGGTTTTACTTCGATCACGTCGTTCATGATAAAAACACCACCGGGAAAAAATGCGTTTAATTTCTTCTGGTAACCTTCCGCATCCTTTCTTTCTTTAAAATTCCCAGCCTTTAATTTGAAATAGGGTGATTGATATATCAGGTATGATTTTAATTCGGGGAAGTACTGGTATAGTTTTGATTTTGCGCTGATCGCCTCATCACGTTTGTTAGTATTGACAACAAGGAGCCGGAAGCCCTTTGCCACTCTTCTTGAGTTGCGGGTAGTTTCTTCGTTGATCTCAGCCTGTTTTTTTACCAGCAGATCGATCCGGGCATCTTTGTGGATCACTACTGAAGAAGTATCTGAAACTAACTGTTGTGCAGACAAACTAACGCTGACAAGGGACAAAAGGAACGCAAAAAATGATTTCATCTGTCTGTTTTTTATTTTTTTAACCTGGCCAGATGGAACCTCGCGTTACCATTCCCCTTGTTTGTAAAATTTTCCGTGCTCGGTTTCATAATAACTAAGATAGATTCATGTTGGCAAAAACCTGACCAATTTTATTAACGCTTCCAGGTTGGGATTTAATGCGGAGATATTCTCAAAGACTTGTTAAACCGTAGAACGTTAGTACCCACCACTACCCCCTCCAATATTTTCAATGGGGTGCCACGTAGTTTTTATTTCCTGCAGATCTAAAATATAGTATGGGGATTGCCCTTTTTCACTCAACCAGTTCACATCTTTATAGATCAACACTCTTTTTACATTTCCGGCTGCTTTTTGCTGCATTTCTTTTTGAATCAATTCATCGTTGCCACAATACGCAACAGCATTTACATCCATGTGGGAGGCGAATTGAGAGAATAATTCAGAAGGTTTACCGGTTAAAATATTGACAACCCCTCCCGGAACATCGGATGAATTGATCACCTCAGCAAAGCCTATGGCACATAAGGGTTTTGTTTCTGAGGCAAGAAGGATACAAGTATTTCCCCCGGCAATTATTGGAGCAATAGCAGAAACCAATCCTACCAGGGAATTTTCCCGGGAAGCGATAGCTGCCACAACCCCGGTTGGTTCAGGAACAGAAAAATTAAAATGCGAAGAGGCAACGGGATTTACTGTTCCAAATATCTGTTGGTACTTGTCACACCAGCCTGCGTAATAGACCAGGCGATCAATAGATAATGTGATCTCTTTTTGAGCCTGTGATCTTGAACTATCCTGTTTGATCAGTTCTTCAACGAACTGTGCCTTTCTTCCCTCAAGCATTTCAGCGATGCGATAGAGAATTTGGCCGCGGTTAAATGCAGCTCTTGCCGACCATCCCTTAAATGCATTTCTTGCGGCCACGACAGCATCCCGAAAATCTTTTCTCGAACTTAAACATATGTTGGCAAGTTGCTCGCCTTTATTGTTGGTGGCAATATAATACCGACCCGATTCCGTTCTCGGAAATTGGCCGCCAATATAGATCTTATAAGTTTTTAAAACTTCAAGACGTTTATTAGGACCAGGTTTTTCCAGCCCATTTTCACTAATTGAAAGCTTCGATTTTTTTTCTACGGTCTTACTCATCTTAATGTTTTACTTCCATTTAAAGGGTTAAACTTTCAAATATCCGGATAATCCGTGCAAGCCACCTTCTCTTCCGAAACCACTTTCTTTATATCCCCCAAACGGGGAAGTTGGATCAAACTTATTGTAAGTATTTGCCCAAACCACGCCCGCTCTCATTTTTGTTGTAAGGTTGAAAATTTTGGAGCCTTTATCTGTCCATACGCCGGCGCTCAATCCATAAGGTGTGTTGTTTGCTTTTTCAATGACCTCCTCATCTGTCCGGAAAGTTTGTATAGCGAGCACCGGCCCGAAAATTTCTTCCTGTGCAACACGATTACTTTGCGCCACATTCGTAAACAAGGTCGGCCGGCAGAAAAACCCTTTCCCTGGAATTGGACAAGAACTTTGATACATTTCCGCCCCCTCTTTTTTCCCGATACTGATATATTTATTAATTGTCTCCAGTTGTGTTTTTGAATTGATGGCGCCAATGTCCGTGTTCTTATCGAGTGGATCCCCCACAATTAATGTTTCTATCCTGTCTTTTAATTTTCTTAATACAATGTTGTAAACAGATTCCTGGACAAACAATCTTGAACCGGCACAACAAACGTGACCCTGGTTAAAGTAGATCCCATTGATAACTCCTTCTACGGCCTGGTCGAGTGGCGCATCATCAAAAATGATGTTGGCTGCTTTACCGCCGAGCTCAAGAGTTATCTTTTTATTTGAACCAGCCACTGCTTTCTGAATAATTTTTCCAACTTCCGTTGATCCCGTGAAAGCGATCTTGTCGATGTCAGGATGATTTACAATATCAGCACCAGTTTCACCAAATCCTGTAATGATATTCACGACGCCTTCAGGTAGTCCTGATTCCTGGATGATCTCTGCCAGCTTCAAAGCTGTGAGAGGCGTGGTTTCTGCCGGTTTCAGCACTACAGTATTTCCGGTTGCCAGTGCTGGTGCAATTTTCCACGCAGCCATCAGCAAGGGAAAATTCCAGGGAATGATCTGTCCCGCAACTCCAAGTGATGAAGGAACGCGACCCGGAAATGCGTATTCTAATTTATCGGCCCAACCTGCATAATAAAAAAAATGATTGGCTGCCAGGGGTATATCCACATCTCTCGATTCACGGATGGTTTTGCCGCCGTCAATGCTTTCGATCACTGCGAATTCTCTGGCACGCTCCTGTATCATTCTTGAAATGCGGAAGACATATTTCGCTCTTTCTGTCGCCGGCATTTTTTTCCAAACTCTTTCGTAAGCATTTCTCGCTGCTTTTACTGCCTTGTCAACATCGGCAGCGTTTGCTTCTGCTATTTCTGCGATCTTTTCTTCGGTAGCAGGGTTGATGGTTTCAAAATATTTTCCGGATGATGGCTTTACAAATTTTCCATTTATAAAAAGATCATAACGGTCTTTCAATTTGATGTGCGACTTACTCTCCGGTGCCGGCGCATATTCCCAACCGGAATTAAACTTTAATTTCGGAACACCATTGCTATTTGAAGAGGTTTTTTTATTTTTTTTTGTTACTGCTGGCATTAACGATCTTATTTTGAAATTTTGAAATTTCGAAATTGGGAAATTGAATTTCAAAATTCCCCAATTTCACTTTTCCCCATTATTAATCAGTCAATAGCAAAATAATCCCCACTCTGATAAACGCCCGTTTTTTCTTTTACCAGTTGCATCAATACATCATTTGCCAAACTGCTTGCGCCAAAACGGAACCAGTGATTGTTCATCCAGTCCTCACCAAGTACTTCATTTAGCATCACCAGGTAATGCAGGGCCAGTTTTGATTTGGAGATTCCACCGGCAGGTTTCATCCCGATCATTTTGCCCGTACTATAATAATAATCACGAATGGCCTCGAGCATGACCAATGTCACTGGTATTGTTGCAGCGGGCTGTACTTTGCCAGTCGATGTTTTTATAAAATCCGCCCCCGCATGCATGGCAATATCGCTCGCCCTTCTTACTTTATCGAAAGTGCTTAATTCACCTGTCTCAAGAATAACTTTCAATCTTGCCTCACCACAAGCTTCTTTAATGGCGGCAATTTCATCAAATACAAAATTGTATTCTCCGGCCAAAAACTTTCCCCTCGATATTACCATATCCACTTCATCGGCGCCTTCACCTACGGCAAATCTGGTATCCTCTATTTTGACTTTCATAGCAGCTTGCCCACTTGGAAAAGCTGTCGCCACTGACGCAATTTTTATGTCCGAGTCACCAAGTGATTTTTTTGCGACTCTCACCATTGATGGATACACACAAACTGCGGCAACAGTTGGCAAGCCTTCATAAGTATCCAGTAAATGTTTTGCCTTATAGCAAAGTTGTTTCACTTTGCCCGGAGTATCTTTTCCCTCTAACGTCGTTAGATCGATCATGCTCAACACCAGTTTCAATCCTTCTACCTTAGATTCTTTTTTAATGCTTCGTTTGGTAAAGCGGGATGCCCGTTCTTCAATACCTGCCTGGTCAACGCGTGGGGATGAGCGGAAGTCAGGGACGATGATTCTTTCCTTAACTGCAGGCATGGTGTAATTTTCACTGACTTCAAATGTAAAACTATTTAACGTGAATCGTGATAGGATCAGCTATTGGAGATATTGAGATATTGGGATATTGTAATTGTATATCTTAATGTCTCCAATATCCAATATCCCAATATCCAATATCTATCTTATCGGCGGCATTCACTGCAAGCAAAGGTTTTCTTTTAACGTCATATCGCAAATTTTTTTATTGATCGTTTGTGAAAAGATTTTTTAATGGTATCCTTTTTTCAATACCTTTCGAACAAAATATTTCTGCTTATGAGAAAACTATTCAAGGGATTTAATTGGAAAAGAATTAAAACCGCGACAGGGGCGTTCATATTGTGCATTTTCGCACAAGCGCAGGTCACTTTCCCGGTGAATGGAGTAGCTGATCCACGAACGAACTGCTATGCCTTTACTAACGCGACTATTGTAAAAGACGGTCAAACCACGCTGAACAACGCAACTCTTGTTATTCGTGATGGAAGAATAACAGGCGTGGGTGTAAATGCACCCATCCCAAAAGATGCAGTAGTGATCAACTGCAGCGGCAAGTATATCTATCCATCATTAATAGATATTTACACAGACTACGGAATTCCGCAGCCTCAACGCCCGACCCCTGCTGCCGGTGGATTTTTTGCACCGCAGCAATTTACAACTAACACGAAAGGAGCCTATGGCTGGAACCAGGCAATTAAAAGTGAAGTAAATGCCGCCGATATTTTTGCCGTAGATGATAAAGCTGCCAAATCACTTCGTGATCTTGGTTTTGGTTCAGTGCTCACTCATCAAAAAGATGGGATCGCAAGAGGCACGGGTGCTTTTGTAACTCTTGCTGATGAAAAAGAAAATTTGGTAGTAGTAAAAGATAAGGCTTCTGCAAATTATTCATTCAACAAAGGAACCTCAACACAGAGCTATCCGGGTTCAATGATGGGAAGTGTAGCCTTGCTTCGCCAAACTTATCTTGATGCTCAGTGGTATAAGGGCAGGCCTGCGAAAGAAGGTATGAATATGAGTTTGCAGGCATGGAATGATGAACAAAGCTTACCCCAGATCTTTGATGCCAACGATAAATGGGGTGATATAAGAGCCGACAGGATCGGTGACGAATTTGGTGTGCAATATATTATTAAAGGCGGTGGAAATGAATACCAGCGCATCACGGACATTGCGGCAACAAAGGCTCCTTTCATTTTATCACTTAACTTTCCGCAGCCACAGGAAGTAGATGATCCCAATGATGCAAAATATGTTTCCCTGGCCGATCTGAAAAATTGGGAACTGGCACCAGGTAATCCTGCCACATTTGAAAAAGCAAATATTCCTTTTGCATTGACATCAGCTGATCTGCGTGACGTAAAGCAGTTCTGGGCAAATCTTCGCAAAGCAATTGAATACGGATTAAGCGAAAGCAAAGCGTTTGAGGCATTGACAAAAACTCCTGCCACATGGTTAGGCGTATATGATAGAGTAGGAAGCCTGGATGAAGGCAAACTTGCAAATTTTTTAATAACGACAGGGCCTTTATTCAATGAAAAAACAAACATCATTGAAAATTGGGTACAGGGTGATAAATATGAGGTGAAAGAAGATGCATGGACAAATGTTGCAGGCACCTATAATCTTGTTCTAAATACAACAAGCGGGACGATAAATTATACTCTTGATGTAAAGAGTGAAAATACTGCAAATGTGATCGCAAAGGATACTCTCACAGCAAAATTCAATTATGATGGAAAACTGGTGAGACTAAGTTTTTCCACGGCTCCGCAAAAGAAATCACCGGGACAGCAAGAGCAGCCCAATAAAGGAGGAGGAAAAGGAGGGGCAAGTATTCGTTTGAGCGGTGTGAACAACGGTGATATATGGCAGGGAAATGGGGTTGATACGTTGGGTAATCCACTGACGTGGACCGCTACATTCATCAAAGCGAATCAATCTGTTGATAGTGCAAAAAGAAAAACGCCGTTAACACTTGGCAAAGTTACTTATCCATTCGGTGCATACGGTTGGGATTCATTACCTCACCAGGAAAATTTATTAATAAAGAATGCCACTGTTTGGACAAATGAAAAAGAAGGTGTTCTTCCGAATACGGATGTATTGGTAAAAAATGGAAAGATCGCACAGATCGGGAAGAACTTATCTGACGCTTCGGCAAAAGTCATTGATGGCACAGGTCAATATTTATCACCGGGCGTTATTGATGAACACTCACACATCGCTGCATTTTCCATTAATGAAGGAGCTCAATCAGTGACATCTGAAGTTCGCATTGGTGACAATTTAGATCCCGAAGACATCAATATTTATCGTCAATTAAGCGGTGGTGTTACCTCTTCGCACATTCTTCACGGCTCGGCCAACACAATTGGCGGACAAACACAACTGATAAAATTGCGCTGGGGTGTGAACGATGAAGATCTGAAGTTCAAAGGCGCTGACCCCTTTATAAAATTTGCTCTTGGTGAAAATGTAAAACGTACCGCAGCCACACAAGGCAATACACGTTATCCGGATACACGCATGGGCGTTGAAGAGGTGCAGATGGACGCCTTTGCAAGGGCAGCTGATTATCAAAAGCAGATGAAAGATGCTGAGCAAGCCGGCAAAAAGAAAGGTGGGGAAACACAAATGCCTGTTCGTCGTAACCTGGAGTTGGATGCACTTGTTGAGATCATGAATGGAAAAAGATTTATCACATGCCATTCTTATGTTCAAAGTGAGATCACTGAATTAATGAGGGTAGCAGATAAGTTCGGCTTTAAAGTGAATACATTCACTCATATACTTGAAGGATATAAAGTAGCGGACAAAATGAAGGCTCACGGGGCCAGCGCTTCAACTTTTTCTGACTGGTGGGCTTATAAACTGGAAGTGCAGGATGCCATGGCATACAATGCTGCGATCATGGTAAAGGAAGGATTAAATGTTTGTATTAATTCTGACGACGCTGAACAGGCTCGCCATCTTAACCAGGAAGCGGCAAAAAGCGTAAAGTATGGAGGGCTGACTGAAGAGGAAGCTTTTAAAATGGTCACACTGAATCCTGCGAAAGCTTTGCACGTGGATGACAGGGTGGGAAGTATCAGGGTCGGCAAAGACGCAGATCTTGTTTTGTGGAGCGACAATCCATTAAGTGTATATGCGAAGGCAAATAAAACGATCGTTGATGGCATTGTTTATTTTGATCGTGAACGTGACAAAGAATTGCGCAAACAAATTTCTGCAGAAAGAAATCGCCTGGTCCAAAAAATGATCGCCGAAGGAAGAAATAATCCCAAAGATGTGATACCTGCAAGACCCAGTTTACAGCTCGTACTTCATTGCGAAGATTACGAGCATAACGATGGTTTATTGCAAACAGACGATATACATGAAATCAACAATGAAAATCAATAATTCGTTTGACGTTTAACGTTTAACGTTTAATGTTATGGCGACTATTAAGAGATTTGAAGATATTGAATCATGGAAGTTGAGCAGAGAACTATCGTTCAGGGTCGGAAAGCATATTGATGAAGGCAAGTTTAAAAGAAGTTATAGACTTATTCATCAAATAGAAGGATCATCCGGATCAATTATGGATAACATAGCTGAAGGATTTGAGAGAGGAACTAAATTAGAGTTCATTCAATTTCTTGGGTATTCAAAAGGTTCATGTGGTGAATTCAGATCACAATTATATAGAGCTTTAGACAGAAACTATTTAACTCAGGCAGAGTTCGAAGAATTATATCAATTGGCTATTCGTATTAGCAGTTTGTTGCAAAAATTTATTGAGTATTTACTTAAAACGGAAATTAGTGGAAATCGAAAGAACGTTAAACGTTAAACCTGAAACTTTAAACATTAAAAATATTATTATGAAATATATAGTTCTGATAACAATAACGCTAACAACACTACTTCTAAATGCACAAGACGATGTATACCCAACGCCTCCTCAAAAAGGAACATTTTACATAATCAACGCATCGATCCACGTCGGGAATGGAACAGTGATCAATAATGCTACGATTAAGGTTACGGATGGAAAAATTGCTCAGGTAGGAACAAATATTTCCGCTTCCGGTGATATCATTGATGCAAAAGGTAAACAGGTTTACCCCGGCCTTATTCTCCCCGAAAGTGATCTTGGTTTGAAAGAGATCGCCAATGCAGTTCGTGGTTCAAACGACTACCAGGAACTGGGAGAATGGAATCCGAATATACAATCAGCGGTGGCATACAATACCGATTCCAAGATCATCAATACGTTAAAGTCAAACGGAATTCTTTTAACGAATGTAGCTCCCGCAGGGAGTTTGATCGCGGGTACAACTTCTGTTATGCAGTTAGACGCATGGAACTGGGAAGATGCTTTATACAAGCGAAACACCGGGATCGTGTTTTATATGCCAAGTCTTATCAATCGCCGTCCCCGTTTTGGTGGAGGCAGGGGTCAACAGCCGGAAACCGACCCGGTAAAAGAAGGTCTTGATAAGATCGAAGAAGTGAAGAAATTTTTCAGAGAAGCAAAAGCTTATTCGCAGGAAACAGATCATAGAGAAACCAACCTGAAGTTTGAGGCGCTAAAGCCTTTATTCGCAAAACAGGAAAAACTTTTTATTCATGCAGAGGTGGTAAAACAATTGTTGGTAGCCGTTGATTTTTCAAAAGAATTTGGAATAGATGTAGTGATCGTTGGTGGCAATGAAAGCTGGCAGATCGCCGACCTGCTGAAGAAAAATAATATTTCTGTGATCCTTTCAAGAGAATATAACCTGCCCGAGACAGAGGATGAAGATATCGATCAACCATTCAAAACACCTTATATGCTTAAGCAGGCAGGGGTATTGTTTGCCCTAAATGATGATAATGATGAAACCCGGTATCGCAATCTTGCTTTTAATGCAGGTACAGCCGCGGCATATGGATTGACCAAGGAAGAAGCATTGCAGTCAATAACTTTAAATCCTGCAAAAATTTTAGGCATTGATGATCGCACAGGTACGATTGAAGAAGGCAAGGATGCAAATATTGTGATCAGTGAGGGTGATATACTGGATATGCGTACAAGCATTATCTCAGCTGTATTTATCCAGGGTCGTAAAGTAAGCCTGGAAAACAAGCAAACTCAACTTTACAACAGGTATATGACAAAGTATGGATTGAAATAGATGATAGATGATGGTGACCGGGTGAATGATAAGCAGTCATTTGGTTTACTTTACGGTGCGAATACAGTATTCAATGACGTTGTTTACTCAGGTGAATGTAGCTTGATAGTGCCTATTACTTGCCAGAAGGAATTGACCGCTTTATTTTCATTCCTTTGGCATAGGCCGTGAATCCGTAGTAACCAACCGGTTTTACTTTGTCTACGCTATCGACAAAAACACCCATGATATTGCTACCCTTTGACCTACATCGGAATTTCACTGCCTTTCGACCAACTAGCGTGTCTTCAATATTTCGCGTTGAACACCAACAACGCCTAAAAAAATATACAGTTAGAAGATAGCGCAGCTGAAGGGTTTGCCTTATTACCGATCAAGCAGCTTTATTGTCCGCTTTTTTGTTGTGTTAGTTTATTAGAGTACGTTTGATGTAGAATAATAAATGGTTTACCAATTAAACTTATGTTGATATGAAATCAGTAGTTATACTATTGTTTGCATTAATGTTTATCGCCCATAATATTTTCGCCCAGGCCTTGCCAAAAAAGCCAGCACGAAATGAGGTCGGATCTTATAACCAGGCTAATTTACTAAAAGTAGACCTTGGGGTTACCAAAACGAAAGTGCTGGAAGTAATGGGTGGAGTTCAAAAAATACAGACATATGTCGCCACCAGTTTTATGACAAAGAAAGAAAGCATCATTATAAACAATCCTTTTAACAGGGAATTTAAAACTGATACGGCTGGTAATACGACAGAAATTTTATGGTATTACACCAATATCAACAAGGCAGACGGCGACATTACTAAGGAACAGCAAACTCCAATTATTCTTGAAAAAAATGCTGTTGTTGGCATGGGATGGGATTTTTATGAAGACTATGCAAAACGCAAAGGAATAACCATTGAGGCAAGGTAATATGGTGATATTTGCTGTTAGTCAAAGACACTAAATATCTCGTGTTGAACACCAACAACGGCATAAAGTAAAGTGGGAGAACAAGCAGACACAATTGTACAACAACCATATAACTAAGTATGGATTGAAATAAATGAAAGACAAAACCGGATGAACAACATCCGGTTTTTAATTTGGCTCTTCAACTTTGCGTCGAGGCGTTATTGATTCGAAGTTTTTTTCATATCCTTCATCTTTTGTTCTACCATCGTCTTGTATTGTTGCTGTTGTTCCGGCGTTAAGAATTCAAATAGTTTGCCTTCTTTTTCTTTTTTAAGAGCCATTTTCTTCTCCTTTTGCGCATCCATACTTAGACTCGCATCTTGTGCCAGGGCATCCATTTTAGCATCGTACTCGGTGTTAAGTGCATCATACTTTGTTGTTTGATCTGCCGTCAGCTTCAATTCATTTTTAACTTTCTTTTCCCACTCCGTACGTTCCTGCTTGTAATCTTTTTTTTCCTGGGCAACAGCTATGGTAGCGGTCAGGACGATCGCCGACATAAATAGCAATAGTTTTTTCATAATCACTGCTTTTAATATTTAAAAAATGTAAACTAAATAAGAGGGTTACCAATCAAACCGGATTTAAGAAGGTCCGAAAAAATAGTGCCAATGCTGAAAAAATAAATGGGATTCATTTTTTTTGGTTCCAGTCAATGATAAAAACCGGATGAATTATCATAGTGAATCTTCTTATATATAGCATAATTCGGAATTTATTGAAATTTCTGATTATATTTTATGAAGGGGTTAAAAAAATAATCAATATAATCATCATATGGTTCAGTTCGCTAAAATAAAAAACCGGGTGACTTAGATCATCCGGTTTTTACTGACTGAATCAAACGTTCGCTGACTTCTTTACTGCACCTTCCCCAGATTTAGATTGGGTACTATTTTGGTGCAGTACAAGAATAAAGCAATAACAGAAGTGCAATAGCTGAAATAATTACTTTCATAAGCGATCAAGTTGGGTGATTAACAAAGACGGAGGTAAAAATTTAATTAGAAAATCAAATTTATCGTATGGTACGGTAAGTGAAATTATTGACGCCTGTTATGCCAATAGTTTTTTCAGGTAGTCGTAACTGTTTGTTACATTCTTTACGGGATCCGGTGCCTGGTCTTGCTCAACAAAAAAGTATTTCATCCCTGATTCTTTTGCATTTGCAAAAATGTGTTTGAAGTCGACGATCCCTGTCCCAACTTCAGCGGGCATCAACTTTTCTTTGTCGAGATCTTTTACATGCCACAAAGGGTAACGACCCGGATGGAGTTTAAATAAGTCGACAGGATCTTGTTTCGCTTTGGTGGCCCACGCCAGGTCAAGCTCCATCTTCACCAGGTCCTTATCTGTATTGCCGAGAATATAATCAAAAGGACGGTGGCCCTCCACTTCATCAAACTCTGTTGTGTGATTATGGTAGGCGAACTGAACGCCGTTCTTTTTACAAGCCTCACCTGTTTTACTGAAAACATCTACTGCTTTTTTTATTTCATCGAGAGTGCTTACAGGAATACTTGAACACACGAGGTAACTGATCCTGCCT
>Ga0157374_10000950_pt1 | contig 25156 bp, 21 predicted proteins | sample M25metaG_FD_115308 | JGI IMG/M metagenome (GOLD analysis project Ga0157374, IMG submission 115308) | Miscanthus rhizosphere microbial communities from Kellogg Biological Station, Michigan, USA - M2-5 metaG | ecosystem: Host-associated > Plants > Roots > Rhizosphere > Soil | place: USA: Michigan... | reverse complement strand
CTGCAAGGCCTGGAAACGCTTTCACTACGCGTTGAAAGGCACACGCAAAATGCGCTGGCATTGGCACAATGGCTTGAAAAGCATCCGCAGGTATCAAGTGTTAAGTACCCGGGACTGGCTTCTTCTCCATACAATGCGAACGCGAAGAAATACCTGAAAAATGGTTTCGGCGCGGTGCTTTCCTTCGAGATCAAAGGCGAGAAGGAAGATGCCAGTCGTTTTATCGATAGCCTGAAATTGGTAAGCCACCTGGCTAACCTGGGCGACGCCAAGACGCTGATCATTCAGCCCTCGGCAACTACCCACCAGCAATTGAGCGATGAGGAGCAGCTTGCTGCCGGCGTAACACCTGTAGCATTGCGTGTAGCTGTTGGTATCGAGCATATCGACGATATTAAAGCCGATTTTGAACAAGCCTTCGCAAAAGTTGCGGAAGCTGAATTAGTATAATTTGCCAGTTTTTATAAGTGATCAATAAAAAGTTATAACGGAATGCGGTCCGCTCACCAGCGGGCTGCTTCCGGAGTAACGAAAAGCAAAAATGAGCCTACAAATTTTTAAATATAAGCCAGGTCTGGAACTTGAGTCAGGTAAAAAACTGCATGAGTTGGAGATCGGTTACCACACCTACGGCAAACTAAATGCAAACCGGGATAATGTGGTTTGGGTATGCCATGCGCTCACCGCCAATTCCGACGTATTCGATTGGTGGAAAGGCCTTTTCGGCGAGAACGATCATTTCAACCCGAATGAACACTTTATTGTTTGCGCCAATATTTTGGGTTCGGCTTATGGCACTACCAGTCCATTGAGCGAAAACCCGGTTACCGGCCTGCCTTACTATTTAGCCTTCCCGCAAATCTCGGTAAGGGATATGGTAAAAGCGCACCAACTTTTGGCCGATCATTTAAAAACAGACGATATCAAGATCATCATAGGTGGTTCGCTCGGCGGCCAGCAGGCGCTGGAATGGTCGATAACCGAGCCTAATAGAATTAAAAACCTGATACTGATAGCCACTAATGCACGGCATTCGCCATGGGGTATTGCCTTTAATGAATCACAGCGCCTGGCTATTGCTACCGACCGCAGTTTTTACGCAAATAAGCCCGACGGCGGAGCCAAAGGTTTAAAGACCGCCCGAAGTATTGCGTTATTGTCGTACCGCGCTTACAAAGCCTATGGTGTAACGCAGCAGGAAGACAGCGATAAGATAATTGACAATTTCAAAGCATCATCCTATCAAAACTACCAGGGTGACAAGCTGGTGAAGCGTTTCAACGCTTACAGCTACTGGTACCTGACCAAAACCATGGACTCGCATAATGTGGGCCGCGGACGTCATGGCGTTGAAAAGGCCTTGAGCTTGATCAAAGCAAAAACATTGGTTATCGGTATCAAATCCGATGTATTGTTCCCTATCGAGGAACAGCAATACCTGTTCAGGCATATACCCAAGGCCGCTTTAGCGGAGCTGGATTCATTCTACGGGCACGATGGTTTCCTTATAGAAACCGAACTGCTGACCAATGTGATTACATCATTTTTTAAAACCGACGTAAAAGGAAAAATTATAGAACTGCAACAATCCGCATAAATGAGTAAGAAACTAACTATAGGTCTTTTTGGCTTTGGCGTAGTGGGCCAGGGCCTGCATGATATTATCAGGACCAAAGACCTGAACATCGAGATCGTTAAAATATGTATCAAGAACCCGGACAAAAAACGTTCGCTGCCTGCTGAGTTATTTACCACTGATAAGGAAGAACTGCTGAATAATCCTGAGATCAATACGATCATTGAGCTCATCAACGAGACCGAACCTGCCTTTGAGATCGTTTCGAGGGCATTAAAAAGCGGCAAGAACGTAGTTTCCGCCAGTAAAAAAATGATCGCCAATCATTTGGCGGAACTGCTGGAAATACAGCAGCAATATGGCACATCATTGCTATATGAAGGCGCGGTTTGCGGCAGTATTCCGATAATCCGTAACCTGGAAGAGTATTATGATAACGAACTGCTGCATTCTATTTGTGGTATTTTTAATGGTTCATCCAACTACATCCTTTCCAAGGGATTTATTGAAGGGCTTGACTACGCTTCGGCCCTAAAACAAGCGCAGGACCTGGGTTTTGCGGAAACCGATCCGACGATGGATGTCGGCGGATTTGATGCCAAGTTCAAACTGGTGATTGCAGCTGCGCACGCCTATGGCGTAGTAGTGAAGCCCGAAGATGTATTTAACCTGGGCATTCAGGATCTTTCTCCTTACGACCTGCAATATGCCCGTGAGAAGAATCTGAAGATCAAACTGGTTCCGGTAGCGAAAGAGCTTGACGACAGGCACGTCGCCTTATTCGTTCTGCCAAAATTTGTAAACCAGAACGAATTCCTGTATAACGTGGAGTATGAGTATAACGGTGTGATCGTTCAGGCTGCCTTTGCCGATCAGCAATTCTTCTTCGGCAAAGGCGCTGGTGGCCACCCGACCGGTTCTGCAGTATTATCAGATATTGCGGCACTACGGTATGACTACCAGTACGAATACAAAAAAGCGAAAGCCAAAAAGGATCTCAACTTCACCAATGATATCGAGATCAATATCTATTTGCGTTATGAAGACGAAGACCTGGTGGATGAACTAGGCTTCGAATACATCCAGGAGCGCTATTATTCAGGCAATTACAAATTTGTTATAGGAAAAATCAATTTGCAAAAACTGATCGACAACCAATCCCGTATGTCTGGCAGGGCTTTCATAGCCTTTGCCGATGAGCTGAAAGGGGTCAGTTTGGCCACGGCAAAAAAACAAGCCGCTGAAGTCTTTTGATCTCGTGGTTTTGTTTTCAAAAAAAGGCTCCCGCAATGGGAGCCTTTTCTATTTTATCTTCTTGCAGATACGCAATGCGTGCGTCTCTATGGATGTCAACTCAAACCGCTCTATTCACGTCCCACCCTTCCAGGTAATCGGCAATACGGCGCAGGAACGATCCCCCTAAAGCGCCATCCACTACCCTGTGGTCGTATGAAAGTGACAGGAACATCATATGCCTGATCCCGATCAAATCGCCTTGCGGGGTTTCGATAACAGCAGGTTTCTTCTTGATCGCACCGACAGCCAGGATAGCTACCTGCGGCTGGTTGATGATCGGCGTACCCATCACGTTGCCGAACGAGCCAACATTAGTCATGGTAAACGTACCATCCTTCACTTCATCCGGCTGTAATTTGTTATTACGGGCGCGGTTAGCCAAATCATTCACGGCTTTGGTCAGGCCAACAAGATTCAATGTGTCTGCTTTTTTGATCACCGGAACGATCAAATTACCGCTTGGCAAGGCTGTTGCCATACCGATGTTGATCGCAGCTTTTTTGATGATCTGGTTGCCATTTACCGAAACATTCACCATCGGGAAATCACGAATGGCTTTTACAACGGCTTCAATAAATATTGGGGTGAAGGTGATCTTCTCGCCTTCTTTCTTTTCAAATGCGCTTTTAACCTTATCGCGCCATTGCACCAGGTTGGTTACGTCCGCTTCCACAAACGAAGTCACGTGCGGCGAAGTCTGCTTGCTCATCACCATGTGGTCGGCAATCAGCTTGCGCATGCGGTCCATCTCGATGATCTCATCACTGCCTGAAACCGACACTGCCGGTGCAGATTGAGCAGCCGGTTTTTGCGGCTCCGGTTTGGTTTCAGCAGCAGGCTGTGGTTTTGCCGGCTCGGCCTGGGGTGCGGATTTAGCAGCTTCGGCTTTATAACCGGTTGGGTTTTGTATATAATTCAGCAGGTCGTCCTTGGTCAAACGGCCATCTGCACCGGTACCCGCGATTTGATCCAGCACTTCCGTGCTGATACCTTCCTGTGCGGCGATATTTTTTACCAGAGGCGAATAGAACCTGCCCGATCCCTTTGCCGGTTCGGCAGTACTTTCTGTTGGCGTTTCTTTTTCCTGCAATTGATCCAGGCCAGGAATTGGCTCAGCAGCTATTTCTTCTGCAGCTTCAACCTTTGGTTCTTCAACTTCGGGAGTATCAGGGGCGTTAGTTTCCTGCGCGGTTTCCGTAACCGCCGGAACTTCAGCAACCGGCGCTTCCTCTTCGCCCCCTGTATCAATAATAGCGATCGCCGAACCTACCTGCACCACATCATTCTCCTTGCAAAGCTGTTCAACCAGCTTGCCGGATACGGGTGAAGGTACTTCGGAATCAACTTTATCAGTAGCAATTTCCATTACAGCCTCATCGGCATCGATGGTATCGCCCACAGCTTTGTTCCATTTAATAATGGTAGCCTCGGCAACACTCTCGCCCATTTTCGGCAGTAACAATTGGTATTTGGCCATAGAATTAGATATTTCGGGGCAAAATTAGCAATTACTTTAATTCCTTCAGCAAAATATTCAGCATGTTCAGCGCGGCTATTGCCGTTCTTTCTATGTTCTGTATACGTTTGCTGCCAAATAAAAATTTCTTCGTAACGGTTTTTTCCTTATTTGCTACGCCTATCCACACGGTACCTACCGGTTTTTCCGGCGTTCCGCCATCCGGCCCCGCTATTCCGGTCACCGCCACGGCGTAGTCCGATTTGAAATTCAGCAAAGCACCTTCCACCATCTCCCTTACCGTCTCCTCGCTTACGGCACCATGCTGCCAAAGCGTTTCATTCTTCACCCCCAATACACTTTCCTTCAGCTCATACGAGTAAGAAACCGCACCTCCGAAGAACACTTTGGACGAACCCGCATGCTGCGTGATCAGGTGCGAAATATAGCCTCCTGTACAACTTTCAGCGGTTGAAAGTGTCAAATCCCGTTCGGCCATAAAATTCAAAATGGCTTTTTCGAGCGGAATATCTTCCTGTGCGATCACCGATGCACCTACACGTTCCGTTATCCTGGCTGCAAACTCACTTACCTGTTTTTGCAACATGGCTTCATCCCCGCCGTACCCACTTAAACGCAAACGCACTTGCCCAAGTTTTGGCAGGTAGGCTAATTTGATATGCGCCGGCAACGATTCTTCAATATCTTTTATCTTTTCGGCTAAATAAGATTCCCCCTCGCCTGCTGTCAATATGGTGTGGTGGATGATATGCGGCAACTCAAAAGTTACTTTCAATTTAGGAATGACGGCTTCCTCCATCATATACATCATCTCGTGGGGTACGCCCGGCATCGACATATAAACCTTCCCCTCGTGGTTAAACCACATACCCGGCGCCGTACCGTTACGGTTCAATATCACTTCACAATTTTCCGGAACCAGTGCCTGCTGTTTGTTCACTTCAAGCAGTTCGGTAAAGGTCCCTCTTATACGCCTGAAAATAGCTTCGACATTGGCCAAAGCGGCTTTATTTTCAACCAGGCTCACACCAAAATATTCAGCCAGGGTTTTTTTGGTGATATCATCCTTTGTCGGGCCAAGCCCGCCCGTGATCAGGATGATATCGGCCCTTCCCTTAGCTTCCTTAAGCGCGGCCAGTATATGCTGGCGGTCGTCGGATACCGAGGATATCTGCTTTACCCGCACGCCTATAGCATTTAGTTTTTGGGCTATCCACGCCGAATTGGTGTCCACTATCTGGCCTATCAGTATTTCGTCGCCAATGGTTATGATCTCGGCCTGCATTTTATTGATACGGATTGTAGTATTGATTGTTTGTATAGTCGCTGCGTTTGGTCAGCTTCAAGTCTTGCAATATAGATGCTTTCACTTTGATGGTTACCGTGTACGATTTAAAATACCCAAACGGCAGCCATTGCATCGACAGGTCCCAGCAATGCAGATCGCGGTAAATACCAAATGAGGTGGCACTGCTCAGCTGCCCCTTCCGCAAATCGTAGTTAGTGGTGTATTGTACTTTCCATTTTGGGGTCACGGTTACGTCACCGCTCAGCATTACCGTATTGGTTACACCGGTACTGATATACGCATTATTATAGTTAAAGCTGTAATTGATGGCCAGGTTCCAGGGTATATTAAAGTCGACATATGCGCTCGGGTCGCTATTCAGCAAAGCCAGCTTTGCCGACTGTTCGGGGTTCATGTTTTGCAGCGTGTTGGGCAAAGGCGCTTTGGGGGTGGGATGAAACACCGCCGGGTTCAAACTCGCGCTGGCCGAAAAGTTCGCCGATATGAGTGTTGGAAATTTACCCTGCTGCAGCGTGAACTTGTTAATAGGTATCTTGTAGTGCAGCAGCTGCCCGTTGGTTATCGAGTCCCTGACCTGCGTAACGTATGGGTCGAACGTACCGCTGAAAGAAATACTAACCTTATTATTAAATAAGGATGTATGCCCCGAGAACGAAATGGGCGCCAAATTGATCGAGTCTGCGGCAAAGTTGTATGAGGTGGAGACCGTAAAGTCTTCCAATATCTTTATTTTCTTAGAAGTGCTTGTTGTATCCGTACTTTTCGGGCGCACCCTGGCCTCCAGGTTATTATTCAGGCTGAATGTCATGGCGGCGCTTTTTCCGGCCGACGGGTAACCGTATGGACCGTTCATTAAAGTCGAATAACGCTGGTAAGCAACCTGGTAAGGCACTGTGGCGCTGCTTACCGCGGTTTGAAAATATCCATATTTCGGGTCCGAAAAATCGGGGTGATAGGAAAAGCCTATATTAGGCGTGGCCACGTACCTGATAGCATCGATCGAACCGCTCCGGAAATTCATCTGGCTGTAGATTTTGGTCGAGAAATTGGCGCCGAGGCTGTATTCGCCTGCCCGCCTGAATCCGCCCACCGTATCAAACACCAGCGAATCGCGCCCGGGAACACTGCCCCGCGCAAATCCTTCACGAACGCTTGAGAAATACCAGCGCTCGGTATAGTTGGCATTCGCGCTGAACTGGAAATATTTTAAAATGGTCTGATTGAAACCAATAGGTATTTGATGCTCTAAGCCGCTTTGCAATCTTTTGGTGAGTGTTTCGCTCTGGAACAATTCCGATTCAGGAACCGCATTTATCTTGTTGGTACCCTGTAAGCTATAGCCTACAGTTATCTTCTGATACCATTTCTGTTCACCAACCCTATCCTTGGAGTCGAACGGGCTGATGGTTGACATGTTGAAGTTGAACGTCGGCAATTCAAGCGTTACCGTTTTTTGGGTCAAGTCCTGGCTATGCGACAAATTGGCTGTAAAGTTGAACGGTGTCCCAACCCATGTTTTGCCATAGGCAATACTTGAACGCAAGGTATTTTCAGTCAACGTGTTCAGGTTATAACCCAATGTAGGGCCGTTATGCTGCGCAAAGCCTGATGTACCCGCATTTACCGATGCCTGGAATGTTGTTCCGGGATTGGCGTTGGGGTTTTGACTGTGGCTCCAATCGATGTGAAAATCTTTATTGGCCGGGTCGGTCGGCAGGCCGGTTTTGGTTGAACTATAGGTTAGGGACAAATTGCCCGAATATTTATACCTGTTCAGGTAACGCATGGTCTCATTCACCTCGTATGATCCTTTGGAATACAAGGTGCCCGTACTTGTGAGGTCCAGGTAATCGTTCAATGCGATGTAATAACCAAAGTTTCGCAGGAAAAACCCTTGCTGTGCGTCCTCGCCGAAGGTTGGAATAATGACACCAGATGCGCGCGAATCCGGTTTCGGGAAGAAACCGAACGGAATAGCCAACGGCAATGGTATACCTTCTATTTCGAGGAAGGCGGGACCAGATATGATCTGGTTCTTCTCACCGATACCTCTTGTGATCACAATACCGAAGTGTGTTTCAGGATATGGCAAGTCGCAGGTGCTGAAGATCACATTGCGGTAGGCAACCTCGTTATTGTTCAATATTTTAGATTGTCCCCCCGAAAAGAAATTCCCATCCTGCTCAGCAGCGACGTTAAAAATTTTACCTTTCTTGGTCTCGTAATTATACCGCAGGGAATCGGATGTTACCGGCTTTTCTTTCTTCTGCTTGGATATGGGCCTGCCTAAATATCTTTTTGTTATCGGGTCTATACGCCCGCTGGCAAATATGATCTTGTTTTTTTGATCAACCCTGATGTAATCAGCATCCAGTTCGTAATCATCATATGTGACACGCGCTTTACCATACAGGTACAATATTTGGCGCGTATCATCGTAATAGGTTGAATCTTCGGCCTTGGCGGTGACCATCGTTTGAAGGCCGTTCTTATTTTTGGTAGTGTCCACACTTTTACCCAGCGTATTTGCGGCGGATTTCTTACCTTTAAGCAGTTTCTTGTCTTTTATGGTATCCAGCTTGATGATGGTATCCATAGCCGTATTTCGGCCATACACTTTGCCTGTTGATGCAAATGCTGTTACGTTGGCCATTAAAAACAATATGGGCAGAAAAGACAGGCTAACGAATTTCAAAATCGATTATTGAATAGTATTTTTGTGTTGTTAACAGCGCTCAAAAATAGTGAAACCGCAAGATTATTCATTACGATATAAAGGAATAATCTGATAGCATCCCCGAACTTTAAAAAGGCAAAATATATTGATGAAAAATATAACATTGAAAAGATTGATTTGTGGCTTAACAGCATTAATAGTTTCCGTTACATTATTTTCTTTCAAACCATACACGCCTGACGGCCCGGCATACAAAGCCGATAGCAGCTTCAGGATAAAAACCATTATTGTCGACGCCGGGCACGGTGACCGTGCACCCGGTGCCGGCCGTTTCTCGCCCGGTGCAGACGGGTCTTATTCCTTCGAGAGAAATGTAACGCTGGCAATTGCTAAGAAATTGCAGGATCAAATAGAAAAAGAGATCCCGGACGTAAGGGTTGTGATGACAAGAACCACCAATTACGATGTTCCGTTCAAAACCCGGGCTGATATCGCCAACTCAAATCATGGCGACTTATTTATCTCTATCCATTGCAATTCGTTGCCGAACAGGTCGGTTCGTGAGGTTGTGGGACACAAGCATCATAAAGCTATTTACCGGACTACAAGCGTTCCTGACAGATCAATGAAAGGGACATTGGTACTTGTTTACAGTACCAACCGGATCGGTCCGCAAATAGAGGCGCTGCGTGAAAACGAAGTGGTAGACAATAACGGGCAGGTAGAAACTTCTACCGAGGACAAAGCCAATGACCCTACAGCCGTCATCTTGCTAAATCAAATGAAAAACAGGTACCGCAAACAAAGCATTCAGTTTGCCAACATGATCCGGGACGAATTTATACAGACAGACGGACGGAAGTCTGAAAGTGTTCGTGAGCAGGTATTATTTGTGCTCGACCACACTGCAATGCCCTCCGTACTTGTTGAAACGGGTTTTATTAATAACCATGAGGACGAAGATTATTTAAATTCTGAGAAAGGTCAAAACGAAATAGCCGCCTCGATAGTTAGAGCTATACAGAAATATAAAGACGAGGTGGAGCAGGCGGCAAAATAGATATGGGATATTAGATTTGAGATATGAGACAAAGCATTAAAGCGTCGGGCACAACAGTATTGCCTGCCCTATTATTCGGCTCGGTAATCTCAACCCTTACAAATCTCACATCCCATATCTCACATCTCATATCTAAACCATGAAAATATCTAACGAAACTAAAATAGGCGTACTTACCACCGTAGCTATAGCGGCATTGATATTAGGATATAGCTATTTGCGCGGCGACGATGTATTTTCCAGCGCGGATAAATATTACGCCGTATACAATAGCGTCGATGGTTTATCCGTATCAAAACCAGTACTGGTGAACGGTTTCCCGATCGGTCACGTATCGAAAATGAAGCTTCAGCCGGATGGCAAGACCATTGTGGAGTTAAAGATCGATCATCAATATCAAATCCCGGATAACACGCTGGCAAAATTAGTAAGCACCGACTTGCTTGGCTCCAAAGCAATTGTATTTGAAATGGGCGACCATAAAACCTTTGCCCAGAATAAGGACACACTAAAAGCCGACATACAGGGTAGCCTGGCCGAAAGCCTGCAGCCTATCCAAAAGAAAGCCGAGCAACTGATCTCAAAAATGGATTCGTCACTATCATCCATCAACAAGATCATGAACCCGGACTTTCAAAAGAATGTGGACCGCAGTTTTTTGAGTATTGCTAACTCACTGCATACATTAGAGGGCACTACCAAAAAGATCGACGACCTGGTTGGCTCTCAAACCGGGCATATCAACGGAATTCTTTCCAACGCAGAAGGTGTTTCTGCAGACCTGAAAACCAGCACCGCCCACCTGAATGCCATTGCCACCAACGCCCAAACCTTTAGTAACGACCTTGCAAACGCCAACATCAAGCAAACGTTAGATAATGCCAACAAGGCCGTATCTGAACTGCAGGCGACTATAGATAAGATCAATAACGGTAAAGGCTCGTTAAGCCTGCTGATCAATGACCAGGGCTTGTATTCACATTTAGACAGCGCTTCATCGAATCTTAATAAACTGTTCCTGGATCTGAAAGCCCATCCAAAACGGTATGTGAGCTTTTCGGTTTTTGGGAGAAAGGATAAATAAGTTTGCAGCTAAAAGTTTCCAGTTTGCGGTAATTTACTGCAAACCGCACACTGGCAACTGCCTACTCTATTATAAATGTCTTCCCCTCAAGCGCCAGTTCGGTATCCGGAAAAGAAGCGCGCGCTTCGTCCAGGAGCTCGTTCAGGGTTTTGTAACGCGCTGAAAAATGCCCGATGATCAGTTTCTTCACATTCGTCAGCGTAGCTATCCTGCCCGCCTGTAATGCCGTAGTATGATGTGTTACCCTTGCACGCTCGAACATATTGTGCAGGAAGGTGGCCTCGTGGTACAGCATATCCACATTACTGATCTGCTTGAAGTAATTGGCATTGTACAGGGTATCCGAGCAGTAGGCATAGGTTTTTGGCTCGGCGGAAGCAACGGTTAGATTTTCGTTCTTGTAAACAGTACCGTCTTCAGCGGTGTAATCCATGCCTTTTTTTAAAGACGAATAATGCTCAACCGGGATATTCAATTTTGCAACCTTATCCGCGATCAGCTTCCTTAATCTTCGTTTTTGCCTGAACAGAAAGCCTGTAGTAGGTATCCGGTGATCGAGCGGGATGGTTTCGACCGTAATGTCAGCATTCTCCAGGATCACCTCCGGAGTTTCCGGATTGGTGAAATGATATACGATCTCGTATTGAAGGGTGGTTTCAGAGTATTTCAACTGCATCTCAATGATCTCTTTCAAGTCAGGCGGACAATACAATTGTAAGGCCCTCGCACGACCATTAAGGTGCATAGACGAAAGCAAACCTACGAGTCCAAGATAATGGTCACCATGCAGGTGGCTGATAAAGATATGGTCGATACGGCTGGGTTTGACATCAAAGCGCAGCATTTGCTGTTGCGTGCCTTCGCCGCAATCTACCAGGTAAAAATGCTCGTTAATGTTTAGCGCCTGCGCGGATGGATTTCTGTTGAAAATTGGCGTAGCGGAACTGCTTCCTAATATTGTTACCTCAAACTTCATTTCGGGTAAACAATAAAAATGGTCACTTTGCTTCCTTCTTCAGCTGTTTTTCTACTTCTTCCATGAAGATAAGGTCAATAGCTTCTTCAGAAGTAGGTACAATAGTCAATACGCTATCTAATTGTGAAATGGAAATCAAACGGGAAACCGCATCGTTCAAACCTACCAATATAAATACCCCTGTCGCGTTTTTGCACAACCTGTGCCCTACCAGTAAGCTGCTTAACCCTGATGAATCAGCAAACTTGATCTGGGATAGATCCATAACGATATTTCTCTGCCCTTCGGTATTGATCAATATCAGCTCGGATTTCAATTGCGGAGTGATCAACGAATTTAATTTGGATTCGTTAAGCTTTAGCAATACATACTTATCGTGCTTATCAACAGTAAACTTCATTTCTTATGAATTATGCTACTAAGATATAATTTTTTTATCTACAATAAAAAATTACAAATTCCTTAATGCCGAGTTAATGGCGCCTTCAACCCGGCTTAATACTTCCTGATTATCGCCTTTTACAAAAGTTTCGCCCGTGATCTGTTCAAAAAGTTCAATGTAACGGTCTGATATCGAGCTTACAATTTCTGGCGTCATTTCGGGTACTATCTGCCCCTCCTTACCCTGGAAGTTGTTTTCTATCAACCATTTTCTAACGAATTCCTTCGAAAGCTGCTTTTGCGCTTCGCCTTTTTGCTGGCGTTCCTCGTAACCTTCCCTATAGAAATATCTTGAAGAATCGGGCGTATGAATTTCGTCTATTAAATATATTATTCCGTCGGCTTTACCAAATTCATATTTCGTATCCACGAGGATCAACCCGCGCTTAGCTGCTATCTCGGTACCGCGCTGATACAATGCTTTGGTATATTTCTCGAGTTGAGCGTAATCTTCCGCCGAAACAATTCCCCGGGCCAATATCTGCTCTTTAGAAATATCCTCATCATGTCCCACTGATGCTTTGGTGGTTGGTGTGATGATCGGTTCAGGAAGCTTATCATTTTCTTTCAGGCCTTCAGGCAGCTTCTCGCCACAAACTTCTCTCCGGCCTGCGGCATATTCCCTTGCTGCATGACCGGCCAGGTAACCGCGTATAACCATTTCCACCTTAAACGGTTCGCAAATGCGGCCGATAGTAACACTCGGATCAGGCACGGTAACCACCCAATTCGGCACGATGTCCGACGTATCATGCAAAAACTTGGCGGCTATCTGGTTCAGCACCTGTCCTTTGTAGGGTATCGGCTCCGGCAGCACCACATCAAATGCCGAGATACGGTCGCTCACCACCATTGCCAGGTATTTGTTATCTATAGTATACACATCCCGAACCTTCCCCTTGTAAAAGTTGGTCTGTTTCGGAAAATGAAAATGCGTTTCTTTTATTGCGTCCATTGTGTTAGTTCATGGTTAATGGTTCATAGTTCATAGCAAATCCAGATCGGCTATGAACTATTAACTATGATCTATATGCTACTGTATATCCCCGTAAGCTTCCAGTATCTTTCGCACCAGTTTATGCCTTACCACGTCCTCACCTGTAAGGTAAATGATGTCGATACCTTTGATATCGGTCAATATCCTCAACGCAGTATGCAAGCCGGATTGCTGTTTTTTGGGCAAATCGATCTGTGTTACGTCACCCGTCACGATAAACTTGGCCGTTGGGCCCATACGGGTCAGAAACATCTTCAGCTGCATGTCGGTAGCGTTCTGCGCCTCGTCCAATATCACAAAACAGTTATCCAGCGTACGGCCGCGCATAAATGCCAGCGGTGCTATCTCGATGGTGCGGTTCTCCAAATACACTTTCAGCTTTTCCGCCGGTATCATATCGTCCAGCGCATCATATAAGGGGCGCAGGTATGGGTCTATCTTTTCCTTCAGGTCGCCGGGCAAAAAGCCAAGGTTCTCCCCTGCTTCAACAGCCGGGCGTGTGAGGATAATGCGTTTGATCTCTTTATTTTTAAGCGCCCGAACGGCTAACGCTACGGCGGTGTAGGTTTTGCCAGTACCGGCGGGACCTATTGCGAACAAAATATCATTCGTATTGATAGCCGTAACCATCCGTTTCTGGTTGGCGGTACGCGCTTTTACCAGGATACCGTTAGGCCCGAACACCAGCACTTCGCCTGTTGTTGATTTGTCATCGACAGTTGGCTTGGGGGCGGTATTGGATGACGCTTTTGATCCCAGTATCCTTTCCAGGTCTGTTATATTCAGGTTCTCGGATTTTTCTACGTGCTGGAGTAAAAGATTGAATTTCTCGTCGAACACTGTGAGTTCGTGTTCGTCGCCCAAAGCTTTCAGTTCGCTTCCGCGTGCCACTAATTTCAGCTTGGGGTATTGTTTTTTGATGATCTCGAAATGGTCATTATTCGGTCCCCACAATACCGCCGGGTTCACATTTTCGATAGAGATTTTTAGTTCTGTCAACAGTAATAGATTTTTGAGTTCCGGGCTTTTTATGAATTAAAAATTGAATATTTGTAGCATCTAATGCTTGCACAAGATTAGCAATAAATATTTGAATAATTAATGGCAATAATAACTTTAACTACTGATTTGGGCGATAAGGATATTTACCAGGCCGCGCTTAAAGGAAGTATCTTAAAATTATTGCCAACCGCTAATATTGTTGACATTACGCACAATGTGGCAGCCTTCAATGTGCAGCAGGCAGCATTTATTCTAAAGAACAGCTTTCACTATTTTCCCGACAATACCGTTCACCTGATCGGCATCGATACGGTATATAACAAAGAGGCCAAGTACCTGGCAGTTCATTATAAAAGCCAATATTTCGTAGGCTCGGATAACGGCATATTTTCGTTGATGTTCGATGCCGACCCCGACGAGATCGTGGAGATCAATATTATGCAGGATCTGAAGTTCCTGCACTTTCCGCTGGCGGATATTTTCGTGAAGGCGGCGTGCCATTTGGCTGATGGCGGGAAGCTTCGCGATATTGGTTTACCGCTGGAAGCTATCGAGAAGAAAATGAACCTGCAGCCGGTGATCGAAAAAAATATGATCAAAGGCGTGGTGATCTATATCGACGCGTTTCAGAATGTGATCACCAATATCACTAAAGAGTTCTTCAACCAGGTGCAGCAAGGGCGGCGTTTCACCCTTTCTTTCAAACGTAACGAAACAATCAGCAACCTTAGCTGGTATTATAACGAAGTTCCCGAGGGCGAAAAGCTTTGCCTTTTCGGCATCAGCGACCACCTGGAGATCGCCATCAACAAAGGCAACGCCAGCGGCCTGCTGGGCCTCAACCTCGGCGACACGGTTATAATTGATTTTGAATAGTCTGCCATGAAAATTGCTTTATTTACCTGTTTAGCATGTTTTTGCTATGTTTTTTCCGTTGCTCAAACAACGAAGAACCCTGATTCCCTCGCCTACGAATTGCAGCGCGCAAAGATCAACCAGATGCTGGATGAACGCCATAAAAAATTCGGACAGTATGACATAAGTCTTAAAAAACATACCGGCATCTTCGGCTTGCAGACCAAGAAGGATATCCGCCGCTCCAACGATATTTTGATGGATATCGCCCGAACAGATGACAGCATTTTCATTCAAACCAAAATTTTGCTCAACTACAAAACCTTCCAGCAACAACAGGCGCAAACGAAATCCGCAGAAGTGCAGGACAATAGTTTAGGGTACATGAATACCATCAACCGGCTACGTGCGCAAATCGACAAAATGAAAGCCGATGAAGCGGCCGCAGAGAAGTCGCATGAAAGTTCGCAGCGTATCTATATCATTGCTCTTGTTCTCATGTTTGGGTCAATTTTGATCTTATTATTCAGAAAGCGGGCAATTTCCGCTTAATTTAGCCGGGTTTATATCCAAAACATGGCAAGAGGCAGAAGCAGTTTGAATAGTGGTAATACGCAGAAGGAGGAATTACCCAAAGTTAAGATCAATAGTCAAAGTCTTAAAAATGTACTGAAGCTTTTAAGCTATGTAAAACCACATAAGGTTAAGTTTGGGGCGGCTTTATTTTTCCTGATAATTTCCAGCCTTGTTGGCCTTGTCTTCCCAAAATTCCTGAGTGGCCTTATAAGTGTATCCAACGGAAAACCAACTTATGATTTTCTTCCCCAAAGCATCGGAAAGATCGGTTTGTTGGCATTTGAGGTATTGCTGGCACAAGCAGTTGTGTCCTATTTCCGTGTGCTGTGGTTCGTGCAGGTTGCCGAACAATCGCTGGCAAATATTCGCAGGGACACCTATTTCAAGCTGATCACCCTACCAATGAATTTCTTTGCCAACCGACGGGTTGGTGAATTAAACAGCCGTATTTCAGCCGATCTTTCACAGATACAGGATACCATCACAACAACATTTGCAGAACTGATCAGGCAAAGTATTTTGCTTGTAGGCGGTTTGACTTTGTTAGTGATCACTTCACCCACATTGACTTTGGTATTGCTTGCTATGGTACCTGTTATCATAATCATAGCGATCGTCTTCGGCCGTTTTATCCGCAAACTATCACGGCAGGCCCAGGATAAACTCGCGGAATCCAATACGGTTGTTGAAGAAACGCTGCAGGGAATTGCCAATGTAAAAGCTTTTGTAAACGAAGCATTCGAAGCCGGCCGCTATAGCCGCAATTTGCAGGATGTAGTTAAGCTGGCGGTTAAAGGCGCAAAATTTCGTGGCTTATTCGCTGCGTTTATAGTGTTTTGCATTTTCGGTGCCGTTGTGGGTATTATTTGGGTAGGATCGATCATGGTAAGTCACCATACCAATGGAATGGATAGCGGCAAATTGACCGAATTTGTGATTTACGGTGCATTTGTAGCCGCTGCGATGGGAAGCTTTCCTGATAATTATGCAAATCTGCAAAAGGCTGTTGGGGCTACTGAACGGGTGCTCGAAATTTTAGAAGAAGAAAATGAGGATATCTCGATTGACGAAAGTGACAACGAGATCAAACAAAAGATAGAAGGTAACTTATCTTTTGACAATATCAATTTCCATTATCCTTCAAGGCCTGAGATCGAAGTACTGAAAGGCGTTTCCTTCGAGGCCAAAAGAGGACAAAGGGTAGCTATCGTTGGCCCAAGCGGCTCCGGTAAGTCGACCACCGCGGCATTGATCCTGCAATTTTATCACCCGCAAAGCGGAACTATATTATTCGATCATAGGCCATCAAGCGAATACTCGCTCACCGATATCCGCAACCAGGTAGCCATCGTTCCGCAGGATGTGTTGCTGTTTGGCGGCACCATACGTGAGAATATCGCTTACGGCAAATTAAAAGCAACTGAAGAAGAGATCGAAGCCGCAGCCAAACGCGCTAACGCGCATCAATTTATTATGTCGTTTCCGGAAGGTTACGATACGATAGTCGGCGAACGCGGCGTTAAGCTATCAGGCGGGCAAAGGCAGCGTATCGCGATTGCCAGAGCGTTATTGAAAAATCCTTCGATATTGATCCTGGATGAAGCTACCTCTTCGCTTGATTCAGAATCGGAAAGATTGGTACAGGAAGCGCTGGAGGAGTTGATGAAGAACAGAACTTCCATTATTATTGCACACCGGCTGTCTACCATCCGCGAGGCGGATAAGATTATCGTATTGGAAAAAGGGACGGTTATAGAAAGCGGTAGCCACGAAGAGCTGGTGGCTAATGAGAGCGGGCTGTATCGTTATCTGAGCCAGTTGCAGTTTGAAGTGTGATAAAAAGTTGTACGTTCGACGTTATACGTTGTACGTGTAGATTAATAAAAAGAAAAAACGTAGAACGTCCAACGTAATACGTACAACCTAACGAATGAGATTGACTATACACGGCGCGGCGCGCCAGGTTACCGGGAGCATGCACTTGCTCGAAGTTGACCAATACAAGATACTGATAGATTGCGGGCTGGATTACGAGAAGGACCGCAGTATACAATCCAACGAGAATTTCCCTTTTGACCCGAGTGAGATCGATGTAGTTATCCTTACTCACGCGCATATCGACCATTCCGGGAACCTGCCTACGCTAATCCGCATGGGGTTTGAGGGGCAGATACTATGTACACCCGCTACTGCTGATCTGACCGAATTGCTGCTGCTCGATTCTGTTAGCATCTTCATGAATAAGATCAACAAAAGCCGCAAGCACAACCGTAAACGGCGTGGCGGCGGTGACGGTCAGCATCCCCTTTACTTCCAAAAGCATGTGATGGATACGGTAGAACGATTTGTCACAATCGGTTTTAACCGTCCTTTCCGCATTAACGGCGATATCCAGTTGACATTCGTACCTGTTGGCCACCTGTTAGGCGCAGCGGCAGCAGTATTAAAAATAAACGATAACGGCGAAGAAAAAACCATCGCCTTTACCGGTGATATCGGTCGCAAGAACTACCCGGTATTAAACGATCCGGAAGAATTGCCGCAAGTCGATTACCTGGTTTGCGAATCAACTTACGGTGGTCGCCATCACACCAAAGGAAAAACAGTTGAACAAGCCTTGATAGAGGTTATCGAGCAAGCCTGTATTAAAGAGCAGGGCAGATTGATCATCCCGGCGTTTAGTATCGGACGCACACAATCGCTGGTTTTTTCATTGAACAAGATATTCACCGAGGGTTTGCTGCCGCCGGTTAAGGTTTTTGTGGATAGCCCGATGGCTGTTTCGGCGACTGAAATTTTCCGTAAACACCACAACCTGGTAAACAGTGAGGCACGACACTTTTATGATGTGCAGGGTGACGAGTTTGAATTTGATAATTTATCTTACACCCAAACTTTACAGGACAGTCGCCAGGTCTCGAATTACTTTGAACCGTGTATTATTATATCCTCCGCCGGCATGCTGGAAGGCGGTCGTATACAAGATCATTTGTATAACAACATCCAGAATTATTACTGCACTATCCTGTTCATAGGATATTGTGCCAAGGGCACTTTAGGTTATCGCTTACTTCGTGGCGACCCAATCGTTCACATCAAAGACCGCGAATTGGCGGTTTATGCCACCATCAAAAAAACCGATGTGCTAAGTGCCCACGGCGACCATGAAGATTTGATGAACGTTGCCCGACATCAGGATAAAATTAAGCTCAGGAATATTTTCCTTGTGCATGGCGAGGATGTAAGCATGCAGGCTTTGGCGGATGGGTTGGAAGAGGAAGGATATGTGGTTACTATTCCGGAAAAGGAAGTGAGTTATACGCTTTAAATAAAATTGTCATTGCGAGGAGGAACGACGAAGCAACCTCGTAACTATGCGTACGGACTATGCATAACGAAGAGGTTGCCACGCTGCCTTCGCAATGACAAAATGGATTATCTATTTATTAAAATGCCCGATTATCAAACTCGCCAGCTCAACCCCTATTCTTTCCTGCGCCTCATTAGTCGCAGCCCCGATGTGAGGGGTTAAAGAGATCTTCGGATGTTTCAATATTTCTTCGCGAGGCGTAGGCTCGTTGTCGAATACGTCTAATGCGGCAAAGGAAACCTGGCCGCTGTTCAAAGCGTCAACCAAAGCTAATTCGTCGATCAGTCCACCGCGGGAAATGTTTACCAGCCCTACTCCTTTTTTGGTACGCGCCAGTTCTTCAGCGCCCAAAAGGGCCTTATCGATGAACGGCGTATGCAGTGTAATAAAATCAGCCGTTGTAATAATTTCTTCCAGCGATACTGTTTTTACAGAAGCTTTTACATTGATACCACCACCTAAAACCAAATCAAGTTCAGGGTTGAACGGGTACAAGTCGTAAGCGATCACATCCATGCCCACGCCTATCGCTATCTTGGCCACTTCGCGACCGATACGGCCGAAGCCCACGATACCCAAAGTTTTGCCGCGCAGCTCAACGCCTTTGGCATAAGCCTTTTTCAGGTCGTTGAATTTGGTGCCGCCTTCAACCGGCATTTTGCGGTTGCTATCGGGTAAAAACCTTACACAGCCAAATAAGCTGGCGAAAACAAGTTCGGCTACAGATAGAGATGATGAAGCAGGAGTATTATAAACGCCCACGCCTTTTTCCTTAGCGTATTCCACATCAATGTTGTCCACCCCCACACCGCCACGACCGATCAGTTTCAGGTTCGGGCAGGCATCAATCAGCGCTTTGCGCACCTTGGTGGCGCTGCGCACCGTAATGGCATCATATTCTTGCAATTTCACAGGCAGCTCGTCCTGCGGTATGTTGTTCGTATCTACAAAAAATCCGGCATCCTCCAGCATTTTCTTGCCTATTGGATCGATACCGTCGTTCGCTAATATCTTTATCATGTTCATTGGTTCATTAGTTCAATAGTTCATTGGTCTGCTTCATTAGTTGTCTGTTATCTAAGCGATACAAATGAACTAATGGCCAGTGAACTAATGAACGGGTTTACTTGTTCTTTTCCTGGAATTCCTGCATTGCGTCTATCAGCACATGTACACTGGTAATAGGCAATGCATTGTATATTGATGCCCTGAAACCGCCTACGCTGCGGTGGCCTTTGAGGCCCACAATACCTTTTTCGTCGCAGTATTTCAGGAATGGCTTTTCATGCTCAGGGTTTTCAACTACGAAACAAACATTCATGTGCGAGCGGTCCTCAACGGCGCAAACGCCTTTGAACAGCGGGTTGCGGTCGATCTCGGTGTACAATGCTTTTGCTTTCGCGATGTTATCCTGTTCGATACCGGCAACACCGCCCTTGGCCTTCAGCCAGCGAAGCGTCAGCATAGATACATAGATAGCAAAACATGGCGGCGTATTGTACATCGAGCCACCTTCTATCTGCACCTGGTAGTTGAACATGGAAGGTATGGTGCGCCCTGTTTTGCCAAGGATGCTATCCTTCACAATTACCATAGTCACGCCGGCAGGGCCCATATTCTTCTGCGCACCTGCGTAGATCAGGCTGAAATCAGTCACATCAAAAACACGGCTGAAAATATCCGACGACATATCACAAACCAGCGGTATCGGCGATTTGAAGAACGACTGCATTTGCGTGCCGTATATTGTATTATTTGAAGTGATGTGCAGGTACGCTGCATCCTTTGGAATAGTATAATCTTTAGGGATATAGGTAAAGTTGCTTTCTTTAGAAGTAGCCACAACTTCAACCTGGCCGAATAATTTTGCTTCCTTCAATGCCTTGTTGGCCCAAACGCCGGTCTCAACATAAGCCGCTTTACCGCCTTCGGGCAGCAAGTTGTAAGGAGCCAAAGCAAACTGTGTACTGGCACCTCCCTGAAGAAATAATACGGAATAACCTTCGGGAACTTTTAAGAGTTCTTTTACCAGTGCAACTGCTTCGTCGAGTACGGCTTCGAACTCGGGCGAACGGTGCGATATTTCCAAAATGGACAAACCTGTCCCGTTGAAATTCAATACACCTTCAGCAGATTGCTTTAGTACTTCATGTGGTAAAATGCCTGGTCCGGCACCGAAATTGTGTTTCATAATTTTATGTTTAATGTAAGTATTTGCCTAATTGACAAATTATATTTGGCGTCGCTAAGTTAGTCAAATTGTTAACGTTTCAAGCAGTTATTTGCGAAATCTTTATAACAATTGCCTGTTTTATTAACAATAGTTCAGAAATTGGGAATAATGAGATTAAGCTGACAGAAAATCACCCGGCTATTTTCAGGTTGCAGATAGCACCCAACTGATCGGCTGCAGAAAACACCGAATTACCGGCTACCAGCACGTTCGCGCCTGCGTCAACAAGCTTTTTGGCATTGCTTTCGTCTACCCCGCCATCGATCTCGATATAGAGATCGGGATTGAGCTCGGCACTCATCTTTTTAAGCGTCTTGATCTTCTTATACGTATTCGGAATAAACTTCTGGCCCCCAAAGCCAGGATTCACCGACATGATGAGCACCAGGTCGATATATTCTAAAATATCTTCAAGCAATTCCACAGGTGTATGCGGGTTGAGCGCTACCCCCGCCCGGCAGCCCAGCTTTTTGATCTCATTGACGGTACGGTTCAAATGAGTACAAGCTTCGTAATGAACGGTGATACCACTTGCACCTCCTTTGGCAAACTGTTCCAAATAACGATCAGGGTTTTCGATCATCAGGTGTACGTCAATCGGCTTTTTCGCATGCTTTTTTACCACATCCAGCAACGGGAAACCGAACGAAATATTCGGTACGAACATACCGTCCATCACGTCAAAATGGATCCAGTCGCCTTCGCTCCTGTTCAACATTTCAATATCGCGCTGCAGGTTGCCAAAGTCGGATGCCAGGATGGACGGTGCTACGAGGTGGTTCATGCCTCAAATATAGAAATTGTGATCTGAATTGGTTGAAACTTATCCGGCTGCATTAACATCAATTATTTTATGTTAATGTATGTTAACAGATCGGGGCATATTAAAAGGTCAATTATATCTTCACCTAAAATCCTAATGCGATGAAAAGGAAGATCAATCAAATTTTCATACTCGTAATGCTTTCGCTTATTGGCATAGTGATGTTCCAGGTGTACTGGTGCGTGAACGCCTATAAGGTGAATAAGAAAAACTTCGACGCCAATGTTGATGTGGCCATGCAAAAGGCTATGGACGATTGTAAGAAGGATTATTTTGATTCGATTCGCGTGGTTTTAGTGAGGCGGCTTTCCGATCCCCGTGTTAAGATCAGGATAGATACAATGCACGAGGCTGACACAGTGCACAAACAGCTATCGATAACTATGTCAGCGGGGCATTGGGGGGCCGGTACACCTTTCAACACCACTAACCTGGTTTATAATTATTACTCAAAAATGGTCGGTCCCCATCCTACGGTTCCGCAAGTATTGACAGAAATGTCGTTTTACGTTCCTGGTCTTTTCAACTATTATTCAATATATCTTGGAACTCTGGATCAAGAGACGTATCCAAAGCAGTTTGAAAAATTCAAAGCGTATAATAATACGTATATCTTCGTTCCTGAAGATGTGATGCTGAAGCTGGACAGCGGCATGGATAATTCCATCTATGGCTTTCCGCCAAACTGCAGGAAAGCTGATAGCCTTAAATTAACCAAGTACCTAAGCGCCGAATTAGATAAGAATGCATTGCATGCGCCATTTTTCCTTCATTTTTCCACCAAACCAACCAATCCCGGGAAGCCGAGTGTGCATTATAGCAAAACCAATGAATACAGCTATAAATATCATGGCTTCAAGGTTTTTGGCATTATCGGGCCCGAATTTTTTGCAAGGGCGGTTTTCCCAAGTCCGTATCATGTTATTTTAAGGAGCATGAGCCTCATATTTTTACTTTCTATTGTACTGATTGTCTCCTCCATTACCGGTCTCGACTATCTTATCAAACTTATCCAAAAGCAAAGAAAACTGGCCGAACTGAAGGACGACTTTATCAATAACATGACGCATGAACTGAAAACGCCTATCGCTACGCTGACCGTCGCTATAGAAGGCTTGCAAAAGTTCAACGCCCTGAACGATCCCGAAAAAACGCAGCGTTACCTGCAAACATCGCGAAGTGAGTTGGTAAGACTGAACGATCTCGTGACCAAAGTGCTTAACATCTCGGCCTTCGAGCACGATAAGATCAGCCTGGTTAAGGACAGCATCGGCATAGATGAACTGTTAAAAGATGTTATCGCATCAGAAAAGCTAAAAACGGATAAGCCAGTGGAAATTGATTACAAGAATAACGGGCTATCCACCATTATTGCCGATAAGGTGCACTTCAGAAATTTGTTGGTAAACCTTGTAGACAACGCGATCAAATATTCCGGTGATCATCCGCAAATAACCATTACGGCATTGAATGCCGGAACCGAAGCGATCTTTAGCGTAAAAGACAATGGCCCCGGTATCCCCAAGTCGCACCAGCAACTGATATTCGATAAATTCCACCGTATTCCTACAGGCAACGTGCATAACGTAAAGGGCACCGGACTGGGTTTGAGCTATGTGAAATATATTGTTGAAGCGCATGGCGGTACTGTCACCGTAAAAAGCGAAATTAACGCCGGTAGCGAATTCATAATTTCAATGCCTTTATAAAGCATGAACAAAACGAAGATATTACTGGCCGAGGACGAAGTTGCGCTGGCGCACATTGTGCGCGAGAGCCTGGAGGATCAAGGTTTTGAAGTGACCCTCTGCTTCGACGGGGAGCAGGCATTAAAAAAATACCGCGAAGCCCAACCTGATATCCTGGCGCTTGATGTGATGATGCCGAAACTGGACGGCTTTGAATTGGCCAAAAAGATCCGCGAAAAGGACCAAACCACCCCTATCATTTTTCTCACGGCAAAGTCGCAACCCAAAGATGTTGTGGCAGGCTTTGAATCAGGCGCGAACGATTATCTCAAAAAACCCTTTAGCGTTGAAGAGCTGATCGTTCGTATCAAAGTGCTGTTGAGCCACAACCGGCTTCTCGGCAAGCCCAAACCTAATAAGGCCGAAAATTACAACATAGGCAATATCACCTTCAATTCTTCAAAAAATATCATTCAGCAGGGCGTCAACAGCTGGCCCCTGACAGCCCGTGAAAGCGACATCCTGAAACTCCTCTGCCAGAACGAACATGAGACTATCCATCGCCAAACCATCCTCAAAAATATCTGGGGCGATGACAATTTTTTCAATGCCCGTAGCCTGGATGTCTTCATCACCAAGTTGCGCCGGCATTTGCAGGCGGATCCGAATGTGCAGATCATCAATATCCGGGGTATCGGCTATAAACTGGTTTGGTAATAATCAATCCTTATGTCTTTTCGAACGAGCGCAGCGAGGAGAAAACTTATGCCGTGCAAAGTGACGGATAAGCTTGGGTGTACAAGATTTCTCCTCACCCGATCGCTTAAGGCCGGGCTGTTCGTCGAAATGACATAGGTTTAGATTGTTAGTTACTTTTCTGCCGATGTGAATAGTTTTCGGCCCGAATTTCAGATATTGAGCCATTATGCGGGTCTCGGAAAATGTACTGAAATGGGCCATGCGGTTATACCCGCCCCTGTTTTTTCAGCGCATCTGGGTCATCAGATTCGAAAAAGGCTTTCGCGGCGTGAAGGTCAGGATCAACAAAAGCCTGGTCAATAACAATTATAATAATTCCATCTTCGGCGGCACTATTTTCGCGGCGGCCGATCCGTTTTATCCCCTGCTATTTCACCAGAGGCTAACCCACAAAGGTTACAAAGTCCGCGTGTGGGTAAAGTCGGCTCAAATAGAATACCTTTTGCCGGGAAGGAAAGACCTGGACTTCACCATCGACCTGGATGATTCGGTAATTGAAGCGGTGGAACAAACCCTCAACAAGGGCGAAAAGTACATCCAATATCATCCTATTGCCATGTTTGACAAGGGCGGCGAATTATGCGTGGAGATGCAATGCGAAATTTATATTCGCAATCTTGAATCTTCCGAAACCAACGCAGCAGTTACTATATGACGACGACCGTAATGAACGATAAAGCATTCCTCGAAAAAGGCTACCGGATAACCAATGATAAAAGCCTGATCGATTTCGACCGGGTGTACCGTTACCTGGAACATGAATCGTACTGGGCCAAAGGCGTTACGGCTGAACGTATGAGAACGGCTATCGAAAACTCGATGTGCTTTGTCATTCTAAAGCAAAATGAGCTGGCCGGTTTCGCACGTGTAGTGACCGACAAGGCTACTTTTGGTTATATTTGTGATGTGTTCGTGCTGGATGAACACCGGCGTTTGGGCCTATCCAAATGGCTGATG